>Ga0209192_10003219_pt1 | contig 11128 bp, 7 predicted proteins | sample ArcticOcean_MG_C_11_FD_187433 | JGI IMG/M metagenome (GOLD analysis project Ga0209192, IMG submission 187433) | Marine microbial communities from western Arctic Ocean - ArcticOcean_MG_CB2_154 (SPAdes) (version 2) | ecosystem: Environmental > Aquatic > Marine > Oceanic | place: Arctic Ocean... | reverse complement strand
GTAGTCTAGGGTAACAGACGCATCGGTAGTGCCGTCGTCCTGGTTAGCCACAGAAGCACTCATGTCGCCAGCTGAGTAAGTCACTACTAAAGTAGTGTCCTTACCATCTGTGCTGTCAATTTCAGAAGAAAGAGTAAGACCATCAGTTAGTGCGTAAGATACGTCAATCTGGTAGTCGCCTGATGGATCGTTATCCAATTGAGCTACAATAGTTAATGCATCAACATTCATAGTGTAAGTTGCAGAAACCACTGTGTCTGAAGCAGCAGCAGCAGCATCTTTAAGGCTCACTTTACCAGCACTAACTACCAAGTCACCAAAGGCGTAAGAAACACCAAAGGCACTTTGACCTTCATGAATACCATCATGTGTGCCTTTTTTTGATGCAGCATCAGCCTGACCTGAGGCATAAGCATAGCCAACAGTTAAGCCGTTGAATTCATAAGTAGCGCCGATTTGGGTAGTCCTAACCATAGCAGCAACTGCAGCAGAACCTGAAATGCCATTTGTTCCTGCTACATAGCCAGTTGTACCAACTGTACCAGATGTTGCAACTGGAGCAGAGCCAAGAACAGCAGCAGCAGCTCCTGTTGATCCAGCAGCGTTAGAAGCAGCGTTAATTTGGGCACTAACAGAAAGACCAGCTACAGTACCAGCATAATGGATACCATAAACAGAAGAAGAAGTTGATGAAACACTTTCAGTAGTGTTAGAAACAAGACCAGCAACATCACCAGCTTGGAAAGCTGAGTCAGCGTCGATATCACCAACAGTTAACATACCGAAGTCACCAGCCAAAGAAGCTGTGCCTGAGTTTTCAGTATCATCATCACTGTCAGCTAAAATTGCAAAACCAGCAGTAGCTGTCATGCCATTAGCCAAAACTTCAGAAGAAGCGATAGACAAACGAGCATCAGTGTCGATAACACCAGTGCTTTTGTACTTAGTATTAACAGAACCAGAAATGGTTGCGTCAGCTTGTGCAGCTACTGGAAGTGCAGCTACGATCGCAAGAGCGATAAGAGTTTTGTTCATTGAAATTCCCCTTTCAATAAGATTTATAAGGATTTAACTAGCTAGTTAAACAATTACCTTACTCTGCTGCCTTGCCTTTATTAATAAAGGTTGGATTAGCAAAACAATGTAATACTTTAATTGTTTGTACACACAAACAATTGAGAAAGGAAACAACCACTTGGCATTTTGGCATTGCCTTTCTCAATTGCTCATAGCAAATACTTAGTCAAATAATGAATTAAGCGCAGCAAATATAACACCTAACATTACAGTTAACAAGCGTAATAGATTGTATTTATAGGATAAATACAATGAACACACCTAGCTATCACCTACCCATCACCTACCAGACTCAGCTATACGGCTTTTATGCCCTTAGTTCTACAGCCTTATACCCCCTTAGATTGCCATTGTTTTTGCAAACGTTTGGCAGAAATTGGTTTTTGAGTGCCTAACTGCTGGGCAAACAAAGACACTCTATACTCTTCTACCGCCCACACAAACTCATCCACAGCGCTATGCTCTAAGCTATGGGGTAAGTATTGGTTTTGGGCTGTCTCTATTTTTTGTTGCCAATCGCGTAATTCTTGTACAGCGGCATTTTCTTTGGGCAATTGGCTTTTAAACCGCTCTAGCCGCGCCTCTATTGCCTTTAAGTACCTTGGCATGTGCTCTAAGTGCTGCCATGGGGTGTGTGCAATGAACTGTTTGTTCATAAGCCGGTCTAGCTGGCCACCTATGTCTTGGTACACGTTAGCCCACGCTAGGTTTAACTGCCCTTTTAAAGTTTTTCTTATGGTGTGATGACGTTTAAGTAATTCTGCACTTAACTTCAGCACCCGTTCTACTGCTTGTGCATACTCGCCACGCTGCTCTAATGACGCTTTAAATTCTGCCTCGGTAGATGGCCGTTCCTCAATCGCTAAACTGGTAGGCAAAAACACTAGCTCCGCAGCTTGGTCAAATACCTGCTCACGTAATTCTTGAGCTGTACCTAAGGCGCCATATAACAGTTCTGCTTGCCTAAAACTGGGCAGAGACCTTGCTAAGTGTTTAGTTTGCTCGTTTACAGCAATGCGATACAAACGCACTAAGCCTCTGTGTGTAATGGCCTGCGCTTCTTCGGCAGAATCAGCAAAGACAATGTCTACCACCTTGCCTTGGTCTTTAATAGCAGGCCAAACAGGCAACTTCATAGTGCCCTGTTCTATGGTGATAATTTGTGGCAGTGCCGTGAAATCCCATTGGGTCAACCCCTTCTTTAAGGCTGGGTGGGCATAGCTAGGCGCGTGGTTGTCCATAGCGTCTATACCACCTATGCCACCTATCACGCCTATAGCACCAGAGGCATAATCGTTTAATAGCTGCAAAGGGTCTCGTCCCTGAGCAATAGGCTGGCCCGTTTCATCAATTACTTGCACATTCATTAATAAATGTCTTTCTACATCCACCAGTTGTAATAATTGTGCATCAAACGGCCGGCCACTGATACGCTGCAAATGTTTGGCTACAGCTTCTGGTAAATCTATGTCGTCTGGCGATAATGACTCAAATAACGCTTGGGCATATTGAGGCACCGGCACAAAGGCTTTGCGCTGAGCTTTTGGCAGGCCTTTTAACAACGCGACTAACTTATCTTTTAATAGGCCCGGCACTAACCACTGCAAATACTTAAGCGGCAGGCGCTTAAGTTGGCTGGCAGGCACCTGAATAGTGACGCCGTCTTGTTCATGATTAGGTTCAAAGTGATAGTTTAAAGGCCAGCTCATAGATTTCCACACTAAACGATCTGGAAAGCTGTTGTTGTTAATGCCTTCGGCGCCGTGCTGCATTAGGTCTTCTTGGCTTAAAAACAAATACTCTGGCTGTGACCTTTCTTGAACCTTACGCCATGACTCAAAACTGGCGGCACTAACAATAGGTTCTTTAACCTCTGCCATTTTTCCATTATAGAAATCAAACAGCACTTGATCATCTACCAAAATGTCGCGTCGCCTAGATTTAGCTTCTAATGCTTCAATGTCTTCCACTAAGGCTTGGTTGTGGGCCAAAAACTTGCCCTTGGTGAGCAAATTGTTTTGCACTAAACCTTCCATAACCAAAAGCTGCTGGCACACTTCAGGGTCTATTTTTCCATAAGCAACTTTACGCTTACTGGCTAATACTAAGCCATACAAGCTTACTTGCTCAAACGCCATTACTTGGCCTTGGCGTTTATGCCAAGCTGGCTCGCTATAATTATATTTAAGCAAAGAACCTGCACTTTGCTCTACCCATGCAGGCTCTATTTTAGCAACACAACGGGCAAATAAACGTGAGGTTTCTACTAGCTCAGCCGCCATAATCCACGCGGGTGGTTTTTTGGCAAGCGCAGACCCTGGAAAAAGCAAAAATTTACGTTGCCTAGGGCCAGCAAACTGGCCTTCTTCGTCTTTATGACCAATATGGCCTAATAAACCGGTAAGCAATGCCCTGTGTACGGCTTCGTAGCTTGCAAGCTGGGCATTAACCTTAAAACCCATTTGTTGGCACATTAACAATAGCTGGCGATGCACTTCTCGCCATTCGCGCATACGTAGGTACGACACAAAATGCTTGCTACACCAGTTACGTAATTGGCCTTGAGTCAGTTCTTGACGCTGATGTTCGTAGTCTTGCCACAGGTTTACCAAGCTTAAAAAGTCTGAATCTTTTTCTCGCCATAATAAATGCTGCTGGTCTGCCGCTTGTTGTTTCTCTTGCGGCCTTTCCCTTGGGTCTTGAATGGTGAGCGCGCTGGCAATAAGTAGCACTTCGTTTAATGCATTCCAATCATTGGCCGCCACTACCATGCGCCCGATTCGTGGATCTACCGGTAACCGTGCTAATTGCTTCCCTAAAGGGGTGAGCCTGCGGTTGTCGTCTAAACCACCTAGTTCTTGTAATAACTTAACGCCGTCATTTACAAAGCGGCTGTCTGGGGCATCTATAAAAGGGAATTGCTCTACAGGGCCTAATTTTAAGTCGTGCATCTGCAAGATGACCGACGCTAAGTTAGTACGTAAAATTTCTGCATCGGTGAATTCTGGACGACTTATAAAGTCTGCCTCATCATATAGACGAATACAAATGCCGGCTGAAACACGGCCACAGCGTCCTTTACGTTGATTAGCGCTGGCTTGGGAAATAGCTTCTATAGGTAACCGCTGCACTTTAGAGCGATAACTATATCGACTCATTCTAGCAGTACCTGGGTCTATAACATATCTAATGCCAGGCACTGTGACAGACGTTTCGGCCACGTTGGTAGCTAATACGATACGCCGCCCTGTGGCTTTACCAGAAGGCTGGAACACCTTTTGTTGCTCACTAAAGCTTAAGCGGCCATATAATGGCAGTATGTGCCAATGCTTCTGCTCTTGTTTACGCAAAAATAAAGCAATGTCTCGTATGTCTCGTTCACCCGGAAGGAATATAAGCACATCACCATTGTGCTGCTTACTTTGGCGTTCGTGTTGGTCTATTTCTTCCAGCGCGTGCTGAATGCCCGTTTGTACGTCTTGGTCCTGATCTGACTTAGACGCAAACAAAGGCCTATACCAAACATCCACTGGAAATGTTCGTCCGCTCACTTCTACCACTGGGGCATTATCAAAGTGCGTACTAAAACGCTCAAGGTCTATGGTGGCGGATGTGATAATAAGTTTTAGATCATCTCGTCTTGCTAACAGCTGCTTTAGATAACCTAATAAAAAGTCGATATTTAAACTACGTTCGTGGGCTTCATCAACAATAATGGTGTCATATCGCAATAAATCGGGGTCTTGACGTGTTTCTGCTAACAATATGCCGTCTGTCATTAACTTAATGTGGCTAATGTCGCTTACTTGTTCTGTGAAGCGCACCTGAAAGCCTACTTGCTGGCCTAGTGGCACGTTTAATTCATCAGCGATGCGTTGCCCTACGGTTCTGGCTGCCAAACGTCGTGGCTGTGTATGGCCTATCATGCCGCCAACCCCACGCCCTGCTTCTAAGCAAAGCTTGGGTAGCTGGGTGGTTTTACCTGAGCCAGTTTCGCCAGCTAAAATCACCACCTGATGCTCACTAATCAATTTGACTAGCTTCTCACGTTCTCCACTGACAGGCAGTTGAGGTGGATACTCTAACTTGGGTAAGGCGTTTTTACGCTTCTGATAGATGGCTTGGCTTGATAACGCTTTAGCCTCGAACTGTTGCACTAGCTTGTCGCAAGGCTGACCACGCTTTTGGCGTTGGGCAATACGGTGGGACAATAGAGTAAGTTCAGCTTGGTCTTTGACCATGCAGTTAGAAAATGCAGAAGACATATAAAAAGAGGGATGATTTTAAAGTGCGCAGTTTAGCATACTATATGGGTGGTGGAATGCCTACAGCACGCATCCTTGCGAGCGAAGCGAAGCAACCCAAATGGATGATATTGGATTGCCACAGGCCTGCGGCCTTTGCACCTGTGGCCTTCGCAAGGACAAGGAAATACGCTAAGCTCTTAAAGCGCGACGTAGAATTTTACCCACGTTGGTTTTAGGCAAATCATCTTTAAATTCAACTTCCTTAGGTACTTTGTAAGCCGTTAAGTTGGCACGACAATGAGCAATCACGTCAGCCTCGGTCAAACTAGGATCAGATTTAACCACAAATAACTTCACCGTTTCACCACTCACTTCGTTGGGAACCCCTACGGCAGCACACTCTAAGATACCAGGATGCTGGCTGGCAATGTCGTCTATTTCGTTAGGGTATACATTAAAACCAGACACAATAATCATGTCTTTAATACGGTCAACTAATCGAATGAAACCATCTTCAGATAAAATAGCAACGTCACCGGTTTTAAACCAACCATCAGCATCGAGCACATTGGCTGTTGCTTCAGCTTGTTGCCAGTACCCTGCCATCACTTGTGGGCCCTTAACACAAAGCTCTCCTTCGTTATCGCAGCCTAAATCAGCGCCATCTTCACCAATCACTTTAACTTGCGTTCCTGCAACCACCCTGCCAATAGTACCTATACGGATATCATCAGACGGGTTAATGGAAACTACGGGGGATGTCTCTGTAAGGCCATAACCTTCTTGTATGGTGCAACCTGTCACGCCTTGCCATATGTCGGCGGCACTGTGAGTAAGTGCCATACCGCCAGACATCGTTGTTTTAAGGTGAGAAAAATCTAGCTTTGTAAACTCATCATTGTTGCACAAAGCAACAAACAGAGTATTAAGCCCAGCGAATGAAGTAAATTTGTGTTTGGCGAGCTCTTTTACAAAACCTGGAATATCTCTAGGATTAGGGATAAGTACCGTTTCGTGGCCCATGTCTGTCATTACTAAACTCATCATGAATGCGTAGATATGATACAAAGGTAAAGGCGAAATAACGACTTCACGGTCACCATTCAAATCCTGCATTACCACGTCTCGTACTTGCATCATGTTAGCAACGAGATTTTGATGCAGTAGTTGAGCACCTTTAGATACACCTGTAGTACCACCGGTATATTGCAACACAGCGGTATCGTCTAAGGTAATTTCTACGGCTGTTGGTGCAGCTTTTTCACCCAACGCTAACGCACTTCTAAAGCTGACTGCATTAGGCAACGAGTAGGCTGGCACAAGTTTCTTCACCCGCTTTACAACGGTGTTAATTAACAGTCGCTTTGCAAACGGATGCATGTCGGCTAATTCGGTAACTAATACCTTGGTGATGCCTGTTTTAGGTACAACAGCTTCTGCAAGGTGTGCCATGCCGGCATAAACCAATAATACCTTGGCCCCAGAGTCGTTAAACTGATGTTCCATTTCACGGGCGGTATAGAGTGGATTGGTACTAACCACCACCATACCTGCTCGCATGGCGCCGAATACGGCAATAGGGAATTGTAATACGTTAGGCAATTGAATGGCGATTCGATCACCCACTTCAAGATCGGTGTGGTTTTGTAAGTACGATGCAAAATTGGCCGTTAGCCGATCCATTTCGGCATAAGAAAGGCTTTGCCCCATACAACTAAAGGCTGGCTTGTTAGCGTACTTTCCACACGCGTCCGAAAAAACATCAGGTACAGATTTATATTGGCCAAAGTCTACGCCAGCAATTTGAATCATAATAAGCCCTTTTATTGTTATTTATACTAACAGCCATGCTAATCAAACATGCGTTTGAAAACCAGCAAAACCTTCAAGTCATTTTTATTGGGGTGTTTCTAAGCACCTCATTTAGGCCAACATAGCTGAAATAAAAAATTAAACCACAAACTACCTTAACGCCACACCTTTACGCAGCACCAACATATCACCAGGATGTAGCGTATGCCAAGTCTCATTGTCTGTTAAAGGCTGGGTTGCCACAACAGATACAATATCGTTCGGCGTGGTCTCTTGGCCAAAATCCACATTAACATCAGCGTCACTTAAGCAGGCCTCCCCAAAGGGTGCTCTACGAGTGATCCAACTTAGCTTAGTGGAGCAGAAACAATACAGATGGTCTCCATCGGAAAGCAGCATATTAAACACACCTAAGGTCTTTAAATACTGACACCTGTGTTGCAAGAAATATCGCACTACAGTTGTATCCATGGGTGGTTTAGGAAAAGCAGTGCGCAATTCACCTAACAACCAACAAAATACATGCTCGCTATCTGTATCACCTACGGGTAAGTAGTGGCTTAAAGACAAACTAGACGTATCAGTAAGCTGCCCATTATGAGCAAAGGCCCAATGCTGGCCCCAAAGTTCTCTTTGGAACGGATGGGTATTTTCTAAACTAGTGTTACCCACATTGGCTTGGCGTATGTGGCTAATCACAATGTGCGATTTCATGGAATGACGCTGAACCAAGCGCGCAACTTCAGAGTTAGAACTTGGCTGTGGGTCGTGAAAAGATCGACAGCCTTTACCTACATAAAAGGTAATGCCCCAACCATCACGATGAGGACCAGAACCGCCACCACGCTGCATAAGCCCTGTAAAGCTAAAACAGATATCTGTAGGCACATTGGCACTCATGCCTAAAAGTTCACACATAGGGTTGGCTCCAAGCCTCACTTACTGACTAAATTTAGCCACCATTATCTGGAAGCTACCCCCATTTGTTCAAGGACTATTTTTAGTTTAGCGTCAATTAGGCGTTATTTATGATTTATCTGCTTGCTTTGATGTTCGACGTAAAATAAACAATAAAAGCAGCAACACAAGGCCTGCCCCACCAACGATTAGCCACCACCAATAGGTAGACTGAAGTGTTTCAGCTTGGATATCCTGGGTGTTATTAGTGTTTTCTTTTACCACCGCTGTAGGCATTGCAGGAGTTTTTTCTGGAGATATTTTTGCAGGACTGATGAGTTTGTTTTTTAGTTTTTCAACCAAGTTTGAAACCTGACTCGCAGCCGGTTTTCGTGCAATGTCGGCTGCTATAACCGTAGCTGACTGCTCTTCCATAAGCGCCTGTAGCGCTGGTGACGCAATCTCGTTACTTACTACCAGTACTTCAATTTCACTTTCAACGCTAGACGCCACTTCAGTAATCACCGCTACTTCTTGTGCCGCGGGCATGCTAATGGTGTTTTGTGAGGCTGTCACTGCGGCCACTAAAGGGTGCACCCTGAGGCTACGGGTAATGGTACGCATTATTTGACCATTACTTACTGAGATAGTTAAGCCATACATGCCAACATTATTGAGTACAGGTAAGTGCATGCGCGTTTTTACATCTAATAAAAATGCTTGCTGTTGTTTAAACACTTCTTCATTTGTATGGGTCATGGTCACTTCAAGATTAAAGCCTTTAAGCTGTTCAGCAGCCAACAGGCTGCCTTGCGCGTTCGCAAGTTGTACATCTATATAACTCCGCTGACCTACTTTTATATTTTGGTGGCTTTGTTGCAGTAGTATTTGTAACTGCCCCTCCACATTGATACGCACCAAAGTAGCAGCATCACTTATTAATGCCCATGTACCTGGCGTTGGGTTGGTAATTGTAATCACTTCATGGGTAGATGATGACTGCCATTGCTGGTTAGTTGAGGCCTGTTCTTTGCCAAAAACACGTTGCTTGCCACCCTTAAGGTTTATATTTTCGTCGCCATTTTTTTCCACTACAATAGTTATAGACTCAACGCCCTGCTGCACTTGGAAGGATTGTTCAGAGCGTTTAACAGGAACTTGTTGGGTAACCACCGTATTGTCCAAGGCTCTTAAGAATATATCTAGCAGTTCATCAGCATTAACTGCCACTTCAAACAAGCCATCTGTACGTTGGGCCATGGCGCTTAGGGTAGACTCATCCGCCTTATGGGATAAACCAATAGTATGTACACGAGCACCCGCATTAATATATTGCTGTAATATAGGCTCTAACAATGCTCTGCGGGCGCGCGCGTTCTCGTGCGCATCTTTGCTCACATCAACCATACCATCAGTCAATAATATTACATGTAACTGCCGGCCTTGTGCTTGGTCTTCAGCGCTAAATGCAGCTGCTTTAAGTGCCGCGCCTATGTCGGTGAATTGACCTGTAGATGAGATTTTTTGCGCTGCGATAGAGGCTTGTTGTTGCCATTGTGCATTAACAATGCCGTATGGAACGATCACTGTAGGGTTGTTTGCAAATTGCCACACACCGGCTTTGCTGCCCGTGGGGAGTACTTGAGTTAATACTTGTAAGGCTGGAATACGCAAGTTATTTGGGTCTGTCTTTTGCATACTGCCAGACACATCAATCAACACTCGAATATCCATTTGATTAGATAGCGATTGGCTTATTACCGGCTGGCTAACAGCCATAGCGATGATGAAAAGAGCAGCACTTACACGGCGTGTAATATGAAACTTGAACATTGATTCAAACCCAAAATATTATTATTTTTTATATCACTTACCTTAACACAATCTAAGACTACTGCACTAAGTAGCTCTTAATTAGAGCACTAAACCGAAACCTCATTTACTCACCAAGTTGTTGAATTTCAATGATGTGTTCGCCCCAACGACTCTCAGGTACTTTGGCTTCAGATACTGCCCATTTACGCACGGTCATACCGGCTTTTACGGTAGAATTTGGGTCACCCGTTACTAGCGGATGCCAATCCGGTAAATCTTTACCTGCATCTACTCTCCTATAACCACATGTTTCGGGTAACCAGTTGAACTCTGCCACAGTATCGGGGGTAACCAAGGTGCAATCAGACACTTTATCTTGGCGCGTTTCATACACGCTACACTTACAAGATTTAAGGTCTAGGTATCTGCACGCCACACTGGTGTGGTACATCAATGGCAGGTCATCTTCAATTAATTTTTGTAAACAACAACGGCCACAGCCGTCACAAAGGGACTCCCATTGTTCACTGGTCATCTCTTTGGGTGCAGTTGTTTTCCAAAACCCTGTTTGGGTTGGTTTTTGTGCTGAGTCGGCCATAAAGTCTACCTTAGCTATAATGATTAGTAGGTGGGGTTAACAGGGGTTTTATACAGATCTAGCATGTATTTCTCACGCACTGGAGGCATCTGTAAATAGTAGCCCTTCTCATCAATATCAGACAATATATCTTCTGCCTTAGCTCTCGCAAATTTTTTGTCAGCCGTAAGCAGCATATCCATGCGGTGCTCTGGCTTGCCAAATAAGGACAGTAAGTCTTCTGGCACTAAACTTAAAGCTTTGGTTTTATCCACGTACAAGTACATTTCGTCTTTCTTTTTACTACGATAAATTGAGCAAATAATACGCTTTTGGCTCATTAGAGTGCCCCTTGGATATGGTTGTATTCGATAGTGATCGCTTCTACAAGAAACTCTGCTCTCCACCCCTGCCAGTTATTGGGCAAGGTGAACGGCTGCTTTTTACGTAACCCTTCAAACAACTCTAATAATTCTTTTTTGCGACCCATCAATTGCACTTGAACACCGGCATTCTCTGCCTGATTTGTAACCACTTTATGCAAACGCTTGTAGTCTGCATTTTCATTTTTAGACAGAGGCTGCTGCACTCCTGGCAACACTTCTGATGATGCCAGCATAATAGACAACCATTGCTTTCCATATCGCCTTAAACTACTTGGGCGCATATCCTGACACTGGCCAATTTCATTTAAATCCACAGG
>Ga0209192_10003215_pt1 | contig 11137 bp, 15 predicted proteins | sample ArcticOcean_MG_C_11_FD_187433 | JGI IMG/M metagenome (GOLD analysis project Ga0209192, IMG submission 187433) | Marine microbial communities from western Arctic Ocean - ArcticOcean_MG_CB2_154 (SPAdes) (version 2) | ecosystem: Environmental > Aquatic > Marine > Oceanic | place: Arctic Ocean... | reverse complement strand
TCCAACATTTAGAGAAGATTTTCTCTTGCTCTTCATGAAAGATTTCCCATTCGCTGTAAATGCGACTGTCAACATATTCTACGTCTGGTTTTTTTATCCAATTTTTATGATTTCGTGCGGGCATAAAGTTTTCTCCTTGATTTATCAAACATATTTATACCAACATCTTTGGCTTGCGTCCTCTTTTTTTGTACACTGGTACACTGCCGTCTGGCTTAATGTTGTAGGATTTAGCAAACCTTTCTGGATCCATTCCTTCAATATCTAAGATATTGTCTGCTTCTATCTTAGGTTCCCAGTGGATATCTTTAACTGCCATAAAGTTTCCGTTATGGAATCCCATTGTTAAAACTTTAGCACGTACAACTGTGTTCATGGTTACAAGTTTGCGTTTAACTAGTGTGGAAAGAAGATTTTTGTTCATATTATTATTCCTATATTATTCAGCTATCTATTATAATAGCATAAGTCTAGTAAATGTCAACCAATTTTACCAAATTGGACTTGGGGTTTCTGTAATACGAAAACTCTGATATAAACTCATACGTTTATCTATGACTGGTGAACGCATGCCATGTTTGTTTTGTGTTGGATTAAACATTAAATACCCGTGATTAGAAACATAAGGAACACTATACCACTTATCATCTATAAAACAATGTGTGCCCATGCTAGTATCTCCTTCACACAAATATATCTGTACGTTAGCACTTAGGTTAGGAGATAAATCACAGTGACATTCGTTAATATATCCTGCATAATCATACCATAACTGTGTTGTATTTGGGTATGAATATGTACTAAAATAGTCGTTAACTACACTGCTTATTTCTTGATGCAACTGTTGTAGATTAGTATCTATAGGGTTGCCTTCTAATCTAATATGTTCTTCCTGTGGTAGTTTATTCCAATTATGTTTATTGTCAAACTCTCTAACAAGACTTTGAAATGTATCGTCATCAAATGCGTCTTTAATTAAATAAAAATCATCGTGTAAATGCGTTAGCTGCATACTTATTAGCCGATGTTAGGTTGATGTTGATAAAATATTTCTTCTTTTACATGTTCACTAAATGCTAGTATAAACATATTCTTCAGTGCTTCGTCGTTAAATCTCCAGTTAGTATATCCATATGTTTTTATATTTTTTCTTCGAGTGCTACCAAACTTGGATACTTTCTGATTTATATCTAAGTCCCATTTACCGCTCTTGTTAAGGTGTATTCCAGAGCCTTCATACAGAATATAAAAATTTAGTAAGGCAGGAGCAGGCGCATGATTCTTTACTACTACTTCCCAGGGATGTTTTACTGGAGTTCTTCTTAATCGTACACTGCTAGGTAACTCAGTTGGAAAGTAATACAACTCCATTAGTTGGTTATTTTCAGCTAGTTTAAATTTTTTAATGAGTAAGTCAATTGTTTTAACATCGTTTGTGTAATACTGTGTTCTTAACGATTCAATCCTAACCTTGTCACCACACTGATCTGCGTATAATCTAATATCTGATAATAAATTAAAAAACTCTTGATTAGAAAAAATATTTGATTTCCAAAACTTAATAGTTAGTTTATAATTGTATTTTTTGTAGTACTTCTTATCACTGGGAAATACTTTAAGATCATACTTTAACGACAAACTTTTTAACGGGCTCATTAACACTATCCTTAACTATTGTTATTACTAGATCCTTATCCTCAGACCTTACCTTTAGTTTACAGTCTTTTAGCGAAGAGTCAACCATTATCTCTCTGCTAATTGGAACTCTTAGATACCTATCAATAGTTCTTGCAACGGGCCGTGCGCCCATGTTATCATTAAATCCTTTTGTCATTAGAAGATCTATTGCTGATTCTTTTACTAGCAACCGTATATTTTTGGACTTCAATTGCTCGGTTAGCTCTGCAATAAATTTAGCAATGATTTTACGTTTAGTTAGGTTATCTAATTTAACAAACTTACAAATTCCATCAATACGGTTACGGAATTCAGGACGGAAGAACTCTTTCATAGCTTTTTCGTCTTCTCCTGTTCGTTCTAAACTACCAAATCCTATACTGTTCTTATCACCAGCTTCGGAACCCAGGTTACTGGTCATAATAATGATAGCATTACGTGCATCTGCACGTTTGCCGTTACTGCCAGTTACATATCCTTCATCCATTAATTGTAGTAAAACATTAGTAACATCAGGGTGTGCTTTCTCAATCTCATCAAACAAAATAACAGAATTAGGATTACGGTCAATGTCACGAATTAGAAGACCGCCGCTTAAATTACTATCTTCGTAACCTACATATCCTGGCGGTGCACCAACAAATCTAGCTACACTGTGCTTTTCTTGATACTCGCTCATATCATAGCGTAGTAACTTCATTGACAAATTCTGAGATAACTGTTTTGCAACCTCAGTTTTGCCTGTGCCAGTTGGTCCTAAGAACAAAAACACTCCAGTTGGCTTATCAGGCATACTTAATCCAGCCTTGGATACGTATACCTTTTCCATTACCTTGTCAATAACATCGTCCTGGCCGTACACAGCTTCTTTAATTTTTTGTTCTACATCTACTAAATTTGTTCCAGTAGTAGTGACATCGCTAAGTTGGTCCAGTGGGATACCAGTAATTTTACTGCACTCATATTCAATAAGCTCTTTAGTAATTACTGGACTATCAATTTCCTGTTGGCGTTGTCTGGCACATGCACTATCTATTAAGTCAAATGCTTTGTCAGGCAAACGTTTGTCAGCCATGTGTCGAACACTAAGATCAACCGCTGAGTTAATAGCATCAGGTTGTATCGTTGCACTATGAAATTCTTCGTAGTATTTGGCACTGCCATTAAGTATTTGTTTAGAAATTTTAGGACTAGGCTCGTTTACTGTAATACGATAAAAGCGGCGCATTAATGCACGATCTTTTTCAAAACTACTAGTGTACTCTTCCCAGGTAGTGCTTGCTATAACTTTAAGTTTACCACGCCCTAAGTAAGGTTTAAGCATGTTAGCAAAGTCAGTACCACCTTCTGATCCAGATCCAGCACCCTTCATCGTGTGTGCTTCATCAATAAACAAAATACAATCGCCCTTGGATATTAATGCTTGCATCACGTCTTTAATGCGCTCTTCAAACTGTCCACGATACATAGTGCCAGCTAATAGTACCCCAATGTCTAAATTAAATACTGTGTGGTCTTGTAAGTAATCTGGCACGTCTTCTTCAACGATCTTAATAGCAAGCCCTTCTGCAATAGCAGTTTTACCTACACCAGGGTCGCCTACCATAAGAACATTACTTTTGTTACGTCGAGCAAGTGTTTGACAAATATCGTCAATAATATCGTTTCTGCCAATTACAGGGTCAAGCTCTTTGCTTTCTGCCAATGAAGTAAAATCTGTACAATATTGTTTAAGTATACTCTCATAATACTGTTCAGCTTCTTCATTTTTAAGTTCCTTGCCAAATTTATGAGATATAAAAGATGCAAACTCTTCTTTCCTAATGCCATATTTCATAATAAAATATGCACTGTGGCTATTGCTCTCACTCATCAAACTGATAAAGATATCAAATATTAGCAACTGTTGTCTGCCGCTAAACATTACTTGTGTATAGCCACGATTAAATACACGCTCTAATGCATGTGTGCGAGTTGGTTTTCCGGTTAGTGCATTTTTTTCTCTGGGAATTTTAGTGTCAATGTATACTTTTACTTCTTCAATAAAATCTGCGAATTGAATACCAAACTCTGTAAGCATGTCTCTAAAACTATCTTCTAACAGCATGGCATACAATAGATGTTCAGTAGTCACATATCTACTATTGCGAGTTATAGCTAATCTGTTTGCTGCTTCAATTAGTCTTTCTACATCTTTATTAGGCTTCACTAGTTTAGTTCCTTCTGCCAATCTTTAATAATGTTTAATTGATCTTGTTTAAGGTTTTCAGGTATTTTAATAGCGACTACTAACACGATGTTTCCGCGATCAAGTGATCCGTGTTCGTATAGTCCTTGTTTTTTTAATGAAAACATAGTTCCATTTTGTGTGCCACTGGGAATAGTTACGTTGAGTGTCTTGTTATCTAATCCTTTAATAGTAACTACTGTGCCAGTAATTGCATCAAAACAGTTTACAGTATGAGTGCAGTATAAATGATTTCCTTCAATACTGAAGTCTGTTTTATTACTTACTGTAATAATAACATACAGGTCACCAGGTGTCAATTCATTAAAACTTGTATCACCTAATCCAGGGTATCGTATTCTATCATTGTTCTTAACTCCACGCGGCAAGGTAATTTGTACTATTTTTCTATTTCCAGATATATGCTTAACACTTACACTTTTCTCTTGTTGCATTAACGTGTCTTCAAGACTGCAATTAATATTAATATTTAAATCTTTGTTTTTTGTTTGTCTCCGGTAATTTCTTGGTTTTGCAAATGGGCCAGACTGATTACCAAAGGTTGAGTTCATGTCATTAAAGATGTCACTAAAAATGTCATGGTTTTTACCATTAATGTTTACGTGGATACGGCCTGCATTATTTTTGGTATGGTCGTAATGTGCTCGCTTTTGTGGATCTTTGAGAACATCGTGAGCTTCGTTTAAATTTTTAAATTGTTCAGGATCTCCGCCTGTATCAGGATGAGCAGACTTAGCCTGTTTACGATATGCAGATTTAATATCTTCTGCTGTTGCAGTTTGAGACAATCCTAATAATGCGTAATAGTCCATACTAGTAATTATCCTAGGAAGGGATAACGTTAGGAATTATTTCTTAGACATATACGCTGTCATACCCATATAAGCACCAACTACACCAGCCATACCAATATAGAACAAGGCTGATAAGTCTCCAAGCAATTTAAGTCTAGTCTCTGGAATAAAGCCAGGAATCATTACAACTATTGTAAATATAATCATAGCAGCCATAGAGATCCAAGCCATATGCCTTTGAGCATCAGCTTTATCTTCTTGCATTTCCAGCAATTCAATCTCTTTCATTTTAGAAAGTTCTTCGTCAGTCACGACTCCATCTCCATCCAAATCATACTTGTTATATTCTGATTCATTTTGCAACTTCTTTTGCTGTGCCATCACAAGCTCCTCTAATATGTGTATATAACTACTTATTAGAAAACTTAAAATTCATACTAATGACAATACGCAATTGGTCTGTAAAGTTTTTAGTAACGTAGTGTTGGATAGTACTATCGAACATAGCAAAGTGTCCGACTTTAGGTTGTATCTCATGTAATTCAGTGGTATAAGGATTAGTTTTGTACATGAATACAAAGTCTCCACTGTCTGGTGGACATTGTACCCAGAAAGCACTGCTTACTTGAGCGCCAGCAATATAGTTATCTTCTGTTTCATGTGAATGTACATTAGTTGATTCGCCTTTGCCATGCACTACTGCCCATGCTGCTGTATTTGGGTCATCAGTTGTCATAGTGCTATCCCAACACCATTCTATGTCGGCATCGTATGCATCTTTCCATGCTTTTATTTGTAGTTGAGCTAGGTCTTGAATTTCGCTATCAAAGTCTATTCTAATATCTTCATGACGAATACTATGAATACTGTCACTCATATTCTTCTTAGCGTAATATTTTTTTAATACCTTTAAAGCAATCGACTGGGTGTTTACTTTTTCAAAACACCCAGTCAAATACTGTACTCGATATAAGTCTACTTTTTGCACTTATACCTCTATATTGGTAACTTATTATAATCTACTTGATAATAACCTGTTTCATGCAACTCTACTGCATTAGCATATTTTGTTTCAAGTAGTTCTTGAGCCATTACTCCTTTTTCAAGTTTTTTACTCCAGATATAGTTATATGTGTATACGTTTATATCTTCATGAGAATAAGCGAACTTGATGTTTTCTTTGAGTCTACTGTCACTCCACTTAAACGCCTTTTTAAACGCTTTGCCTGTGTCTTTAGCGGCTTTCTTGGACCAATCTGCGGCGTCTTTAGCTGCTTTGGCTGTCGCAGCGGCAGCTTGTTCAGCGGCCTTTTGTGCGGCTTTAGCAGCATCATCAATTGCTTTTGTTGCGCTATTAATAGCGTTATTACAATCGTTAATTGCCCCATTACAAGCATTAATAGTACTGCTAGCGGCATTAGCCATGCTCTTAGCACTAAACGCTTGGTTTGTCCAGTTTGCTACTTCATTACCCCAGTGTGCAACTTCGTTTGCGGCCTGGGTACATGCTTTAGCGGCATCATTGGCTGCTTGCTCTGTTGAAGCAACTGCTGACTGAGCACCTTTGTATGCCTTGTCTGCAACTATAACAGCATCTTTTGCTGTTTTTTCTGCTTCTTTAGCAACTTTAATTGCTTCGTCTTGTGCTTTGTCAATACCATCTGTAACATGATTTAGGGCGTCGTCAATTGTTCCGCCTGCATCCATAAGAGCGTTAGCACCATCTACTAGTGGGCCAATGTCAATGTCAACGTTTACGTCAACGTCTAGCCCAACTAGCAAAGCCGCTTGTCCGTCGATACCAAAACTAATTGTATCATCTTCGTATGTAGCATGAGCTGAGCCTTGTACGCCAATTTGTGCGCCAATGCTTACCTCTGTGCCAGCATCAACACCAACCCCACCTAAGTGTGCGCTACCTTCTGCACCAGCACCAACATTTGCGCCAGCAATAGCACCGCCGCCTACATCAACACCATGTTCACCAACACTGGCATGTGCGCCTGCTTCTGCATATGCTTCTGCATGTACGCCAGCATCACCTTCTGCACCAGCATCAACAGCAATATCACCTAGTGGGGTATCTAGCCCAACTTCAGCATCAACACTTCCACTTACGCCTGCTTCTGCACTTGCACTTGCTCCAACGTCAGCGGCTGCTGTTGCATCACTTCCGTCCCAGCCAGCACTTCCTTTTGCATGAGCTTCTGCTTCAGCACTAGCATGTGCTTCTGCTTCACCACTTACGTCTGCGTGAGCCGTCATACCAGGAGCAAGTTCTTGTTCTGCATGAGCCTCAGCACCTGTGCTTGCACTAGCTTCTGCGCTTGCATGAACTTCTGCACCTGCAGCAACACTTGAGTCTGTTACTTCATAACCAGCACTTGCACCAGCTTCTGCGCCAGCACTAGCTTGTGCTTCATAACTTGCGCCTGCTTGGTCGTTTCCCACTTGTTGAGCAACGGCAGTAGCAACATGCGCTTCTGCTGTAACTGTATATTGTGGTTTACTAACTTCTTGTACCATTGCAGAAGACTGAGCAACTTGTGCTTGGGCCGCTGCATATTCGTCTGCTTTTTGCTGTTCATCTGCAACGGCTGCATCATGATCAGCTTGTGCTTTGGCGGCATCTGCCTCTGCTTGTTTTTGTTTAGCGGCCGCATCTGATTGTTTAGCTGAGGCTGCTGATTTATTTTGGTTAGCGGATTGTTCTTGTAACTCAGCTTGATGCTTTTGACTCTCTGCTTGTGACTTCTTTTGCTCTTCTTGTGATTTTTTATTCTGAGCATTGGCTTTATCTTGTTCTGCACTCATATCGTAATCTCCTATATCAATTTTATTTACTGACCATGTCCATCATAAGCTGTGTGTTCGCACGTTCTTCTAATTTATCTATCTTAGCTGAATCTCTCTCCGCGACAGCCGCTATCTTAATGGCGTTATTATTTAAATTATCGATACGGGCTTCTAGCTCATCTATCTTAGCTGCAATCTTAGGGTTAACTTTACGCCATGCTTCTGGATCCTGATCCAACATGGTTATCCCTAACGTATCTCGCAACCAGTCCATGCATTGGTCAAATTTCGAATATGCCCATAACCCAATGCGTGTATCTTTAATGTAGAAAAGGAATGCGGCGCCAAATAGTGCTCCTGCTATTCCAGTGTAAATCCATGTTCTATCACTAGCCATGCTTTCAATCATTTCCCACATATTATTTCTCCTTGTATGCTTTATCGTCAATATCCATTTGAATAATTTCATATTCCATGGGGGTTTCGCTCTTTAGTAAAAAAGACTTTCCGTCAAGAGTAGTTCCAGATATTTTAGTACCTCTTTTGCTTGAGAAGGACGAGACTTCAAAAACTTTTGTTTCGCTCATGTGCTCTACTGTAAGTCTATGATCTGGATCAAACCATAGCTTAATTCGTTTCCATACGTTCATGTTTTTTTCTCACAGTTTGTACAGGTACAGTTTCGGCATATATCTATTACTCCCAAGCGTTTTCCCCATGAGCTATAAGTTTCTTCTCTAAGAGGACCACCACAGTGACTAGGGTGCCCGCAATTTCGACATCCTGAGCTAGCAACTCCAGTGAGGCCTACCATTGTCCCGCCGTTAATAGACATTAGAAAAAACTCTTTAGTGAATCTATCAACCCAGGTTTGGGCTGACTGTTTTCTTCATTAACTTTATCTTCAGTTTCTTTTATTTGCTTGTTAGCTGAGTTAATCGCATCTTTAGACTCTTTGTAATAGCTTTCGTATGCGGCAATTATTGTTTTTTGCTGTTCAATAAGAGCTCTAACACTACTAAGGTTTGTTCCAAGATTCTCGTATCCCTTGTCTGTTAAGGCAAACAGTGCAATAGGTCTCCCTGATTTTTTAATCTTAGCAAATACTTCAGCATAGTTCTCAGGAGTAATAATGAAAAACTCTACGGGCTTTGTCTTAATTACATCCACGTCAGGAAGAGTTAGCTCAGGTTTAGCTATCGGGGTAGTCGTAATCTGTAGTACTCTTGGCGAGCTACAAGCACTAAGGAGTACTAGCACCACTCCAAAGCCAAGGACATTCATTGTTAAACGCTTTGCCTGTTTTAGCATTTTTCTCTTTCTCCGTTAGTTTGGCACCACTTTCTATTTCAAAACATCTGTTGGCATTAACTGTGGCTCTATTAATTATTTTCTGTACTAATCCTGGTTTTTTGTTTGCTAGTACGCCTAGATCGTGTCGTTGTAGCTTTTGTGACAATACGTTATTACTGGCTCTTATTGTTGCAAACTTATCGTTTACTTCTTTAAGCTCTTGTGTAACTCGTTTAAAGTTTTCTTCCATTACTTTTTTGGCTTTTTCTGATTCTTGTACTGCAAGTGTAGCTTTAGCTTCGTTAGCAACTAGGATAACCATACGTTTCTGTGTATCAGTATAATACCAATACCCAATGCCGCCCATGGCCATCATCACTATCATCATAATACCTGCAAGTTTTAGTCCCATTATGCTAATGCTCTCATTCTATTAACGAGTCTATCAGCACGGTTAGTAACTTGCTTGTACCATCCTGAGTCAACCATTTCGTCAGCGGCAGCATCCCAATCTCTAGCATCTACGCCGCGCTTCATTCCTTTAAACTTGCTTAGTCTTGGACGGCCCATGTTAAACATCATGTTAGCAATAACCAACTGTGCTTCTTCTGGCAAGTCATCAAAGTCTGGATAAAGTATATCACAGTCTTTTAACACTGATTCGCAATCTGATTGGAACGCTTCAGTAACACGATCTTCGCTTACTGGTGTGTCGTCTTCTTGTCCATATTCTGGATCTGAATCTAAAATTAAATGGCCAATGCCAAATGTAGGATAACCTAAATGGTCTTTGTATACAGCGTATACTACGCCTTCATCAACCTCTAAGTCTTTTTGCAGTTGCTCTAAATTCATCGATATCTCCTAATGTGCGAGGAACTCTCGCAATGTTTAACATCCCTTCCATCACATCGTTTGCCGCTTTGTTGTCTCTGTATTTCTTAGGACTTAGCGGTACATGTGTAGCAATGTTATTTTGAGTTAAGTTGTACCTAGGATCTTTCTTGGTTCCCAGATAAGGAAGCATGGTCCAATCGCTGTCTTCAATGTCAGTAATATTTTTTAAATCGCTTAGAAGACTCATAAACTTTTTTGGATAATCGCTACGACGTTCTGCTTCAATAAAAACCAAATAGTAACTGTCTTCAATTTCTCCAGCACTTGTTTCAGCATCAAGGATCCAGTCATAACCTTTTTCTAAAAATGTTTCTAAATCAGATGCTGCCGCCTGCCCCATAATTTTAAAACTAGCAACAATAACATCATCATCAGTACCCATCTTGGCACCAAATTCGTCAAAATGAACTTCAGGTTTAACTCTGTCCACTAAGTCTTTTGGATCTAACCCTTCTGTAAGTTCCATTATACCGGTACCTCTTCACCTGGCTGTGTTTGTCCAGCTGTCATATCGTCAATATCTTCTTCGTATGAATCGTCCAAATCACTTAAATCAATATCTCTGCCTTCTAGTTCAATAAATCCTTCAACTGCATCTTTAACTAATTCACTGGGCATTTTAATTTTTACAACCCAAACTGGATTTGATTTAAGTTTTGGCTTCTTTGTGCCTGGCTCAAAATCATCGTAGTTATTAATTTTAACTGGAGTTTTAAGTTTGTCTTTGCTATACTGTACAATAACATTATAGCCAAGTAATCTGCTAGCACCGTCCGGATCAGGCATGGACTTGGATGGCCACATAAAGCTACACTCTACCCAATGGGCAGTTTTAATCGGACCCTCTATAAGTTCGCCCTTTTTCCAGTTCTTAAAAGCATATAAATCAACTTCATCAAGAACTCTTTCAAAATCCATAAGAGTTTCCATGCTACTATCGCTCATATAAATTCTTTTAGTATTGTCAACGATGTCTTTGACGTCCATAGCGGTGCCCTTTAACTTATTTAATGTATTTATGCAGCAATTGACTCTGTAGTAAGACTTGATTTAACCAAATCTCGTGTGCAGATTCATGTGGATGAGTGGTGTAACAGTCCTGTTTGGTGCGTTTTGCCCAGTCAAACATGCCTTCATTGTCTACAAACTTTCTCATGTCTATATCAGATCTTAATGCAGTAAGCGTTCCATCCATCTCACTGTTACATTCAAATAAACTGTTGTCGACATAGGCAAACATGTAATCAATGTCGTGCTTAATAAGGTAGTTTTGTAACATTACTATTTCGCACCAACTCGTATATATTTCCCAATACTCAGTTTGTGCTACGTTCTTTACATAACTTTTAGCAAAGTCAGACATGCCTAGTGCTTCTGCATTAGCTCTGTTTGCTTGCTGATCTGCTAGTCTATCATCATCTTTATTAAAGAA
>Ga0209192_10003211_pt1 | contig 11139 bp, 11 predicted proteins | sample ArcticOcean_MG_C_11_FD_187433 | JGI IMG/M metagenome (GOLD analysis project Ga0209192, IMG submission 187433) | Marine microbial communities from western Arctic Ocean - ArcticOcean_MG_CB2_154 (SPAdes) (version 2) | ecosystem: Environmental > Aquatic > Marine > Oceanic | place: Arctic Ocean... | reverse complement strand
ATAATTTTTGCTAAACAATCTGACAGTTTCATCTTATATTTTATGAAAGATAATTAAATGAGCTGTAATGGCGAGATTGACCACCATCAACAGAAATTATTGCTCCATGTGAAAATGAAGCTAGATCAGAGCATTGAAAAACAACAACGGGAGCTATTTCACTTACCGACCCAAATCTTTTAAGTGGAGTTCTTTCTTCCAAATATTTTTTAGCATGAGATGGATTAGTTTTTAGGACACTATCCCAATGCCCGCCTTCAGTTTGAACTACCCCTGGGTATATTGCCGACATAACTACATGGCCACCTTCAGTTGCAAGAATTCTCCCCATTGTTCTTGTGTAAACAGTTAGTGAAGATTTAGAAACAGAATAAGTAACTGGGCCGCTATTTTCTAGTCCTGCACATGAAGTAATATTTATAATCCTCCCCCACTGATTATCTTTCATATTAGGAATTAATAGATTACATAAATTTACTGCGGTATAAAAATTTAACTCCATTACTCTATGCCAATCCTCTATGGAGCAATAAGGGTCAGTAACATTAAGGGCGTGCCCAGCATTATTTACTAGAATTGAAATTGAAAATTTGCTTATTTTCTTTTTAAAATCATCTATCCAATTCGGTTCTAAAAAGTCAACTATAATGCCATGAACTTCAATATTTAAATGCGCGAGCTTCTGCTGTAAATTTTTGATTGGCTTTTCGGAGCGAGATGTTACGATAATGTGGACGCCTTCTATACCTAACTGACTTGATATCTCCTCTCCGATACCATTTGCACCGCCAGTAATTAATGCCCATTTACCTTTAATTTTTAAATCCATAAATTCCTTTGAAGTTGCAATTTTTTTTTTAAAAAATTAAATCTAGTCAAAACTTAAGTTTAAATAATAATAACAGCCATTTAGTGATGCTAATAAGTTTTATTGTGGAGAAGAATCTTTATTTCAAATAATCTATATTAAAGATTTAATTAAAAAGGACTCTCATTCTTTCTATTGCATCCTGAATTTTTATAGGTGATGTGGCAAAACAAAATCTAACATTATCTTTTCCCGCGTCACCGAAATAAAATCCTGGACATGTGGCAACAAAAGATTCTCTTAAGAGGTGGCTGGAGAATTCTACCCCAGTTATTTTTAACCCAGAAACATTGGGAAAGGCATAAAAAGACCCCCCAGGGTTAATGCAACTAATACCTTCTATTGAATTTAAACCTGAGACTAGTAGGTCTCTTGAACTCTTCATAGTTTTTATCATTTCGTCTGCTTCAGACTGTGATCCGTGCATCGCCTCAATAGCCGCTATTTGAATAAATGGTGAGACACATGATGTAATAGTTTCTAGAATTAATGCCATTCTTTTTACCAGCTCTTTAGGTCCCATCAAGGCACCTATTCTCCAGCCAGTCATGGCATAGGACTTACTAAGTGAATGAGCAACAATAACCCTTTTATTGGAATGATCAAATGATGATGGCGATAAAAAATTACCTTTTTCGTAAACCATTCGCCCATAAACCTCGTCACTTAGTATATAAATATCATTTTTTTCAGCAATCTCATAAATAGACCTCATCTCATCTTTATTGATAACGGAACCAGTCGGATTATTCGGTGAATTTATAATGATTAATTTTGTTTTTTTAGTCACTGCCTTCTTTAAATCATCAGGTGACAACCTAAAATGGTTTTCTTCATGGAGAGTTACTCTAACAGGTACTAAGTTACATAAGTTTATAAGCGATATGTAACTTACAAAGCAGGGGTCTGTAATTATTATTTCATCTCCAGGGTCTGCAACAGCTAACAATGTTAAATAAATCTGAATATTTGCCCCAGGAGTAACTAGAATCTGTTCCACTGAGGGTAAAAATCCTCTAGATTTTTTTATTTTTTTAGCTGACTGCTGCCTAAATTCTTCTAGGCCTTGCGAAATAGTGTAATGCGTATGATTATTTTGGATTGCATTACAAGCTGCATCTTTTACGTTTTGTGGGGTATTGAAATCAGGGTCACCAATTTCAAGATGAATAACATCTTTGCCTTGCTTTTCAAGGTTTTTTGCTTGAGCTAAAATTTGAAACATTTTTTGGCCCGTTAGATTTTCTGCTATTTTTGAAAATTTACTCATTAGGTATTTGTTGGGATAAGATTGAGACAAAATCGTATGACTTATTAGCAGGAAGATTAAGCATAGATTTTATTTTATCGCCACTAATGCCATCAGTTATTTTCGCCTTAATATTTTTGATGCTTTCATACATGCCAGGCCGTGTCTCATCTCTCCAGTCACATAAGTGAATCGTATTAGAGTAATTATTGAAGTTTGGACCTCTGATTAATCTATTTAATATAATTAAGTCTGAGCCTTCAGCATCTATTTTGGCGGTGAACGATGCATTTATGAATCTATTAATGTCTATGGTTTTAACTATTATCTCTTCTACGCTACCATAAACATCTTGTTTTTGTCCTTTTATATGATTCCCGTAAGGATTATCTATTAACCTTATAAAGCTTTGTTCGCTAAATTTTTCTGATACTGCAGCTTCAATATAACTTGATCTAATAGAGGAATTATGATTTTTTGAAATTGTAGTGCTGTTTATAAATTCCACACCACAGGAATTTTTTTCTAAAAATAATTTTCCAAGTGAATACGTTTTATGATCGGGTTCAAATGAATAACAATGGTAACCGCAGAGCCTTGCCACAACAGTATGTAATCCAATATTAGCTCCAATATCAAGGAAAATATTTTTAGACATTCTATTTTTATAATAGGATAGAAATAAAACTAAATCAGGAGCGCAAAATACATCTATTGTTGATGTCTTTCCTTGTTTTAATAAAGGGAAGTTAAATTCTCCTATGAAGCCTAATTTTACCTTTATCCATTGGAGCTCAGAATGATGAATAGGTATTTTGCTGGTTAACTTATGAAGCTCTATATCAAGCTCAGCAATTTGACGTTTCATTTCTACTGCATCTAAATTTTTTGGAAATCTATCTATTTTCTCAATAAATCCTGTTAAATCCATTGTTATTTTTTCTTTCAGAGTTTAAAGAGGCACTTTTATTTATTAACTTGAAGTATTTTACCACTAGCATTAGTATCAAACAACAATTATGATACCTGGATGCATTGGTTAAGTCCGTCCTACATTGTTTGGATTGTTTACCGCTGAGCAACATAGAATGAAGTTACATCCTTAATTAAGCTTATGTATTGCTTATCTAAATCCAAGGAAGTTGCTGTTAATTTTCAAATAAGCTAGACTAAATTTTTTGGAGTTATCTCATGCCTCTATCAATGTATGAAGTTTCTGTCCCTTTATTTATTCATAATTTTAATATTCTCTCCCACATCCTATTAAAAGCAGAAAAAGATGCAGAGAAAAGGAAAATTGATAAATCAGTATTTATCAATGCAAGGTTGGCTCCAGATATGTTGCCATTAAGTAAACAGATCCAGATCGGAACTGATATGGTTAGGCTAGGTATTGGAAGATTATCAGTGGTAAAAGCTCCATCATTTAAAGATAATGAAATTACATTCCCTGATCTGCAGAAAAGAATTCAAAAAACTATTACGTTTTTAAATAGAATTAAACCAAAGCAAATGGATGGTTCTGAGCTAAAGAAAATTGAATTTTCAATTGGAAGGCGGGACTTTAAATTTAAAAACGGGCACGTATATTTAAGTAATTGGATTATTCCTCACTTCTTTTTTCACATGACAACAACTTATGCAATTTTAAGAGCCAACGGTGTTAAATTAGGCAAACGTGATTTTGTTAAAATGTAGCTATAAATAATCCTAAAGCTATTCTGCCTAGGATAAAATATCTCATTAATTTAATGTATTGAAGTTTATTATGAAAATTCTGGTTACAGGTGGCTGTGGTTATAAGGGGCACGTTCTTATTCCTAAATTATTGGACAAAGGATACGACGTAATAGCGTTTGATATTCAGTGGTTTGGAAATTATTTAATGCCACATAAAAATTTGTCAGTTATTAAAGGAGATGTTCGCGATACTGATTCAATTCCACTAGATGGTGTTGATTGCATCATTCATCTATCCTCAATTGCTAATGACCCATGTAGCGATTTAGACCCTAAATTAACCTGGGAAATAAGTGCCTTGGCTACTATGCAGCTAGCAGATAAAGCAAGAAGAGAGGGAATAAAGCGCTTTATCTATGCATCATCAGGCAGCGTTTATGGTGTTAAGGAAGAGCTTCAGGTAACTGAGGATTTAGAATTAGAGCCTATTTCTGAATACAATAAAACTAAGATGGTCGGTGAGCGTGTCCTGCTAAGCTACGAAAATGATATGGTCGTTCAAATTGTCCGCCCAGCTACTGTTTGTGGATATTCTCCACGTATGCGACTAGATGTGTCTGTGAATTTATTAACAATGCAGGCTTTAACCAATGGAAAAATTACAGTCTTTGGAGGAGATCAGGTGCGTCCGAACATCCATATTGATGATATTACTGATCTATACCTTCATTTAATTGACCATCCAGAGATCACCGGAATTTATAACGCAGGATTTGAAAATATTTCAATTATGGATATAGCCACACTAATCACCAAAAGAATTCCTGCGGAAATTTTAGTTACACCATCAAATGACCCAAGATGCTACCGTATTAATTCTGATAAAATACTTGCTACAGGTTTTAAACCGAGAAAGACAGTTGATGATGCTGTAAATGAAATAATTAAAAAATATAAAAAGAATGAATTAAAAGATGAAGATCGTTTTTATAATTTAAAATGGATGGAAAAAACTGTTCTAACAAATAAAAAATAATGAGCACAATATCAAATAAAAAAGTTTTTTTTGAAAGCTATTCAAAAAAACTTCAGCAAGTACTTGAGTCTTCAGACTGGTCTCCTATTGAGGAGTTAGCTGACGATATACAAAAATGTTGGAATGAAGGTCGTCGTGTATTCTTATGCGGAAATGGTGGTAGTGCCGGCAATGCAATTCATCTTGCCAATGACTTTATATACGGCATTGCAAAAAAAACTGGTGGAGGCTTAAAGGCTATTTCACTATCAGATAATTCAGCGGTAATAACATGCTTAGCAAATGATGTAGGTTACGATTATATTTTTTCTGAGCAATTAGCAGTCCAAGCAGAAGAAAATGACTTGTTAATCGTGCTTAGTGGGAGTGGCAATTCATCTAATATTATTCATGCCGTTGAGCAAGCTAAAAAAATGCATGTAAAGTCTTTTGCTATCCTTGGTTATAATGGTGGAAAATGTAGGGGTATTGTCGATGTACCAATTCATTTCCCAGTTGACGACATGCAAATAGCAGAAGACCTTCAAATAATTGTTGGTCATATGCTTATGCAATGGTTATATAACAACCGACCTGAAAAATAAATATGCCAAAAAAATCTACAGTACTAGTTTCCGGAATCTTTAATATTCTTCATCCTGGTCATATGCGACTTCTAAAGTTTGCTAGAAATTCGGGTAAAAAACTTATAGTAGTTGTAGAGGGAGATATCCATGCCGGTGAGGATGGATTCATATCAGAAACTCTTCGCTTGGAGGCTATACAGAGTCATAATTTGGTTGATGAAACGTTTATCTCCAATGAGCCAATTGAGAAAATTATTACTCGCATCAAGCCTGATATTGTTGTTAAAGGGAAGGAGTATGAGCTAGTTAAAAATTCAGAATTAGAGGCAGTTCAAGCATATGGGGGGCGACTGATATTTAGCTCTGGTGAGACCTTTTTTTCATCCGTAGATTTAATTAAAAAAGATTTCAAGGCAATTGATTCCCATACGATTAGCTTACCGAATGAATATCTAAAGCAACATAATCTTACTAATGAAAAGCTTATAAGTCGGCTAAAAAAATTCTCAGAATTAAAAGTCTGTGTAATAGGTGATTTAATTATAGATGAATATATCGACTGTCACGCATTAGGAATGTCACATGAGGATCCATCTATTGTAGTTACTCCTACGGATTCGCAAAAATTTATTGGTGGTGCTGGAATTGTTGCATCTCATGCCTCAGGCTTAGGGGCAACTGTAAATTTTATTTCGGTAACAGGCGAAGACGAATCTAGAAATTTTGCTCTTGAATGCCTTTCTCAAAATGAAGTAAATGCAAAATTACTCATCGATGAGACCCGTCCAACGACTCTAAAGCAACGTTATAGAAGTAAAAATAAAAGTTTATTGAGAGTGAGCCATCTTTATCAAGGTGCAATTTCAATATCACATCAAAATCAAATGCTTGAATTAGTAAAAGATGAAATTGGCGATACAGATTTATTAGTATTTTCTGATTTTAATTATGGCTGCCTTCCACAGTCTTTAGTAGGTGATATTACTAACATTACTAAAAACCATAAATTATTTGTGGCAGCTGATAGTCAATCATCTTCTCAGATTGGTGATATTAGCCGCTTTAAAAATATGGATCTTCTGACGCCAACTGAGCGAGAAGCTAGAATTAGTACGCGGAATCATGAAGATGGACTGGTAGTATTAGCTGAGAAGTTAAGGCAAGATTCGTCTGCAAGGAATATCTTGCTTAAGTTAGGCCATGAAGGTTTATTGGTATATACAAGGGAAGGTAAAGACGATATGTCGACAGACAGAATAACAAATCTTAACAGTGCGGTTAAGGATGAAGCAGGTGCAGGGGATTCACTATTGATTACAAGCGCTATGGCAATGGCATGCGGTGCAGATATTTGGGAGGCAGCATGTCTTGGTTCGTTAGCTGCGGCATTACAAGTTGGAAGGGTGGGAAATACACCGCTAAGCATCGAAGAATTTCTTCAGGTTCTGAATTAAGTAATTTAAATAAAATATTAATTTGTTCGAAATCCTATATAGACTATAAAAATGAGAACAATACTTCTAGCAGCTGGATTCGGTAAGCGATTATTGCCGGTAACTAAAAATATCCCAAAGTGTTTAGTCCCTATAAAAGGAACCCCACTTTTAGAAATTTGGCTAACACGATTAGTGGCATCTAATTTAGGACCTTTTCTTATTAATACTCATTACCTTTCAAAGCAAGTTGAGTCATATATTATCGGTAGTCGGCATAGCAATAAAGTAACAATAGTTAATGAACCAGTACTTTTGGGAACTGCTGGAACATTAATTAAAAATTTAGATTTTTTTCAAGGTGAGGATGGTTTATTAATTCATTCAGATAATTATTGTATGGGTGATTTAAGTGCTTTTGTTGAGGCACATCAAAATAGACCAGAAGAATGTTTGTTAACAATGATGACTTTTCGGACCAATGATCCATCCTCATGCGGAATTGTTGAATTAAACCAACAGGGAGTAGTGACTAATTTTCATGAAAAAGAAACTAATCCCCCAGGAAATTTAGCGAATGGAGCCGTATATATATTATCTGCTGAATTGATAGAAATGATAAAAAAAGAGCTAGTTGTCGCAAAAGATTTTAGTACAGAAATTCTTAATCATTTAATTGGTCGTATTTTTACTTATGAAACAAAAGAACTATTTATAGATATAGGAACTCCAGAAACATATAAAAAAGCCAATCACTAATGCGTAAATTTTTTCCATTAAAATTTATTCAAAATGTTCCATAACAATTAAAGGACGAAAAACTTGTCCAGTTTCAAGGTCGTTAAAGGCCTCATTAATATCTTCTAACTTATATCGTTTAGTAACAAGGGTATCTAAAGGAATATCTTCTTTTTGAAATAAAGCATGGATTATTGGTATGTCCTGATCTGGCATAGAAGCACCCCCCCAACTGCCCTCTATAGACTTTCCAGAAATCAGCTCATGAGGAGCTATTCTAATCATTTCACCATCAGGTGGATGAGAAGCAAAAAGTAGCTTGCCACCATTTTTTCGAATAAGAGAAAAACCTAATTCAATAGTGGCAACTTTACCAGCAGATTCAATGCATCTATCAGCACCACCATCTGTCAATTTCTGTATATCTTGTTTGATGTTAGTACTCATTGAATTGAAAATATGTGTCGCACCTAATTCCTTAGCTAACGACAATTTTTCATCAGAAATATCAACTGCAATAATTGTTCTTAAATTTAGTGCTTTTAATGCCATAAGAGCAGAAAGACCGATTCCCCCCAGACCAAGAATAATAGTAGATAGATCAATAGATGGCTTTAATTCATTTAAAACCATACCAGCACCAGTAGGTAGGGCACATCCAAATAGCACTGCAATATCAAAAGGAAGCGATATAGGTTTTTTTACTAATCGATTTTCAGAAACAATTGAATAATTAGAAAAAGTGGTCACGCAGCCTGAATTTATTATTTGATCACCGCATGTGTATTTTGCCCCAGGAGCCTCCAGACCATCCCCCTTAACCCAACCTAAAATTACTTCATCCCCAGCTTTTATTTTAGAGACACCTTCACCAATCTCTTTAACAATACCAGAGCCCTCATGGCCAAGAAGATGAGGAAGCCAATTATCCGCACCTCTTTTACCCTTAGCTTCCATAAGCTGACTGCGACAAACTCCACTATATAAAACCTTAACCAGTACCTGGCCGCGAAGTAGGGGGGGTGTATCTATTGATTTAATTGATAGTGGTTTTCCTAGCTCCTCTAAAACTGCAGCATTAATCTTCATTTTTATTTTTTATTTCATGGGTTAAATAATTATTGATATAGTCAACCAATCCATCGTCTAAGGAAGTCATTTTAAAATCCTTGAATTTATTTGATAGGGAACTTGTATTAAATTGTAACTTCAAAACTCGGTTACCCTCTATTTTATTTTGTATATTAATGTCGACTTTAAAATTTAGTGTGGAAACAATTTTTTTAGCAATAGCATATATAGTTTGACTCTTGCCTGTAGCTATATTAAATATTCCAATTATTTTATTATCAACTATATTCTCAACAATACGAGATATATCATTAACTAAAATAAAATCTCTCTCGATATCGGGGTCGGAGGTTATATTGATCCTTCGGCCATTAATAGCAGATGATACCAATCGATTAATTGTACTTTTTGACGTATCACCTTTTCCATAAATCCCACAAAGCCTGAGTATTGTTAAATTAAATCCTTTTATGCCAGCTTCTTTTTTTAAAATAATCTCACTATCTAATTTTGCTTTAGCGTAAAAATCATTTGGATTGACTGGATTTAACTCACTAATAGGTAAAGTTGGATTAAGTCCATAAACATCTATAGTACTAAAAAAAATTACATGTTTAGCATGAATAGGTATGACCTTTAAAAGATTTTTAATAATTTTAATATTCTTGTCATACGAATCCCTATCGTTAGAAATTAATCGAGTTACAGCTGCAGGAATGATAAAGGTAGAAGAAGGTGGAATACTTTGAAATAGAATTGATAGTTTTTTTAAGTCTAACAGATCACATATTTTTCTATCGATAAGTTTGACGTGATGATAATTTTTTTTAAAATATGAAGTTATATTCTTACCAAGAAAACCGCCACCTAAAACTACAATAGATTGAGATTTATTTTTTGGGCTCATTTTTTAATGCCACCTAAATAGAATGTATGACCCACAACTAATTTTTGATTAAATAACTCTGACAGAGATACTATCAATTGTTTCCTTTATTTCCTTGGATACATTTTTGTCTAATATTTTTGGCTCGTCTTTTGGAAGTAAGTATCCGCATCTATTACATCCTCCTACAGTCCCCTTTGCACGAATTTTATCCTTAAATTCTTGGAATGTAGGGCTAGATATAATATCAGTTAATTTTTGTTCTTTAACGTTTCCCATTTTTATAGCCATGCATGGAAAAAGATTTCCGTCGACATTAATATGAACACTTTCCCATGGGGCCTTGCATGCCTTAAAATCAGCTACATTATGCTTACCATTATTAATGAATCCTAAATCGACATCATCGACAGGTTTGGTGCTATTAAGGTCAACAACTTTTGGATGCACGAAACATTTTTTATTCATAGCAATATTATATTCCCTAACTTTTTCTAGCTCATTTAATATCATTGGGAGATTTTTGTAAACATAGGCTTTCGATTCATGCATCATATTTTCTAAAGGAAGCATATGGTCGGCATACTGAATTGGTGACCCCTTTAATAGCATAAAGCTATGAGTGTCGCATTTAAGTTTCTCAATACAATACTTATGAATATCAAATAAATCACCTGCATTCTCATCAAGAACAACGGTTTTTGAGTCTAGTACTGTATTTGACCCATATTTGTCTCTTTTTTCACTAAAGCGACGCATTAATTCTTCTGCTTTAACCCATTGGTCAGGAACAACGTCCCTGACAATATTTCCAATATCATCAACTGATATTGATAAAACTTTGAAGTTTGGTGTTGACAATAGTAATTCAATTATTTCATTAGTGAGTAAAAGGCCATTAGATATAATATTGCAGGTATGTTTTTTAGTGACAGCTCGGAAAACTTCATCAAAGCCATTAAAAAGAAATGGCTCTCCCCCTGTCAGTGTTACATGGGCATATTCAGGAAGCTGGTCAATAACATCTAGCCATTGCTTGGTTGAAAGGCTACCCTCAATCCTATCTTTTTCTTGGAAGCAAAATGAGCACCGCAGGTTACATCTATTTGTTAAAACAAAAACATATCGATGAGGAAGCATAGATGGACTGTCATATATTTTTTTAGAAAAATCTATGCGGGCTTGATGGTAGTCTGTATTTTTTATATCACCCATATTTTTTTAAATTTTGGTCCCTTTATTATTTTATGCTCGTTATTTTTTGACTGATAATAAATTATATAACCTTACCTTTTAAATTTTCTTCTATTATATGTCGTTACAATAAAATAATTAAATAAAATTAACTAGGGTATAAATGCGTCTTGGCTTATAGGCTAATATTTTTTTCAATAAAACTCTTGAGCTATCTAGAGCAGTTATCATAATAATGGAGTCTAAAATATCATTTTCTGAAAATTTTTCAATTTTTGGGTAAACACAAGAGAGATATTTACCAATCCTATCATCATTATCATCATAAATTTTTGAAACGAACTCTAGATTAGATTCCATATGATATGCAATTTGTGGAAGCATTTGTGCGGCCCCCAATCCAATAATAGGTTCATCA
>Ga0209192_10003209_pt1 | contig 11141 bp, 10 predicted proteins | sample ArcticOcean_MG_C_11_FD_187433 | JGI IMG/M metagenome (GOLD analysis project Ga0209192, IMG submission 187433) | Marine microbial communities from western Arctic Ocean - ArcticOcean_MG_CB2_154 (SPAdes) (version 2) | ecosystem: Environmental > Aquatic > Marine > Oceanic | place: Arctic Ocean... | reverse complement strand
CAAAAATATACAGTCTCTGAGGCAAACAATTAATTTAAGACCAAGATCTAGCGTAGCAGCCAGACTAGTAGAAACACCTATTAGTTTGCCAAGTAAAACACCCTGTTACGACACCACACGTGCTGTTCCAAAATCAACTGTAAATGCCTGAGACGAAGCTATAAAAGGTCGAGCCAATTGCTGCTGCGGTTACAAGGGCGACGTTAGAACTGTGCACTCACCGCCAGCTAGGCCGCAATAATACCCTGATGTAGGAGGTAGTCGACAATGATTTGTACTTCCTGCTGCAGACTCATTTGGTCTGTACGCAGATGAATTTCTGGCAGCCTTGGCTCTTCGTAGGGGTCGTCGATGCCGGTGAAGTTTTTAATTTCTCCGGCGCGAGCTTTTTTATACAGGCCCTTGGGGTCTCGAGACTCCGCTTCAGCAAGGCTACAGTCGACAAATATTTCAATAAAAACAAACTTACTATCGCGATGGAGCTGCCGAACCTGATCCCGATCTGCATGATAGGGGCTGATAAAACTCGACAACGCAATGACACCAGAGTCCACAAATAATTTGGCAATCTCACCAATTCGACGAATGTTCTCAGTGCGGTCCTCCGCTGAAAACCCGAGGTTTTTATTAATGCCCAGACGAACATTGTCACCGTCAAGTCGGTAAGTCAGTTTGCCTCGTTGGTACAGCGCCTTTTCCAACGCCACTGCGATGGTGCTCTTGCCACTCCCCGATAATCCAGTAAACCAGAGGGTCGCACCTTTTTGGCCCAATAGATGGTTGCGCTCCTCCAGCGTAACCTCACCGTCATGCCAGTGAACATTGGTTGCTTTTACGTCTGCCATCAGGTGATTCCAAGTAACCAGAGAAGATCGAATAATAAGGATTTTTAATGATTATGTATATCGCAAATACCGCCAAGATCCTATACTTAGGACGCACCAGACCCTAACTCTATAAATATCCTGATTATGCGCGCTCTAGAAAATTTAAAAATCTTAGATTTCTCTACCCTCGTCCCCGGCCCTTTTGCCACTATGATGCTGGCCGACATGGGCGCTGAAGTCTTGCGCGTTGAATCGCTCAATCGGCCAGATATTGTTCGCGCTATGGGGCCGCATACCGACGGCACCTCCACTGCTCATGGTACGTTAAATCGTAACAAACGCTCCGTCGGTCTGGACCTCAAAAAACCTGAAGCGCTTGCCATTGCCAAGCTATTAGTAGGGCAATATGACATTATTATTGAGCAGTTTCGGCCGGGAGTTATGGATCGCTTAGGTCTAGGCTACGAACAACTCTGTCAGATAAATCCAAATCTGATTTACTGCTCCATTACCGGATACGGCCAGACTGGGCCAAACCGCAATCGTGCTGGCCATGACAACAACTATCTTTCACTTTCAGGCCTCAATGGCTATTCGGGTCGCCTGGGAGAGCGCACACCGATTATGGGTGCACCCATCGCCGACCTTGCCGGCGGTTCACTCCATGCCGTTATAGGGATTTTGGCTGCAGTCAATCAACGGCATATTAGCGGTGAAGGCCAGTATGTGGATATCAGCATGACCGATGCCATGTTCAGCATGAACAGCCTCTTTGGCTCCAGTTATTTGGCCGCCGGCGTTGAACCCACACCAGGCTCAACTCATCTCGGCGGCGGCAGTTTTTACGATTATTACCTAACCGCCGATAATCGCTACCTCTCTATCGGCAGTCTTGAGCCACAATTTTTTCAAGCACTCTGTGCCGCCTTAGGTGATAACTCATTACTGGAATTAGGTAACGTCGAAAGCCCAGAAACTCAAAAGCTGTTAAAGCAAAAGCTCGATGAAATTATTGTGCAAAAAACTCTCACTGAATGGGTCAGAATTTTTGAAAAAACAGAGGCCTGCGTTGAACCGGTCTTAACCTTTTCTGAGGCCTGCGCGAGCGAGCAAATCACCAGTCGGGAGTTGCTGGTGGATGTAAAAAACTATGATCAAGGTACGCAGCAGCAGATTGGTAACCCGATAAAGATGTCAAAATCAGTACCGCGATATGATTCGATTGGATCTCCTGTCGGCCTGCATAATAAAGAGGTTCTACAGGAATTAGGACTAGACGAAAACGCCATTCAGGCTGCCGTTGACGCCAGGGCCTTTGGCTAGATATAGCCTACTATTTTGCAGGCAAAGCTGGTACGGCAATCTAGCGCTGAGACGACCTTTAGAGAAAATAGTCGACGCTATTAATGCTGCGCCAAGCTAACTGATGGCCACACTGTTTATCCATCATTGCTGTCTAATAGTCGTTAACGCCATGCTTGCCAGTGGTTGTACCATCGCGCCTACGCCACCGGCGGCTTCACTCGACGCGTTGCCGTCGACAGCCCGCTTGGCCACGCCCTGACAAATCGCCGCTAGACGGAAAAAACTAAAGGCTAGATAAAACGACCAATTCCCTATTTCGTCAATGCCTCTGCGCTCGCAGTATCTGGCTACATAGTCCTGCTCTGATGGAATACCCAGAGCTTTTGGATCCATACCTAGCAAACCTGAGGATCTGCCCTGCTTATCAGCCGCGGGGAGCCGCATGCCCATGCATTGATAAGCGAGATCGGCATAGGGATGCCCCAATGTCGAGAGTTCCCAATCGAGCACGGCAATAACGCGTTGGTTGTCTTTCGAAAACATTAAATTATCTAACCGATAATCACCGTGAACCAGCGACACCTTGCCATCATCATCCGGTATATTTTCACTGAGCCATTTAATCAGCGCATTCATTTCAGCAATTGGGACTAATTCTGACGCATGGTATTGCGATGACCAACGATCAAACTGACGCTGAAAGTAATTGCCCGGTCGGCCATAATCTGTCAGTCCGATCTTATCTAGATCGACTGAATGGATCGCAGCCATAACACGGTTCATCTCATCATACATCTTCCCACGCTGCGCGTTACTGTCAACAGATTCAAGCGCTGCAGACCAGTGCACATTACCGTCACAGTACTCCATGAGATAAAACATAGAGCCAATAATCTCGGGATCTTTACAGAGGTGATACACCTTGCCTACGGGCACATCGGTATCGGCTAAGGCTGCAAGCACAAGGTATTCTCGATCAACCGCATGAGCCGACTTAAGTAATGTGCCCGGCGGCTGGCGCCGCAAAACATAGGGTCCGGAGGCGGCCTCAACTTTAAACGTTGGATTGGATTGGCCGCCGGTAAACTTACTGGTAGTTAGCGGTCCTTTAAAACCCTCAACATTGGCCTCTAAATAGGTCGCCAATAGTGATTCGTTCAGTTGGTCTAGGTCAGACATAGTCAGATGCTCTTGTTAAAAGGTGGTGAGGTCTATTAAAGACTGGCCAACCGCTGCTTAATCAGAGCATCCGCTTCTGACATAATTCTGTCAATCAGGTCCTTACACGTCGGCACGTCATGAATAAGGCCTGCCACCATCCCGCAGGACCAGGCTCCCGCGTCCATATCACCCTCTTTCATAATTTTGGGGTATACGCCGGCAACCTCGGGAAGAATATCTTGAATTGTAATGTCAGCACCCAATGCTTTTTCCTTTTCCAGCAGCCTTGTCACCGCCGGATTGTTTAACACCCGCTCAGTGTTCCGCAACGGGCGCATAACCAAACGGGTATCCAACTCAGAGGCGGCCAAAATAGCCTCTTTAACATTCTGATGGACTGGCGCTTCTTGCGTAGCAATAAAACGCGTACCCATATTCATACCTTCGGCACCCATAGCCAGGGAGGCTACCAGACTGCGCGCATCCGCCATACCTCCGGAAGACACAAAAGGAATTTCCAGCTCATCCGCAGCTCGAGGCAATAGAATAAAGTTAGGGATATCGTCTTCACCAGGATGACCGCCGCATTCAAAACCATCGACAGATACCGCATCGCAGCCCACAGACTGGGCCTTGAGTGCATGACGCACTGCAGTACATTTGTGAATCACTTTAATACCCGCTGCTTTTAGCGCAGGCATATAGGGCGCAGGATTATTCCCCGCTGTTTCAACAATTTTAACGCCGCCGTCAATCACAGCTTGAATCAAGCCTGGATAATCTGGCGGTGTCATGGATGGCAGGAATGTAATATTTACGCCAAAAGGCTTGTCCGTCATGGTTTTACAGCGGGCGATCTCTGCAGCCAACTTTTCTGGTGTCCCTTGTGTGAGACCTGTAATAATGCCCAGACCACCCGCATTGGATACCGCTGCTGCGAGTTCAGCATAGCCAACATAGTGCATGCCACCCTGAATAATCGGATGTTCAATACCAAACAACTCAGTAATACGTGTTTTCATTTTCGCGTCTCTTTTTCTGTTACACGACTATGTGGATTGATTGGCTAGAAGTGCTTGCCCTGCTCCGCTAATGACACCAGCATCTGACTGGGTTCCCAGAAATCGTCGCCGGTGACCTTATGATAGTGGCGCAGTTTTGCCAACACCACATCCAGTCCCAAACTGTTGGCATAGTGCATAGGGCCACCACGATAGAGCGGCCAGCCATAGCCGTAGACGTAACAGACATCTATATCACTGGCTCGCAAAGCTATCCCCTCTGCCAAGATTTTAGCGCCTTCATTGATCATGGGAAGTACGCAGCGATCGAGAATTTCTTCGTCGGAAATACTACGCTGCGCAATACCTTGAGCCTGCGCACATTCAGTCATCAGATCACTGACGATTGATGCGGGTGTAGGTCTGCGCCTGTCGTCATAGTCATAAAATCCAGCCCCTGCTTTCTGCCCCAATCGCCCTAATCCGCAGAGGCGATCTTTTACTTTAGTGGGGTCTGAGAGATCTTTATCCCAACCCAGATCCAAACCGGCTAAATCAGCCATCTGAAAGGCACCCATAGGGAACCCAAAATCATACAGCACCTTATCTACCTGATGCACTGGACTGCCTTCCAGAGCTAACAGACTGGCCTGCGTCTGACGCATAAACAAAATACGGTTACCCACAAAGCCTGGACAAACACCGACTAAAATGGCGACTTTCTTGATTTTCTTAGCAAAGGCCATACATGTTTTGATCACTGGGTCGGCGGTCTTATCGCCACGCACAACCTCTAACAATTTCATCACATTAGCTGGCGAAAAAAAGTGAAGACCAATAACCCATTCAGGACGGGTAGTCGCGGCCGCAATTTCATTGAGATCAAGCGCCGAGGTGTTAGAAGCAAGAATAGCCCCCTGCTTGGCAATGACATCGAGACGCCCAAAGATATCTTTCTTTACATCCATGTTTTCGAACACGGCTTCAATAATCAGGTCGCAGTCGGCTAGATCCTCAAGGTTCAACGACCCCTGAATTAATCCGCAGCGCGCTTCAACATCGTCCAGACTAATACGCCCTTTGGATGCCGTATTTTCGTAGTTCTTGCGAATAGTCGCCAAACCGCGGTCCAATCCAGCCTGCGTGGTTTCAATCATGGTGACAGGAATGCCGACATTGGCCATATTCATGGCGATACCACCGCCCATGGTGCCACCGCCAATTACCCCAACCTTAGCTATCGGGAGTTCAGCGGTACTGCCATCAATCCCAGGTATCTTGCTCGCCTGTCTTTCGGAAAAAAAGAAGTATTGCTGGGCTTTGGATTGCGCACCCGTCATCAGTTCCATAAACAGTTTTTCTTCTGTGGCCAGTCCTTCATCAAAAGGCTGAGTTACGGCAGCTTCAATACAGCGAATATTATACTCAGGCGCAATAAAACCACGGGCTTTAGGAGCTATCATCTTGCGTACTGCAGCAAAAACTTCAGGATTATCTCTGGCGCTCTGGAGACGGTCATCACGGTCACGAATGCGCGGGTGGAGAAGCCCCTCAACACCCTTCTCTCGGGCAAAGGCAACCGCCTCCGCATGTAAGTCGCCACTAACAATCTTATCAATTAAGCCCAGTTTAAGGGCTTCTGGGGCGCCTATTGGAATGCCTGTCGTGACCATCGCCAGTGCTTTTTCCACGCCGACAATACGTGGTAGACGTTGGGTCCCGCCCCCACCCGGCAGTAAGCCTAAGTTCACTTCTGGCAGGCCAAACTTGGCCTCTGCAACCGCCACCCGATAATTGCAGCACAGTGCCGTTTCCAACCCCCCACCCAATACGGTGCCATGAATGGCCGCAATAATAGGCTTGCTCGAATTATCTATGGCTCTTAACACAGACCGCAGATCAGGCTCTCTAGGCCCGCTACCGAATTCTGAAATGTCGGCGCCCGCAATAAAGGTACGCCCTTTGCAGATAATCAATATGGCATTGACTGCCGTGTCCGCGAGTGCCTTTTCAACACCCTCTTTTAGGCCCTGACGCACACCCTGACTCAATGCGTTAACCGGCGGATTATCTAACGTCAAAATAGCGAGCCCATCGTCAATATTATAATCAACCATACTAGTTAATGCTGTCATCATTTACCCCGATTGTCAGTTATTTAATGGCATGGTAGGCTATTGACACATACTGTGCCAGTTATTAAAGCCCAGATAGGGCCAGCGATCGTTGATTCTATCTTTGCCGCGACCATTATGGTAGCTCAGCCGCGCAATATGTGCTCAGATCAGATTGGTTTATGGCTTATGAGAAGAACCTAATCACTATTATATTTGGTTATGACATAGTAGCCGCCAACATGAATCCTCGGCCAAACTTACGTCTTACCAAAAAAGGTATTTCTGGGTGCTCTTTAAAGCAGACGCGGGCATTCAATCTTAATCGCTCGCGCCGCAGCCGGTAATATTGAAAACCTCGCCTGCGACGAAATAGACAGCTGGACTGCCGCCGAAATGGTCCGTTACCGCTGCAGATGCGATCTAATGGAGCTCTTGCCAGACACCTTAGGCCTCGCCCACCATGATTTAATGCTCGAGATTCTGGATAAAACCTTTGCCTTTCCCGCAGCTCCATGGACCATACTAGGTGAGCCTAAGTTGTTAGCGCCAGTCGCAGTTGCCCTTTTGGCGGCCTTGGTCCAGATTGCCTTAGCCTGATAATTGGCGTTAAATAGGGTCTAAGAGAGTGGCCGCTGAGGGAGGCACAAAAATGACCGCATTACACACCGCATCCAGAATGCCCGAGGGTGTTGAAATTGAGGTACGCAATCGTCATTTCGATTTCGCCAGCAAGCTCGCCGGCAATTGGTTGGATAACGATGCCTTTAAAACCGCCCTATTTAATAGCATGAGCATTAGTTTTCCGATTGGCGAAAAGTCATTTATCGATAGTGTGAAAGCCTTTGACAAAAACATTACTGACGTTAAATTGCGCGCCGAAATGAAAGGATTTTATGGTCAGGAAACCGTGCATCGACGCGAACACCAAAATTATAATGAGCTGCTCTGCGCACAGCGCGGCTACAACCTGGAAAAACTCGAGTCACCCTATGTTCGGCGTGTCGAAATAGGCAGGACCAGAGCCTCGGCAAAAATGCTATTGGCCTCCACTGCGGGTGCCGAACACCTGACCGCCATTTTGGCCAGCAAACTGTTGCAGGGATGGGCAATGGAGAATGCCGACACTCAGATTAAAGCGCTATGGTTATGGCATGCTACCGAAGAATTGGAGCATAAGTCAGTAGCTTTTGATGTCTATATCCAAGTAGGAGGCTCATTTAAGATGCGCAAAACAATGATGCGTCTGACCACCTTTTACTTTTTACGCGACAGCCTGCTCAATGCACTGCGCATGCTGCGCCATGACAAGCAATTGTGGAAATGGCAAACATTTAAGAGTGGCTGTCAGTTTTTATTCGGTACACAGGGTCTGATACGCGCGCTTGGGGCCGAGTATAAAACCTACTTTAAAGAAGATTTTCATCCGTGGAACAACGATAACCGCGAACTGCTAGAAGACTGGCAGCAGCTTCTAGACCCAGTCGCTTGACATAGCCTATTCAGGCGCCCCCATCAAAAGCCCGTCAAACAGAGGCTAGAGCCAGACCTCCAAGTTATCGGTCTGCGCTAAACGACGATCGAGCTTAATATCTAACAGGTCGGCCATTTCACAAGACTGCAATAGCTCAGCCGTACCGGCTTGCTCGGACGCCGACAACGCGTCGAAACAGTCCTGGACCCGCTGTAGCATGAAAAACCGATAGGGCTGCGCGATCGCCACCATGCTCAGGCCGCGCACGGCAAACTCAGCCTTGCCGCCATTTTGACCGACATAGCGTGACGCTTGATCGCCGCTGGCAATGGAGTTGTTGGCCAACCAGCCGTTAATTGATTCAGCAGCAGCCATTGTTTCAGGGACCAAATCTTGACTAATAACACGCAGGACAGCGGCGAGCGTTTCAGGAATCTCGTCGTTGGCCAAATAACCGGAGCCAGCCTCGTAATATTCTGGTGCATCCTGCGCCGAGCGATTCATGCGTTCCACCCAACGAAACACATGAACAGCCTGCTGCTGCATTATTTGTAGCGGCTTTGGGTCGCGGCCCAAATGGGCGAACAAGGGAGCTAAAAGACCAAAATCACCAATGCAGGGTTTCCAGCCTAGTAAATACGGAAACTGCGCAAAATGCTTATCCAGAGCTAACAGAAACTCCATATACAGTGTTTCCACAATTTGCTGGCTATCAGCATTGACCCCAAACATCATCGCTGCATAGCGCATCTTGTCCATGATGCGCTGAGTCTTTGCCTCGCGCTCCGGATGCTCCCCTTGAGAATGGAAAAAATGATAGTGCAAAAACGACAGATTCTCCTCTGGGAAATTCCAACGATAATGCATCGCAGGTCTCAGTAAGCCCTCGGCACCAATCAGATCAAATAACGCACTAACTATTTGCTGCTTAGGAGTTTTAGGTCTACAGGGTCGACCATTGGCCGCCTCAAAATATTCGATAATGGCTGCGCCATCTCGAATTACCTGCCCGTCGAGTGTGCGTAATGTTGGCAGCGTTGCCAGTTTAGCGACAGGCACAATCTCAGCCTTAAAACTCTCATGCCCTGAGGAAAGTTCCTCATAGGCGATGCCATTTTTAATCAAATATGAGCGCGCACGCCCAGAGTAAAGCGAATGGGGTATGGCGTAGAGTTGGTGTTTATCGCGCATAGTTTTATTACCTATTAATTGGGCCAGTAAATCTATTCATCGCCGTCAACAAATGGTTGCGCGAGTGATTTGTCCAATGCAACCATCGCCCAACCTTGCCTCGCGACAATGGCTGCTCTGCCAAAATAGGGGCACCCGCATTCCGCCGTCAAAGTAAGTTAACTGCCAACCTCGGCGATCCACTCGTCTCAGCAAGACCAACATAACCGGCTCCAAGATTGTTTATGGCGAATAACAGCCGCGATCAACCCATGGCTTGCTCATCTTACAATAGCTCTTTATGGTTGCTGGCGGGCAGCAAGCTGGTGTTGAATTTCTTGAGCCACTAACCACAACCGATCCTGCCCCCAGATCCCTAGTAACTGCTCACCCTTTTCATTGAGCAGGCGCAGGCTTGGCACGCCCCAGAGACCTGCCCCATACATCGCCAGACGATTGGCTTCAAGCAACGGCTCCCAGCTTTTTTGACCAATAATAGTTTTAGCCTCGTCCCAGCTCAGACCGGCTTTTTCTATAACCTTTTTTAGGCCCTTATCATTATTGGTATTAATACCCTCAGCAAACGCAGCCCCTAGAAAGCTAGACAGCAATGCCGTGCCCTTGCCATGCTCGCAGGCCCAGGGATAAAGGGAATAGCAGCGCCTTACCGGGTCGCCTATGGGGTCATAAAAGTTGCCAAAAGGAATATGACATTCACGCGCCTCACGGCTAGCATCAGAAAAAATGTACAGGCCTTTCTCTCGAGTCGCGGGTACTCCTCGCATCACCATCGGTAGCACTGGACGCACGCTTAACACAACCCCGGTATCATTGGCCAACTCAACCACCTTATCAAACACAATGGCGGTGTAGGGGCTCCGCAAAGATGGGTAGAATTCAAGTGTTAGCCTGCCGTCGTCCCTTAAATCGCCAAGCTCTATCTCCGGCCGCGGCATCAATAGTGACTGATGAGTCTGCGTATCAGCACCTAGTTCTGCCAATCGTTTTTCTAAATAATGCAGTCGATCAATGCCCCAATACCATTCATGCCCGTAATAAAACATGGCCCCAGAATAGTGCCGCAAGACAGCTCGACGAGTATTACCGGACTCTACATGAGCCGCTATCTCACCACTTAACACACAGCCGTATTGCTTTGCGAGCGCCTTGAGCTTAGGTCTATCGCCAGCCCACAGCGCGGCACCGACCTCCGCAGCGCAGTCGATAAACCCCTGACTGTCCTGCGCCGCTAAAATCATGGAGCCCAGCTCTACTAGTGCTGCCTCAGGGACGGCGCCATGAACGGGAAATTCGAGACCATAATGAGCAGCAAGATGACTTGAATCGTACCTCGAAAGCGCCAGCAGTAAGTCAGGCTCGGCTGAGTTCTTACCCTGCGGTCCGCTAACCAGATGACAGCGCAACTCAATATCGTAGCGCTCGGAAAATCGCTTTAACGCCTGCGCCGCAAGATAACTGTATCCGTCATCTATCTGATGGAAATACTCCACAATATGTTTATCGCCCAGCCGTCGTCGCAACTTTTCAGTTTTGCTACGCTGCTTCACCAAGCGTTCAGGCGACATTAGCCGTTTGATGACTTTTGAAGACAACCAGCGAAATATAGCCCCCGGATTCATCGTGGCTGCGCCGCCCTGCTCCGCAAATTGTTTTGCCATTACTCGCTCACTCTTAAAACGTCACTCGCGTTTACAGTAATAACGCTTCACACCCGGTTCCATCAAGTAGGCTATCAACCCTTGATTGGTCTGCCGCAGTCAATGATTGGTATCGTTCATTAATCCACTGCAAACACTTTCCCTGGTAAGAGAAAGCCTGCTGCGTCCAGAGACAGCCATCAATCTGTGCTTCCCAGGTTTTTTCACCCGCCTGCAGTGCCACCGCATTGGCTAACAATGCCGTGGGATAGACCCGCCCCACCTCAGTGAGAATGGCCCTAAGACCAGAGCCTGAATCTTCGACACAAACCCAGTCATCATCCTTGGGGTCGAGGCCGCACTGATCTTCCATGAGGCCAGTCCAGGCAACCGTACGCGGTGAAATCTCATGAGCAATCGCTCTCGGTGTC
>Ga0209192_10003203_pt1 | contig 11154 bp, 18 predicted proteins | sample ArcticOcean_MG_C_11_FD_187433 | JGI IMG/M metagenome (GOLD analysis project Ga0209192, IMG submission 187433) | Marine microbial communities from western Arctic Ocean - ArcticOcean_MG_CB2_154 (SPAdes) (version 2) | ecosystem: Environmental > Aquatic > Marine > Oceanic | place: Arctic Ocean... | reverse complement strand
AAAATACTATCTGGTGAATACCAGTTAACTAACTTAAATTAATACAAAGGTTTTACGAATAAAGTAAGATAATATAATAAATATATAATTTATGAATGAAAAAGAATTAGAAAAACTAGCTAATCTAGTGGTAGACAAGTTGTTACAAAAACAAACAGAAATGGATGAGGAGTTTAACGAAAATCTAAGATCTATGATAGATATAGAAAACAACGTTGATTCAACCATGGATATTGATGTAAAGTATACAACGGTAGATGATGGTGTTGATGACAAGTTCATGTCATTTTATCAAGACAAACTAGATAAATATATAGCTGATGAAGACTATATTAACGCAGCTAAAATTAAAAAGTTGCTAAATGATTATAATAATAATCTATAAAGAATTATAATGTGCAGTTGTTATCATGTGTGACAATTGCATGTTATATATAATAGTAATAGGCTAATGTCACAGTTTGAAAGAAATCTAACATACTTTAATATTAATAAAATAATATATAGACGTGATCCAGTAACTGATAAACCAACTCAGTCTTTTGATTGGGGTAGTTTTTATGAAAATGGTACTCATGAATGCTATACACTTTTTCAGTCTAAAGCTAAAATCACAACTTACAAGTCTCTTAAGTGGCATTTATATGTACTATGGTACTTAAATCCTCAAATAGATCAAGACATGTTCCATGATTTAGCTTATTACATTTGTTACAAAGAATCTGGTTTTGTTACATTCAGGGTTTCAGATCAACTTTTACAAAGTATGATATATGATGTTAGTTTAATGGATCTTGATAAACCACCACCAAACAAACTAAGGAAAGTAATCTTTAGGGACTATAGTGGTTTAAGCATGAATGAAAAACTATCATTAGTAGGTAAGTTAGTTGGAAGGAAAAAATTATCTGAGAACGATATATACGAAGCAATGCTAATCGTACACGACAATAAAGATAAGATATCTGTATCCAAACTAAGTATGATGTTAGGCTGTTCCACTAGAACTATATACAGGAACATGAGCAATGAGCTCAAGAAAGAAAAAGAATTATTAAATAAACAATTACAAATATGAAGGAAAAATTCAATGAATGGATGGCTAGCATAGGTAATGTATACTACGCCAATAACGAAATGATGGACAGAGCATTTGAAAAAATAGATCAATATGAAAAAATATAATATAAAGAACTATGTTATACACAAAGAAGATATAAAACAATCTATGCCAGATGGTTTATTCTGGGACGAATACAGTAGAGATGAATTGATAATAAAATTTATGCCTCTAGTTGAGAATCTAGCTCGTAAGTTTTCAACTTCACAACAAGCGTCTGGTGTTATGAGTATAAATGATCTACTTCAAGAAGGTTATGTAGGTTTGACAATGGCAGTAGGTAAAATAGACTGGAAAATAATGGATGAATCCCCTGATATGGAAAAAACATTAAAGTCTTTTCTATCTAAAAGAATAAAAGGCCAAATACGTAGAGCTATTGATATGAAACGTGGTGATATGAGAATACCAGAATATAAACTAAATGAAATAAGAAACTCACCTAAAGACAAGCAAATGGTGTCTATGTTTTTTAATAGTATATTCACTAGTTATGACAATCATATCAGTAGCGAAGAAGACAATCCTATATTTCAAGTGGAAGACAATTCTAAACCATACAATATAGATCTGTTAAATGCATACTTGCTAGGTTTAATGAAAGAGAAATTAAATCCTCATCTTTATGACGTGCTGCGTTTATCTTACGGTTTAGACTGTGATAAGATGCAAGCTAATGAAATAGCTAAGTATATAGGTTTAGATGTTCCTACAGCACACGTTAGAGTTTCACAGATGAAAAAAGAAGCAGTAAGCTGTTTAATAGAAAATACAGATAAATCGCAAGTGATTGATTACCTGTAATTTAAGCGAATAAAAAGATTAATTTTAATAATAAATATGTAATTATATGAGTAAGACAATAAACGAAAAACTGGCAATCGTCCAGACAAAGTTCAAATCGAAGAAAAGTAGATTTAACTCTTTCGGCAAGTACAACTTCAGATCAGCCGAAGACATCCTAGAAGCAACAAAACCCTATCTATTAGAGTTAGGAGTAACAGTAGTAATTAGTGAAACGTTAATAGCGTCAGATCCTTTTCCTATTCTAAAATCGACTGCTACTATTTCAGATGGTACTAATGCTATACACGCAGATGCTATCGTCGGTATAGATTTAGATCAAAAAGGTATGCAGATGCCTCAGAAGTTTGGATCAGCATCAAGTTATGGTAAAAAATACGCACTTGGTAATTTATTCTTGATTGATGATACACAAGACAGTGATGCTAGTAATAGTCACGGTAAAACAACTGGAGCTAAGAAGCCTGCGTTATCAGGTGAAGCATTAGTAAAAGCTAAAGCAGCTATAAAATCAGGTAAGTTTACAGTGGCTGATGTACAGAAAAAGTATGATGTATCACCAGCAACATTAAAAACACTAAAATAAATTATGACAGAAGAAAAAAAGAAAGATATACTAAGTAAGTTAGAAGATGACGCTAATTACTACGGTGAGTTTGGTCAACAGTTTTTAAGCAATTCAAATATAAGGGTACTAGATAAAGACCCTCTAAACTTTGGTAAGCCAACTGATCCACACATAAACCTAGTTAAAGGTCAATTCTTTCACAACTTAGTACTAGAACCAGAGAAAATAGACTCCTTTAGGATAATCGATGCTTCATCTAGAACTACTACTATATATAAGAGTCAAGTAGATAAGGATAGTAATGAGATATGTTTATTGAAAAAGGAAGAACAAGAACTGAGAAGCTTAGTTGATTCAATGCTAGCAAACCCTACAGCTAATGATCTAATAAATGATATAGATGTAGAGTATGAAGTACCTGGTTTGATTAAGTTATGTGGTGAGTGGTGGAAGCTAAAAGCAGACATAAAGAACAATACACAAAATCTAGTAGTTGATTTAAAAACAACAGGAGATATAGATAGGTTTGCAAGTTCTGCTAATGAGTACAACTATGATTCACAGGCTTATATATATTCTGAGTATTTTGGAATGGATTTTATATTCATTGTTGTTTGTAAGAAAAGTGGTAGACTAGGTATATTTGATTGCTCTGCGGCATTCTTAGCTAGAGGTAAAGCTAAGGTAGAAAAAGCTGTAGAAAACTACAGGAAATATACAGATAAAAGTTTTGATCCAAGTACCTACTACATAGAAAAAACACTTTAACAAACCTTATACGATTAATAATGGATAATAAATTCGAATATTAACAATTAAATTAAAAAGTAAAATTATGGCAAGTATTATTAAAGCAAGTATCAACCTAGACATGGTAGACAAAAGTAAGATCTACGTAGGTAAAAAAGGTAAGTATTTACCTGTAACTATAACAATCAACGATGAGGTTGACAACTATGGAAATCAAGGTCCAATGGTTATAGAACAAAGTAAAGAAGAAAGAGAAGCTAAAGCACCTAAAACATATTTAGGTAATGTTAAAGTTGTTTGGACAAACGGTGAGAATGTAGCGGCAGCACCAAGGGAAGATCAACCTCAGCAAGCGGCAGTTGCTCAACCTGCAGATGATCTACCGTTTTAATGGATCAGTGTGAAATGTGTCAAGAAGTTATGACTAAGTGTGACTTTGATTATTGTGACATATGCCCGGATTGCTTAGACGGAGATTAACAATTAAATTAAATTAAATGCAGACAATAGAGATCAATGGATTTGAGATTGATGATTTCAATACTCATAAGCTTGAAGAAGGTAAAAAGCAGGGCACATGCCCAATATGCTCTTCTGATAGAAAACCTAAGAATACAAAAGCAAAATGTGCTTCGTATGATTGGGAACGGGGTCTCGGTACTTGTCACAACTGTAATACTAGTTTTCAACTACATACGTATAAGCGTAAGGGAGATAGTGAGAAGGTCTACATTAGACCCGATACTCCAGATGCTATACACAGTGTTAGTTCAAAAGTTGAAGACTGGTTTCAAACTAGAGGAATATCTCAGCAAACCCTTAAAGACCTTAGGGTCAGCGAGGGACCTGAGTATATGCCTCAGACTAGTAAAACCGAGAACGTTATAAAGTTTAATTACTTCATGGGCGATCAACTTATTAATGTTAAGTATCGTGATGGTAGGAAAAACTTTAAGTTATACAAAGGTGCTGAAAAAGTATTTTATAATATAAACAGTATAATAGGCTATGATGATTGTATTATAGTTGAAGGTGAAATGGATGTTTTAGCATTGCACGAAGCAGGTGTTAAAAATGCCATATCAGTTCCAAATGGAGCTACGTTAAACAGCAACAATCTAGATTACCTAGATGCTTGTATAGATTACTTCGATGATAAAACGAAAATAATCTTAGCCGTAGATTCAGACGATGCAGGTCAAGCTCTTCAATCAGAGCTAATTAGAAGACTAGGATCAGAAAATTGTTTTATAGCAACTTTTGAGGATTGTAAAGATGCTAATGAATACTTACAGAAATATGGAAAAGAAAAACTATCAGAGCGTATTACAGGAGCAAAGCCTGTACCAATGGAGAATGTTACAACGTTCAGGGATATCGAAGATGAAGTCACGGACTTTGTTCGTAATGGTTTTAAGCCTGGCTTTCAAGTTGGTTTACAAAACTTCGACGATATATTTTCGACGTACACTGGTCAGTTTATTACTGTCACTGGGATACCCTCTTCGGGAAAGTCGGATTTTGTGGATCAAATGGTTGTCGGATACAATGCTAACTATGGCTGGAAAACAGCTTTCGCATCTCCGGAAAATCAACCAACATATTTACACGCTCATAAGTTAATGCGCAAGACTTGGCAGGGGATGCCAACTACTGAAGATATTGGAAGTGAAAGATGGAATAACATAGCAGATCATTGTAATAGTAATTATTTTCACATTGATATGGAACGTTATACATTAGACTCTGTGCTCAAGAAGGGTGCCGAGCTAGTTAAACGTAAAGGTATTAAGTGTTTGGTTATTGATCCATTCAACAAGGTTAGAGACGTAGGAGGTTCTGATGATGTAAATAGATACACTATGGAATACTTGATGAAGATAGAAATCTTCGCGAAAAAGTATGACGTGCTAGTATTTATAGTAGCTCATCCAACTAAAATGTATAAAAACAATGACGGTAAAATTGATGAACCAACGATGTACAACATCAAAGGTGGTGGTGAGTGGTATGATGCTAGTTATCATGGTATATTGGTGCATAGGGATTATGAGGCTAAAACTGTTAAAGCAAAAGTACTTAAAGTTAAGTTCCAAAACCTTGGTGAAAACGGTGCTGAAGCTCACTTCAAGTGGGAACCTAAGTCAGGGTGCTTTATACCTCACGAGCAGATGAATATATCTGGTGATAAAATGCCTTGGGAATAAATGGCTAAAAGAGGTAAAATAGATATGGGTGATCCTGGTTATGAAACAGAAGACTGGGAAGCATATCATTGGTGTATTAATAATGGTGTATATATTGCCCCATTTGCACAGTCGTCTATAAAGTGGTACGTTGATATAACTAACAACGGTAAGACTCACAGAGACCCTGAGGTATATGGTAAGACCGATATATGGATCAAGATATTTGAATACTGTAAATATTATTATAACAAAAGAAATTATGATGAATAAAAGATTTGATAATGCAAATGAAGCTTATGAGTATTTAATAGATACAGCTATAAGATATGGTGAAAACTTTGATGATACAAAAGCGTTGTTTAATGTAGGTTTATATATAGAAAATCCTATGGACAATCACATAACAAACAAAGAACGCAATTGGAGTCTAGATTATGCTAGTGCTGAATGGTATTGGTACTTGTCTGGTGATCCTAGTGTTGATAAGTTAGCTGAGCTATATGGTAAGGTACCACCTATATGGGAGAAAATGGCTGATGAACGTGGTGAGGTAAATTCTAACTATGGTTATCAATGGAAACGAAGCAATCAACTAGATCACGTGGTTAATCTACTTAAAAGTAATCCTAGCACTAGAAAAGCAGCTATAAGTATATACGATGGTAAAGAGCATCCACAATATACCAAGGATACACCTTGTACATATGCTATTCAATTTACGATACTAAATGATAGACTAAACATGTCCGTCTACATGCGTTCTAATGACATCTGGTATGGCTTTTGTAATGATCAATACCAATTTTCATCGTTGCAAAAACTAGTCGCAGACAGACTGTCTATGGACGTTGGTTGGTATTACCACCATGCACATAATATGCATTTATATAATAACAAATTATAACAATTATGGAAAATAAAACAATTTACTACTTATACCATATACCAGGTAAAAAAGTAGGTGTAACCAGAGACTTAGAAGAAAGAGTTACAAGACAACAGGGATATCGTGAAGGCGAGTATCAAGTGTTAGAAAAATCAGACAATATAGAATATGTATCTGATAAAGAATCTTTCTATCAAAAGAAGTTCGGTTACAAGAGAGACTTCAATAGTTACAAGGTAATTAATAATCAATTTAAAAAAGGAAATAAAATGTCAATAAACGTAACAGAACAAACAGTTACTTTCCCAGTCGGTAAAGGGGATTTAAAAGAATACCTAGCTAAAAATACTGGGTTTAAATTTTTAATAGATTCAGTTGAAGTGAGGTTGGATCAAAAAGTTCAAGATTGGATAAAAAGAAATGCTCGAGTATCACACTTCAGAGAATCTAGATCATACGTGTATAATAAGTCTTTAGTGTCGTTTATAGACGAACTTAAAGCAGAACACAATGTAAAGGTACAAAACTTTGAACCAGATCATTATAAGACAGGTACTGTCAAGATGAGTATATTCGACAAGATAAGAGCTTGGGCAGGAGAAAGAGGTATATATAAGTCGGGTGATACTAAGACGCAATATGTTAAGCTTATGGAGGAGGCTGGTGAACTAGGTAAAGCTATTTTAACTAAAAATGATGAAGAGGTAATTGATGCTATTGGTGATATGGTTGTTGTATTGACTAACCTAGCTAAACTAGAAGGGTATAATATAGAAGATTGTATTGGTACAGCTTATGATGTTATTAATCAACGCAAGGGTAAAATGGTAAACGGAACATTTGTAAAAGAAACATTATAATGAATATAGAAACAAAAGATGAGGTTGTATTAGCTGTCTTAAAGAAGATGGATAAACGTAGTATGATTGGTCAGGAAAAGTATGGAGCTACAATGATGCAAGAGATTGTTGGTCAAGAAAAAGACTTAGATCGTTTCTTAGTTGATGTACAAGAAGAGCTTATGGATGCTTTGCTATACATAGAAGCAGCTAGGCGTTGTTTGACTGATGAAATAGAAGATGCAATGGAAGCTAGAATAAATATAATAGCTCAAAACGGTAACACAGGAGAACATTATGACGAAGCATTTTAAGAAGAAATCTAAAAAGAAAGGTCCAGTTAGAGCAAAGAAGGTATCATATGATGGTATCGACTTTGCCTCAGGGCTAGAAAAACATATGTATATAGCCTTAAAAGATGCTGGTATAAAATCCAAGTACGAAGGAGAAACATTTGTTTTATTGAATGGTTTTCATTTTGAAAACGAAGTATATGAAAGACAAGCTAATGGTAAGGGTGATTATAAAAATAGGGGTTGTAAAAGAATACTACCTATAAAATATACACCAGACTTTATTGGAGAGGATTTCATAATAGAAACAAAGGGTAGAGCTAATGAGTCATTCCCTATGAGATGGAAATTGTTTAAACAATTAATAGTAAGTCAGTTTCCAGGTATAACATTATATAAACCACAAAATCAAGCAGAATGCCACGAGACAGTCCGAATAATCCTAGGAAAAAGAAAGAGCTAGCTAGAAAAAGATATACTGAACGTCAGATAGATAAGTGGTGTAAATGGAGTTTAAAAACTAGAGGCAAGATTAAATTTAAAGAATTAGTTAAACAACAAGATAAACACGGAATAATATGTACATAAATGAGTAACGAGGAGATGAAAGTCCAAATGGAGACTGTTAGCTTTTTTATAGACGAAATGCTCAGTGACTTTAGTAGAGTTGACATGAGTGTTAAGAAGGCAGATATGCTAGCACATATGGAATATTGGAAATCAACATTACAAACAATTAAATATATGATGAAAATAGATGGGATTAAGAGATAAGAGAATACCGTACAAGCCGTTTGAATACCCTGAGTACTACACTGAGGGTTGGCTAAAGCAAGCACAGGCATTTTGGTTACATACTGAAATATCAATGCAGAGTGATATTAAAGATTGGAATGAAAAGTTAGATGATAAAGAGAAAAACCTGGTAGGCAATATCCTACTGGGCTTTGCTCAGACTGAATGTGCAGTATCTGACTATTGGACGCAGAACGTAGTAGGATGGTTTCCTAAATACGAAATACAACAAATGGCTATGATGTTTGGATCACAAGAGACAGTACATGCAGTAGCTTACAGTTACTTAAACGAAACACTAGGACTAGAAGATTATGAAGCATTTTTACATGAACCTGCTACTGCTGATAGGTTTGATAACTTGGTTGCTTACAGCGGTGAATCTAATATCGGCATTGCGAAATCACTTGCAGTATTCTCGGCGTTTGCTGAAGGGGTATCTCTTTATAGTGCTTTTGCAGTGTTGTATTCTTTTCAGTTACGTAATCTACTTAAGGGCGTAGGGCAACAAATGAAATGGTCAGTTAGAGATGAATCATTACATAGTAAGATGGGTTGTAAGCTTTTCAAAGATATGTGTGACGAAGATAATCAGCTAATGCACTTGTGCAGAGAGGACATAATAGAAGCCGCTGAGATCATGGTTAAGCTAGAAACAAAGTATATAGACAAGATGTTTGAAATGGGTGATATAGAAGGCATCTCTGCAAATGATCTTAAACACTTTATAAAAAAGAGAACAAATGAAAAACTCGTCGAACTTGGTTATATTGATCTTGGAGACTATTTCGCGTATGACGTGGAAGCAGCTGGGAATCTGGATTGGTTTTATCATCTTACCGGGGGTGTTACCCACACTGATTTTTTTGCTACTCGTCCAACAGACTACTCGAGAGCGAATGAAGGAGAGAATTACGAAGATATTTGGTAATAATATAAATAAATAAATAAATAAATATGTGGAATGAAAACTGGGAAAAAAACAAGGATTACCCTTCGTGGGGTGATAACGACGTGTACAAGAAGACTATATCCGGGGGATATCTATTCGACGGAGAAACACCGAGAGAAGCTTACCTACGGGTTGCTAAAACGGTTGCTCGTAGATTATATAAACCGGAAATGGCAGATACGTTCTTCGAGTACATTTGGAGTGGGTGGCTTTGCCTCGCCTCGCCAGTATTATCTAATACAGGTACTGATCGTGGTTTGCCTATTAGTTGCTTCGGGATTGACGTTGCTGATAGTATACAAGACATAGGACAGAAGAATTTAGAAATGATGCTACTCGCTAAACACGGCGGTGGAGTTGGTATTGGTATTAATCAAATTAGACCCGCTGGTAAAATAATAACAGGAAATGGAACATCAGATGGAGTCGTACCTTTTTGCAAGATCTATGACTCAACAATACTTGCAACTAATCAAGGAAGCGTCCGTCGTGGAGCTGCCTCAGTCAATATCAATATTGAGCACGATGATTTTAACGAGTGGCTTGAAATCAGAGAGCCAAAAGGAGATGTTAACAGACAGTCGCTTAATCTACATCAGTGCGCAGTTGTTGGTGATAAGTTTATGCGTAAACTTGAACAAGGAGATGAGGATGCAAGGACTAGATGGAGTAAACTACTTAGAAAACGAAAGGCAACTGGAGAGCCGTATATTATGTTTAAAGGGAATGTTAACAAATCAAATCCGCAAGCATATAAAGAGAACGGACTAAAGGTTCACATGACTAACATATGTTCAGAGATTACATTGCACACCGACGAAAGCCATAGCTTTGTATGTTGCTTATCATCATTAAATTTAGCTAAATATGAAGAGTGGAAAGATACTAACCTTATATATGACGCCACGTTCTTTCTTGACGGTGTTATGGAAGAATTTATTCAAAAAGCGAAGGGATTACGAGGGTTCGAGAATGCTATTCGATCTGCGCAAAAGGGGAGAGCATTGGGCTTGGGAGTCCTCGGATGGCATACGTATCTCCAAGAGAAAGGCATTCCTTTCGAAGGCTTATTATCTCAGTTTGAGACTAGGAAGATATTTTCGCAAATCAAAATCGAAAGTGAAAGAGCATCTATGGACCTTGCAGATATTTATGGTGAGCCTTTGTGGTGTACTGGAACTGGTATGCGTAATACTCATCTACGTGCTGTTGCACCTACTGTTAGCAATAGCAAGCTTAGTGGAAATGTCTCGCCTGGCATTGAGCCGTGGGCTGCGAATGTTTTCACGGAGCAAAGTGCTAAAGGTACTTTTATTAGGAAAAACTTAACACTTGTTAAATTACTAGAAAAACATAACTTGAATAATGAAAAAACATGGAATAAGATACTGGCTGATGGTGGTTCAGTGCAAGATATTAACGGGTTGGATGATATTACCGTTGGTGACCATAACATACCTGCCAAAGAAGTTTTTAAAACATTTAAAGAGATCAATCAGTTGGAACTCGTTACCCAGGCCGGACTAAGGCAACAATATGTAGATCAATCTGTTAGTTTAAATCTAGCTTTTCCAAGTGAAGCAACACCGAGATGGTTAAATAAGGTTCATATAGAAGCCTGGAAGAAAGGTATTAAAACTCTATATTACACTAGAACAGAAAGTGTGCTTAGAGGAGATATAGCTAAGCAGGCAATGGATGAAGATTGTTTAGCTTGTGACGGATAATATGCTATACATGTAAATTAATAAAGGGCTCTCGCAATTGAGGGCCCTTTTTTTATTTGTTATAGTTTTTAAACATAAGCGAATACATTAGCTTATTCCAATAGCTTTTTAATTTTTTCATATTATTTTTTTTTACAACTTCCTTTTGCGTTTTTCTTAGTTCCAGGTACTCTCTCGTAACCTTTCCAGCATTTAGCAGGAGAAGTATGTGTGTAGTTCTTTTTCTTTAAA
>Ga0209192_10003198_pt1 | contig 11166 bp, 8 predicted proteins | sample ArcticOcean_MG_C_11_FD_187433 | JGI IMG/M metagenome (GOLD analysis project Ga0209192, IMG submission 187433) | Marine microbial communities from western Arctic Ocean - ArcticOcean_MG_CB2_154 (SPAdes) (version 2) | ecosystem: Environmental > Aquatic > Marine > Oceanic | place: Arctic Ocean... | reverse complement strand
ACCGAACAGCCAACGCATGGCTTCGGAACTAATTAAAATAAGAGCAAAAGTGGCGAGGACCTGATCAAGATGGTCCCGCTGATACAAGCGTCTCATGACGCCAATCTCAATAAGCGCAACAGCTGCCGCTGCACAGACCACACTTGCCACAAGACCAAGCGTAAACGAACCAGTCCAACTGGCAACAGCAGCACAAGCAAAAGCGCCTATCATATATAAAGAACCATGGGCCAAATTAATCAGGCCCATAACACCAAAAATAAGGGTTAATCCTGCCGCCATTAAAAACAGCATAATACCTAATTGTAAACCGTTGAGGCATTGCTCTAAGAGCAGAATGGCACCCATATTAGTGTCTCCATAATCAAGCGACACGGATGTGCCGCTTGCGGTTCAGTGGAAATTACAGCGCGCAGTCTGCTGCGTACGCATCTTGGTGGTCCTTCAGAGCAACACCAATGATTTTGTTGGTTAGCACATCACCTTGCATCACCACCTCACGAACATAAATGTCCTGAATAGGGTGTTGATTGTTACCAAAACGGAAATCACCGCGCACAGACTCAAACTGAGCCGACTTGATGGCTGCTCTAAAGGCATCCTTATCATTAATGTCGGTAGACTGCATGGCAGACAAAATCAGGTTGGCTGTGTCGTAACCTTGGCTTGCGTACAAGGAAGGAAGTCGACCATAGGCGCTTTGAAAGTCTGCAACAAAGGTTTTATTCGCCGCGTTGTCTAGGTCTTTATTCCACTGTGAGGAGTTTCTTACACCTAATGCAGACTTACCCACCGCTTGAAGAATACCTTGGTCAAAGGAGAACGCTGGGCCCATCAATGGTATGGTCATACCTGCTTGAGAGTACTGCTTCATAAAGGAGATACCCATGCCTCCAGGAAGGAAGAAGAAAACGCTATCGGCACCAGATGCTCTAATTTGGGCGATTTCGGCTGCGTAATCAGTTTGACCCAACTTAGTATAAAGCTCGCCTGCTAGCTGCCCTTGATAGAATCGCTCCTAGCCCGTTAATGCATCTTTACCGGCAGGATAATTAGGTGCCAAAATAAAGCTATTATTGTGTCCTTCACCGTTTGCATAACTACCCATGGCTTCATGTAAATTATCATTTTGCCAAGCCACGTTAAAATAGTTTTTGTTACAATTTTTACCCGCTAAGGCAGATGGCCCGGCATTAGGTGACAAATATAATATGCCCTGGTTAACGCTACTTGGCACCACGGCCATAGCTAAGTTTGACCAAATGATGCCAGTAAGAATATCAACCTTATCTTTTTGGATCATTTTATCAGCAATTTGAACGGCCAATGAAGGCTTGCGGCCATCATCTTCAATAATAACTTCTAGATCACTATTATTGGCGTTATTCACAGCAAGCATAAAGCCGTCTCGCACATCTACACCTAGGCCGGGTCCACCACCAGACAAGGTGGTGATCATTCCGACTTTAACTGGACTAGCTTCAACTTGTGGCGCTAAGCACAAGGCGGCACTTAACATACTGGTAATCAATTGTTTTTTCATAGCAGAACTCCCTATTTTGGTTTTATTTTTATACCTGCAGCGACCCAATAAACTATAAGTGACTACAAGACTTTTAATTTGAAACGTTGGATTTTTCCTGTTTCAGTTTTGGGTAGCGCATCAATAAAATGCACTAACCGAGGATACTTATAAGGTGCAATGGTGTTTTTAACATAGTCTTGCAGCTTCAGTATTAGTTCATCGGATGCTTGGTAAGTTTCATTGAGTACAACATAGGCATTCACAAGTTGGCCACGGCCCTCATCTGGAGTACCAATAACCGCACATTCAAACACAGCTTCATGGCCTAGCAAGCAGGCCTCTACTTCTGGCCCAGCGATGTTATAACCAGAAGATAGGATCATGTCATCTGTACGCGCTGCAAAGTGAAAATAGCCATCTTTGTCTTGAAAAAACGCATCACCTGTAAGGTTCCAGCCATCAACCACATAGTTAGTTTGGCGTTCATCATCCAAATAACGGCAACCCGTTGGACCACGCACAGCAAGCTTGCCTACCTCGCCTGGAGGCACTTCTTGCATGTGTTCATCAACTATTTTTGCCTGGTAGCCACTAATCGGCTTGCCGGTGCAGGCAGGGTGAGCATCGCCAATACGGTTGGACATAAAAATATGTAACATTTCTGTGGCGCCAATGCCATCGAGCATTGTTTTTCCCGTTTTGGCTCGCCAATCCTCAAACACAGAAGCAGGTAATGTCTCACCTGCAGATACAGCAATACGCAGGCTAGACAAATCTGCGCCTTCCTCCATAGCGTTTAACATCACACGGTAAGCCGTGGGAGAAGTGAAGCATATCGTTGCCTTGTAGGTTTCAATAATAGTGATCATCTCGTTTGGCGACGCAGTTTCCAACAAGATAGCCGTGGCACCAAAACGTAATGGAAAAATTGCCAAACCACCTAGACCAAAGGTAAATGCTAAAGGCGGCGATCCTACAAATACGTCCTCAGGTATCACTTGTAGTATTTCACGCGCGTAGCCATCCGCAATAATAAGTAAGTCGCGATGAAAGTGCATGGTGGCTTTTGGTTTGCCGGTAGTCCCTGAGGTAAAGCCTAATAAAGCCACATCGTCTGCACTGGTGGCCACCGCCTGGAAGCGTACAGGTTTATTGAGTGCAGCTTGGTCTAATTCAGCATCAAAGTTGGCCGTACCATCAAAGCCAACGACTTGCTCTAATATATCGCTGGTTTGGGCACAAATATGCATCTCGTCCATTAAGCGTGTGTCACATAAGGCCAGTTTAATATTTGCCAGATCAACAATTTGACTGAGCTCGCCTGCTCTAAGCATCGGCATAGTATTCACCACCACTGCCCCTGCCTTTGTTGCGGCTAACCAACAAGCCACAAGAGCAGGGTTATTGGCGGCCCGAATCAATATGCGATTACCTGGTTGAATCCCGTAATCGTCCACCAAAGCATGAGCTAAACGGTTGCTCCAATCAGAGAGTTCTTTATAGGTGCGCATACGACCATTACCGATTAACGCAACATGGTCGCCAAATCCTCGTGCAACCATGTTGCCGGTAAGTTCTACAGCAACATTGAGTTGTTGAGGGTAAGCATATTGGCTAGCATTGAGTTCCGGCCACTGATGCTTAGGCGGTAAATTGTCACGACAAAAAGTATCCACATGGCCAGAAGTTGATAATGTCATGAGGGTGCTCCTGCTTGTAATTGCTTGGCGATAATGATTTTTTGTACATCTGTGGCGCCTTCGTAAATGCGCAAAGCTCGAATTTCTCGATATAAGCACTCTACCGTAGCGCCACTTCTTACCCCTTCTGCACCATGAATTTGTACCGCTTGGTCAATCACCTTTTGGGCCATTTCTGTTGCATAGAGTTTGGCCATAGCGGCCTCTTTAGACACTCTAAGAACACCTTGATCTTTAGTCCACGCTGCGCGATATACCATTAATGCCGCCGCATCAATTTGTGTAGCCATATCAGCCAAGTGCCCTTGCACCATTTGCAGCTCATTTAATGGCGCGCCAAACAACCGTCTGTTTTGGCTGCGCTCTAAAGCTTCATGTAATGCTCGTCGGGCCATCCCCAAAGCTGCAGCGCCAACGCTAGAGCGGAAAATATCGAGTACCGACATCGCCACTTTAAAACCATCCCCAGCTTCACTAAGTAACTGGCTAGAGTTAACCGTTACATCGTGAAACGACAGTCTAGCTAGTGGATGAGGAGCAATGGTATGCAATCGTTCTACTACTTTGAGACCAGGACTATCCGCGGGCACTAAAAATGCGGATAGTCCTTTGGCGCCTGCTGCTTCGCCAGTGCGTGCGAAGACGCAATAGACATCGGCAATACCACCGTTAGAAATCCAGGTCTTTTCACCGTTAAGTAAATACTTATCACCATCCAAGGTGGCACTTAGCTCGATATTAGCGACATCGGAACCGGATTGAGGTTCAGTTAAAGCAAATCCTGCAAGGGCCTCACCAGCACGAATTTTGTACAACCATTGTTGTTGCTCCTTGGTACCAAAGAGACTAATAGCGCCTGTGCCAAGGCCTTGCATGGCAAAGGCAAAATCAGCTAAAGCATCATGCCGTGCCAAGGTTTCACGGATTAGGCACAAACTACGCACATCTAGCGACTGAGTCGACGAATCAGGAGCCGACGATAAATCAGGATCAATAGCGCTGTATTTAAGCCAGCCTCCGTGTCCCAGCATTTGCACCAACTTAATGCAGGCCTGGTCAATATCCCTATGATCAACTGGCAAGTGGGCCTCACACCAAAGCTCTAGCTGTGAGGCCAGTTGACGATGATGGTCGTCAAAAAAAGGCCAGTTTAGGAAACTAGTGTCGCGTTGCATGATCAATCACCCTCGAAGCAAGGCTTCTGCTTGTTAATAAACGCTTGGTAGGCACGGCTGAAATCTTTTGTTTGCATGCACAGAGCTTGAGCTTGAGCTTCGGCTTCGATGGCTTGCTCTGGTGCCATGTTCCATTCATGATTAAGTTGGGTTTTTGTCATCATATGAGCGAAACTGGGTCCCTCAGCGATTTTATGAGCCATGTGAAGTGCTGTTGCTTCTAATTCATTAGCTGCCACAATTCGGCTGTAAAACCCCCACCGCTCACCTTCTTCAGCACTCATAGTTCTGCCTGTAAAAAGCAAGTCGGCGGCTCGAGATTGACCAATAATCCGCGGCAAGATAGCGCAAGCTCCCATGTCACATCCACCCAAACCAACCCGTGTAAAGAGAAAGGCTGTTTTCGCTTCAGGTGTGGCTATGCGCATGTCACTGGCCATTGCAAGGATAGCTCCAGCTCCAACGGCAACTCCATCAACAGCAGCAATAATAGGCTTTCCGCAAGCCAGCATGGATTTCACTAAGTCACCCGTCATACGGGTAAACCGGAGTAACCCTTTAGTATCCATGTCTAACAAAGGACCGATGATATCGTGAACATCACCACCCGAGCAGAAGTTGCCTCCGTTAGACAATATGACAATGGTTTTGATAGCATCTTGCTGTGTCACTTTTCGAAACAGGGTGGTCAGTTCAGCATAGCTGTCGAATGTCAGGGGATTCTTACGCTCAGGACGATTAAGGCGTATATAACCGATGCCTTGGTCACAATGCCAGTGGAAATGGTTGGCGGTAAATTCGTCTAACTCTCTCATGATGGTGTTACCCCAAAGTTAGTCAGTTTTTCTAGCAATGAAATTAGCGTGTCTGATTGCTCAGCACTTAAGGGGCTCATAATGTCATCTATCCATTGTGCATGGAGCTGAGCCAAGTGTTCGAATTCTTTTTTTCCATTTGGAGTTAGGCAAACCTTATGAGCGCGGCGGTCTATAGAGTCTTGTGTGCGCTCAATCAAATCTTCCTCAACTAGACGATTAACAATACCAGTGGTGTTACCGTTGGAGACCTTCAAAAAACTCGACAGATCCGACATTCGTAGGCCATCCGGATGATGATCCAGTGCTGCCATGACATCAAATCTTGGCAAGGTTGTACCACACTCTCGCCTTAACCGTTCGCGTAGCACAGCCTCAACATTACTACTGGTTTTGAGAAGCTTCAGCCATACTCGAAGATGTTGGCGCGTATTATCTGCATAGTAATTAACCATCTATGGAGCACCTCCGTCCAACCTCAAAGCGTGGCCATTGCAGGCCGCGGTCTGACACATAAAGACCACCGCAGCGGCCACTTCCTCGACTTCAGTAAACCGGCCTATGGGGTTGTCTTTAAGTAGCTGTTGCTCTGCCTGTTGGCGATCAACAGAGGTGGCCTGCATGATCTGCTCAATACTGCGCTGTAGCATCGGAGTATCCGTAAACCCTGGACATACTGCGTTAGTGGTAATGTTTTTTGGCCCCAGTTCAATGGCCAAGGATTTGACCAAACCTATGACCCCATGTTTGGCGGCGCTATAGGCAGAGGCATATTTATACCCCCGTAATCCGGCGGTGGAAGAGACTGCAATTAAGCGGCCAACCCCTTGTGCTAACATGTCGGGCACAACTGCTTGAAAGGTATTGAAACACCCGTCAAGGTTAACGCCCATGCTATCTTGCCAGTCTTGCTGGGAGAGTTTGATGAATGGACGAGCTTCGGCACTGCCCGCATTGGCTATTGCAATAGAAAAAGGTCCGAAACTGTCACGTGCCTGATCCAATGCTGCATCTAAGGAGGCCCTGTCAGTCACATCACATGTCACAAACTGCGCGTTACGTAAGCTGGCCGCTAATTGCTTCAGTGGGGCCTCATTACGACCACACAAAGTAAGCCTGCATCCTTGTGCATCCAATTGTTGGGCGATGGCAAGGCCTACGCCCGAACCTGCGCCTGTCACTAGTGCGTGCTGATCCATTAACTTCATATTATTCCTTACCTTTATCTGAAGCAGGTATTGAACTAGCTTGTAATGCTTTTTCAGCTTCAATCTGAGATAACCGATAAAACTGGTCCTTTCCTGGACCATAAGGTAATGGCCACTGCTGTTCTTCATCACCTAATTTGGCGGCTGCATGATGAGTCCAATTAGGGTTTGAAAGATGAGGACGAGCCAAGCACACTAAATCGGCCCGGCCTGCCATAAGAATTGAATTTACATGGTCAGCTTCGAATATATTACCCACAGCCATGGTGGGTATGTCCGCTTCATGACGAATTTGATCAGCAAATGGTGTTTGGTACATACGCCCATAAACCGGTTTGGCTTGCTTGCTGGTTTGACCACTTGAAACATCAATTATATCCGCCCCCGCTGCTTTAAACGCCTTAGCCACAGCCACAGCTTGTGAAGCATCCATGCCCATGCCTTCCACCCAATCATGGGCCGAAATACGGACTGACATAGGCATATCTTTCGGCAACACGTCTCTAATGGCAGTAAACACACGCAAAGGATACCGAAGTCGATTATCCAAGCTACCACCGTATTCGTCGTCACGCTCATTAGTCAGTGAAGTGATGAACGATGAGAGTAAATAACCATGAGCGCAGTGCAACTCAACCATATCAAACCCCGCTTCAAGGGCCATTTTGGCTGCCGAAACAAAGTCATTTTGCACTTGATCCATCATTTCTTCGGTCATGGCCGACGGTATCTGATTATCTATCGACCAAGCTACCGACGAGGCGGCTTTCAGCGGCCAATTATTACTGACAAGAGGTGCATCCATTTTCTCCCAGCCACGCTGGGTAGAGCCTTTAGGGCCAGCATGGCCAAGCTGTACACAAATTTTTGCTGCACTCTCTTGGTGTACAAAATCGGTCACCCTACGCCACCCAACACTATGCTCTGGGGCATAAAGGCCAGGACAACCTATAGTGATACGGGCATCGGCACTGGTGCAAGTCATTTCCACATAGACCAGCCCTGCACCACCTTTAGCTAAGCTGCCATAATGCACTAAATGCCAGTCTGTAGGGCAACCTTCTTCAGCTTTGTATTGCGCCATGGGCGACACTACAATACGATTAATTAATTTAAGCCCACGTAATTGAAAGGGAGTAAACATAGGGCTTCGGTTAGTGCAAACGTCGCTACTTTTTTGGCTAATGTGCTGGCTACCTTGCTGTTGAAACCATTGTTCTGCAATGGCTAACCACTTGGGATCACGGAGGCGCAAATTTTCATGGCTAATACGCTGTGATCGAGTGAGTAGCGCGTAACTAAACTGTACTGGGTCTAAATCTAGGTAACGTTCTACCTGCTCAAACCACTCCATAGAATTACGCGCCGCAGACTGCAAGCGTAGTACCTCTAAGCGACGATCATTTTCATACTTGGTGAAGGCATTGGGTAAGTCGGCTTCTTGCTCTATATAGTCTGCCAAGGCAATGGCACTGTCGAATGCTAATCGGCTTCCAGAGCCAATAGAAAAGTGTGCTGTTGCTGCTGCATCTCCCATGAGTACTAAATTTTTGTGCGACCAGCTATTGCACATTACACGAGGAAAGTTGATCCATGCCGATCCACGAATATGCTTGGCATTGGTCATCAAACTATGGCCACCTAAGTGCTCTTTAAAAATGTCCTCACAAATTGCAATTGATTCTTCTTGGGTAAGGTTCGCAAAGTCAAAACTTTCAAAGGTGGCTTTACTACATTCAACAATAAAAGTAGCAGTGTCATCACTAAATTGGTATGCATGGGCCCAGACCCAGCCATGTTGTGTTTTTTCAAAAATGAAAGAAAATGCATCATCAAATTTTTGATGAGTACCCAGCCAGATAAAGTGGCATAGGCGTTCATCAATTTGCGGTTCAAATACTGACGAAAATTGAGTTCGAGCCTTAGACCTTAAACCGTCTGATGCAACTACAAGGTCATAGTTAGCCATGTAGTCTTCATATTCTCCCGCGTCAGTTTCAAAGCGTAATTCAACACCTAGCTCCTGTGCCCTGTGCTGCAGTATTTGTAACAACTTCATGCGTCCAATACCACAAAAACCATGTCCGCTGGAAACCGAGCGCACGCCATTTTTAACAACTGCCACATCATCCCAGTAGGCAAACTCACCGCGAATCGCTTGAGCGCTGATAGGGTCGTTGCGATCTACATTTGAGAGAGCTTCATCAGATAGCACAACACCCCAACCAAAGGTATCGTCTGGCCGATTTCTTTCAATCACCAAAATCTGATGACTGGGATTGCGCAATTTCATGCTGATGGCAAAATAAAGCCCTGCTGGGCCGCCGCCGATACATGCTATTTTCATGGGAGTGCACCTTAAAATCCGATCTTCTTACATTTACTTTAAGCTTAAAATATATTACTTTAGGCTTAAAGTAAATATCTGCCTCACTAATAATTTGCAAACCGGTGAGCAAAAGACTAAACCAAATTTCACATAAAACTGCTTCATCTAGCGAAACAAGTAAATAAAATGAGACTTCTAATATGAATGATTACGCTTATATTTATGACACCGCCCGTAGCGCCTTCGGAACTTTAGGTGGCGGCCTCTCATCTGTACGCCCAGACGATTTATTAGCTTACGTTATCCGTGAATTAGTGGGCCGAAATGATTTTGACTTAACTGAATATGAAGATGTAATCGCTGGAAATACCAACCAAGCAGGTGAAGATTGCCGCAATGTTGCTCGCTTTGCTGGATTACTGGCCGGCTTACCTATTAGCACTGGAGGCATTACGGTTAACCGCTTGTGTGGTTCGAGCATGGCAGCAGCTTTGGATGCAGCCCGCACCGTGCGTTGCAAGGAAGGTGAATTATTTATTGCCTGTGGCGTTGAGTCAATGAGCCGCGCACCACTAGTCTTATCAAAAGCGACCAGTGCCTGTGGGTGGCAATTGTCCGACACGACCATGGGCGCGCGTTTTACCAACCCTAACATTGCCGATGCCTTTGGTGTTCACACCATGCCGCAAACTGCAGACAATATCGCGTCAGATTTAGGTATTACTCGAAGTCAATGTGATATTTTTTCCGCCAGTTCACAAACCCGATATCAGAAGGCCAAAAAAGACGGTCTCATAGCGGCTCAAATTGTACCTATAACGGTTTCTCAAGGTCATAAAAAAACTAGCATTATTATTTCTGAAGACGAACATCCTCGGGAGGGGTCAACACCTGAAGTATTGGCAGGTTTACGTACTTTGGCCAATGATGGAGTGGTTACGGCAGGCAATGCTTCAGGCCTTAACGACGGCGCAGCTGCTATGATTATTGGCAGCCAAGCAGTTGGCGAAAAATATGGTGTGGCCTCTAAAGGTCGCATCCTCGCTGGCGCGGTTGCGGGCGTAGAACCTCGTACTATGGGGCTTGGCCCAGTGCCCGCTAGCCAAAAAGCCCTTGCCAGAGCTGGCTTAAGCCTTGATCAAATGGATGTGATTGAAATCAACGAAGCCTTTGCAGTACAGGTTCTTGGTTGCTTGCAGTTATTAGGTATAGATTTTAACGACAGTCGTGTTAATGCCTGTGGTGGCGCCATTGCGGTGGGGCACCCGCTGGGGGCTAGCGGCGCTCGTATTATTCAAAACGCCCTTACACAACTTGAAGTCAATCAAGGCCGTTATGCCTTGGTTACCATGTGTATTGGTATAGGCCAAGGCATTGCCGTGGTTATTGAACGAGTTAAATCAGACACCGTTATAACAGGACATTAACATGAGCACAGTGAGCTATAGCATCCACCAACAAGTCGGTGTAATCAGTATTAACAACCCACCACTGAACCTCCTAAGTCATCAATTGAGAGAGGACATTGTAAAGCAAGTAACTAAAGCACAAAGTGATACGAGTAAGGCTCTGGTGATCATTTGCCAGGGACGTACATTTTGTGCCGGGGCCGATATAAAAGAGTTTAATCAGCCCCATAAATCACCGTCGTTGCCCGATTTAATATCCACTATTGAAGCCTCAGAAAAACCTGTAATCGCTGCCTTACATGGTAGTGTCTTGGGTGGTGGGTTTGAACTGTCACTGAGTTGCCACTATAGGCTGGCATTACATTCGACCAAAGTGGGATTACCTGAAGTAAACCTAGGTTTGCTGCCAGGTGCTAGTGGCACACAACGAGTGCCCCGCTTAGTTGGCGTAAAGGCAGCCTTGGACTTAATGACAACGGGCACCCCCATCTCAGCAGACAAAGCTCTTGCGCTTGGATTGTTAGACCGCCTTGTAGACGATGACTTATTGATCGCATCGTTGACGTATGCAAAGCAACTGATTGAGCAACAGGCCACTTGCCGCCGTGTGAGTGAATTGAAGGTAGATAACGCTAGTTACGATGATACTTTTTTTGCCACATATCGCGCTAAAATAGCTAAAACCATGCGCGGCCAACAGGCACCTCAACTTATTGTAGACTGTGTAGAAGCCGCTACTCGATTGCCGTTTATTGAAGCACTTCAGTTTGAACGCGAGCAGTTTATTGTCTGCAAGAAAAGTCCTCAATCAGCTGCCTTAAGGCACATATTCTTTGCTCAGAGGCTGGCCAAAAATAGCGCTAAGAAATACCAAGATATATTACCGAATGAGCACCAACCACAAACTATCAAGCGAGTGGGCGTGATTGGCGCAGGTACCATGGGCACTGGAATTGCCATGTGTTTTGCCAATGCAGGACTGCAAGTCACCTTGGTAGAGGTCAA
>Ga0209192_10003189_pt1 | contig 11180 bp, 3 predicted proteins | sample ArcticOcean_MG_C_11_FD_187433 | JGI IMG/M metagenome (GOLD analysis project Ga0209192, IMG submission 187433) | Marine microbial communities from western Arctic Ocean - ArcticOcean_MG_CB2_154 (SPAdes) (version 2) | ecosystem: Environmental > Aquatic > Marine > Oceanic | place: Arctic Ocean... | reverse complement strand
ATGAAGCACATAAGAAAAGGTATAGCTAAGAGAGGTGCTATGACTAGAGCTTATAGCTGTGGTCAGAAGAAGATGTCAGAGTCTATGTATAGTGACTGCTATCAATTCGGATTCACTAAGGATTACAACATCAACACATGGGATTGTGATGAGCTTAGTAGTCAGGTGATAAGGGCTATACAAGATGTATGTCCAGGACCACTAGACACTATGAGATACCTACAACGACTAGCAGACCAAGAGTTAACTAACTGGTTAAACACATATGGTACTGATAGGGGTAAGGGTATTGAGTGGGAGACTGCTTCAGGCTTCCCTGTGATCTATGAGTGCTATAGAACTAGACCTGCTAAGGTAGACTGCTATGGCTTTAACACACCGACAGGTGAGATACGCTTCAAGCATGTTATAAGAGAGAAAACTGATATACCAGATAGAAGAGGCTTTATGTGTGGTATCAGCCCTAACTTTGTACATAGCTCTGATGCAGCCCATATGGCTCTTGTTGTAGCTAATTGGGAGGGAGACTTTGGTGCTGTGCATGACTCATTTAGTGCTCATGCAAGTAAGATAGAGAACCTCATGGAGGACTCTAGAGAGGTGTTCGTTGAGATGTACGATAAAGAAAACTTTTATAATACAATTCCATTCGGAAGAGGTTATAAAGGAGAGCAACCTAACATAGGTTCGCTAGATATAACTGAAGTGGTCGGTTCAGACTACTTCTTCTGTTAATAGGAGATTATAATGGTAAATAAGAACTGGTTAGCCCAGAAAGGAAATGCAGTTAGTGATTCAGATGCACTAGAACTTGGTGTGTCTGAAGATGTACTACAATCAGATGGCTTTAATAGGGCTATGCTAGATACTGTCCATGCTCAAAACATAGCTGGATATATATCAGACGGTATACCTGAAAGTGAAGCAAGACATATGGCAGATAGACAAAGACATATGGCTATTAAGGCGGCAAAAGAAAATGGTCTTAAGATGTAAAATAAAAATACCCCACAAGGTTTCCATAAGGATTCCCTGTGGGGTATGTTTGTTTATGTGTATTGGTCTAGTTTAGTTTTAGTTTTAGAGCTTAGTTGTTTACGTCTAACATTAGTTTCTGCAATCATTTTTCTTAAATCATTTTCTATGTTTAACATATCAACTGCATAATTAAATAACTTTAAATAAGTTTGTGGATTTACAGGGAGAGTTTTAGCTCCAAGTTGATATCCAGGATTACCTCCTTCTTTAATTATAGCTGCAAAGCTTCTTGACTTAGCCATTTTGAAAGCCTTTTCTTTAGCTGGACCATCCGACATATCCCTAGCTATAATAGCTGATTGTCTAAATAATAGGTCACCCATAGATTTATACTCGCCATTCAAACCTATATCAAACTTCTCACCAGTTTCCATTTTACGCTTAACATCTGCCGCTACTTCTTTCTTAAGATTTTGATATGAGTCTAATTCTTTCTCAAGCATATTATAATTTTCATTAATCAATTTAAACTTAGCATTAGCAGTATCTTTAAGTGTTACAAACGAATTAGAATCACCCATAAAAGCATCGTAGACTTGCATAACTAGTTCTTCAGGTCGCCTCTCAATTACATCTGTTACAGTTTCTTGTGCAACAGTAGCATCTATGTTCTGAGTACTATTAACTGCTAATTGATTTCTAAGTTTACTACCTAAACCAGCATCACTTATTTGACCACTATCTAACTTAACACCCTTAGCAGCAACCGTAGCACTAGACTTTCTTTGCTTAGTAGTTATTTTAGCCACTGACCTATCAGTTCCTGGACCATATTCAAATACCATTGGTTGAGGTGAGTCATTAACATATTCAAATCCACCTGCCTGAATAGAAAAACCATTAGCTCCTTCTATTTTACTTATCTTATTAGCAATATTAAAAGCTCTACCAGTTCTCTTAGCCATCTTAGCGTGCTCAAGAGCACCACCTAATCCGTTAGTAAGAGAAACCTCTAAGTACTTAGTAAGGTCATTTATAATATCCTTCTGATCCATATCTAAAGAACTAAACATATTAGGGTTATCTTGAACAAACTTTTTAGCAGTGTCTGAATGATACTTAGGGTCTTTACCATAGATAGAAGTCATGATAGGGAGCTTCATAAGCTCTTTCACTTTACCTCTAGCTGATTTTATCTTGGCTAAAGTTTCTAACCACATATCAGGGTTCTTAACTAGCTCTGGTTGTGCTTGCATCATGTGACTAAAGACATCATCTCTTATATCACCTGCAGCTGCATCTACCTCTTGATACAACACTCCGCCTTTCTTAAGTATATTCTCCACACCCATTTGATAGGCTTGTATTGTAGCACCATTAGAGTTACCATCTATCTCTGCTTTAACTCTTGTTTTAAACTGATCACCTTTTTTTAGTTTACTATATCTAGATAACTCGTGTAATCCGTCTAATGCAAAGTAAAAAGCATCTTTACCATGCTCTTCTAATAGAGTTTCAAGATCACCAGATAAAACTAGTGGTGGTGCTGGCTGTGGCTGACCGCCTTGTGCTTGAGTAATCACTTGTGCATTAGCATTAGTATAGTCAGTTAATTGTTTTGCCATATTAATATACTTAGGTAAGTTAGCCTTTAGCTCTGCTACTTGCTCTGCATCTGTCATACTTTCTGCATCAGGGAGAATAGATCTGGCTAATACTCTAAAGAAACCTCTTTCAGCTGAACTGTTAGAACCCTTAGTCATTACTGCAGGCTTAGCTCCATCAACAATAAATCGAGATACCTTATCTGATATATAATTTAATTCAGTTTGAGTGATCATCATACGAGAGGAGTTATTAATAGCAGTATAACCATAATAGAAAGCTTTACCCATTCTAGCAACACCATCTAGTATAGTTTCATTACGCATTTCTCTATGTGTATCAACTATCTTCATCGCAGCTGCGTTAGCTGCTTGTTCAAACGTATCAAAGCCTAAACCTAGTGCTGTGAATGAAGGATCAGAATTACCTCTTGCAGTATACTCATTAAGTATCTCTTCTTTCTTTTTACTAAAGTAATTAGCATCTTGTTTAGTGTACTTAGCTAGTATAGAGCTAGGGTCTGCTTGACCTTGAGACATAATACCTGACATTAGTAATAGCTTATGAGGACTTACTGCATGTGCTACACTAGACATAGCTACTATTGCTTTTTGTACTGTAGGGGTTAAAAAATTCTTTTCCACTTGGGCAGTTATATCTTTCTGAGTGTAAGCACCCTCGCCTATTAGCTTCCCTTTGTCGGTAGGCACTAGCGATACTGGTCTGTCATGACCTGTCATACCCAACGCTTTTCTAGCGGCTCTCCTTATTTGAGCTAGCTTCCTATCACCAGTTCTAGTAGTTCTAAAAGAATTTTTATAGCGACCATCAGGTAGTTTAACTGTATAGCTTTCTATCCAATCAAATAAAGGGCTATCTGCAAAGCCTTGAACTATAACCTGACCTAATGCAGACCGCTCTTGCTCCGTTGTCCTATAATCATAACCATACCCTATAGTCTCACCTGTAAATACAGCTTGAGGATCTTCATTTTGAGTAGGATAGCTTAGTCTTTCTATCCTAGACCCAACAGCCTTACCTATATCTTCTCGATCTAATACGCTATCATATTGCCTTTCAGATTCTATTTTATCTACTTCACTATCTTGTAACTTCAGTCTATTAGTTAGCTCTAAAATAGTAGCGAGTACTGCTGATCTACCAAATTCAGGTCTTATTTCTGAAGTAGGATCTGCAGGATCTTCTAACATATTAAGCTTAGTATCGCCTTTTATAGCATAACTAACAAGATCTGAATTACGCTTAAGAACACCTTGAGGATCGATATCTGCTTCACTCAAAGAGTCTGGACTAAGATCAACTCTCTTAGCAAATATATTGGAATCTCCAGAGGATAACTGTACTGACTTACTTCCAGCATCTAATGCTGCACTAAGCATCATCATACCGTCTTCTTCTGCCTCACCAGACTTTTTATTATAGTTTGAAAGAGTTTCTAAGTCTATGTATTCACCAAAAGCTTTTGCAGTATCATTATCCATACCAGCTCTTTTAACTGACTCATCTTCTAACTGTTCATTATATAATGCTTCTGCTTGCTCATTAGTTGCAGTGCCTACGACATCAGGGAATAAACCTTCTGACATCTGTGGTATGCTAGCTTGTTGGGCTCGTTGTATCCCTTCGGCTGATCCTTGCACCGCTGTTTCCGTTGTTAAATCCGCAGGAAAAAGATTCTCTGGGCTTGGACCTCTAGCTATCGGCTCATCCGCTACAGGTGTAGCTTGAGGAATATCTTGTTGTATTGTTTCGGATGGCATCTCAATATCAAATTGCTTATCAGCAATACTAGCCACCCCTTGTTGTATACTTTCTTCTGCTCTTTGAGTTTCACTCTCTGGTGATCGACCCTGTCGCATTATATCAAAGAAGTTAACACCTCCACTTCTCTTTCCCATATCTATTCTCCTTTATTTGGATATGGTTCTGGAGTGTTTCCATGTACCAAATCAGTTATAATATTTCTTATTGGAGTTATAGGACCAACTCCAGGTATTAGTTTAGTGGCATGACCTGCTGCCCTTTCGGTTTCGCCTTTACCAAGTGCTCCTATCGCTTTGAATGCAGTACCTAATGATCTAATTGTTGGTGATCCACCTACTGTCTCACCAAACAATCTATCGGTAATACCTTCATCTCTACTTCTATATAGAGGTAAAGCACCTTGGAGCAATCTTTCACCAGTACCTAGTAGACCTGAAGACTGTAATGCTCTTTGTAGTAGTTGTGCATCATTAAGATAAGGTGTGCTTCCACCAAACTTAATAAAGTCTTTAAGCCATTGAGATCCACCTGCAACTGCCATCATAGTAACTATCATAGCAAATGTATTATACTTCATACGAGGACTACCATTCTTTAGATAATCATTCCATAGTTTAGGTACAATATTAGCTGTAAATGTGGATATGAATCCATTGAACTGTACAAACAACTGATAATGAGGATCTTGGAAGAACAAAGGTCTATTAAACGCTTGTGGGTTCTGCACTCTGTCATTAACAAAGTTCCAAGTAGCAACATTCATTTGTTCATCAACAAATTTAAAATCAGCTTGAGTAGTAGGGTTAGTATCTGAGAACGTATCAAATATATTAGTATCATTATAACGCCTATATACTTCAACCATACCTTCGACATCGATACCCATGTTAGCTAGTTGTCTATAGACCTCTAACTGATCTTGGTTCATATCTACCTTATCATCTCTAGCAGACAGTATCCTTATCCTATCACCAATAAAACCAGAGGCTGCAGATGCAGCGATAGCTCTTTGTAATTGTGTGACTCCAGCTATACCTGAATACTTAAAGAATTGTTTTTGCCACCATGCCTTACTCACATCTGTCTCACCGAGACCTAGTCGTGTTGCTATAGCCGCATCATCATTAAATAATCCAGTTTCAGTTAACTTACGATAACTATCCCTATCTATATTAGCATGAGGAGGGTATCCAATAGCTTTATTTATCTTCATCTTAGATATAGCTATAAATATTTCTTTAACTTCTTTAACACCTGAGAGTATACCATTCTGAACGTCTTTACCGCCTCTGCCTTGATAAAGTATCATAACAAATTCAGGGAAAGAGCTTATTGCTGAAAGAGGTAGACCAACCATCGCAGCATAGAAAGCTGCTGTCTGTTGAAATGCCGCTATCTTTCTATTCTGAATACGATTATAGTTACCTGTACCAGCATCAATGATTCCTTTCATATGGTAAGCCACTTCAGCTACTTCATCATCTGACAATCCGTCTTTCTTCATATCATTAAGTAGGCTATCTAAGTTCTTACCACCTGCACCGAAGTAACTTGTGTATGCTGCATACTTAGAAGATTGATTAGCACTGTTAATTGTATTCTGTAGTATGTTTGTGTTAGCAAACTTCTCATATCCTTTCTTAGATGATAGTTGAGATAGGTCTCCCTTAGAAGCTCCAGGAATAAACTCTATTCCTTCTACAACAGAAAAATCAGTAGCATCTTCGTTATTAGATATCTTATTATATAAAACATCTAGTTCTTCTTTAGTGTATAGAGTATTATCTTTCATAAACTTATACCAAGCATCTCTATTCTGTCTGACCTTCTGCCAATCCCAAGATTGTTTAGTCAACCATTCATTCTTATCTCTTGGTAAGTCTGTTCTATCTCTACCTTGGCTCTTATAGACCTCATTACGCATACTATATTCTGCATCTGAAAAAGACTCTAGCTCAATGATAGTATCTTTGATAGCTTTGATATCAGTATCAGTCATATTAGTCGTATCACCAGCCATATAGCGTCTTACCATATCAGATATCTTTTGTGAGTTAGTAACACTATCTCTCATACCAAACCTTTTAAATGTACGTTTAGGATTGATCATCTCTAATAGATTACTTCTTAATGCGGCTTCGTGTTGCTGTACATCTCTTCCTGAATACATTTTACCTGCAACAGTACCTATTAGTGCTGCAGCTTTTCTAACTGCCGCTGACCTTCTAAGTTTATCTGCTGAAAAAGCAGTGAGAGAAGATGAACGATATAGCTCAGGAAAAAACTTAGCAGGATTCTTTAACTTCCCTAGAAAACCACCCCTATTTATCTTACCTGTTTGTGCTTCATCTGCAGTAACACTTGCATCACTAGCTGGTTTTACATCTATATTAGCTTTATTGAGATTAGTTATCATATCATTGATAGTGCCTTGTGGACCTAACTCTTGAGCCACTTGATCTGCCCTTCCAAGCTGACCTATCCTACCTGTTTCAAGACCACGCTTAGTTGCGTAGTTATCTCCAGCAGATATAATCCCTCCTGCAGTACTGAATCCAGCACCAAGAGTACCTCCAGCCACTGCTGAGGCTATTAGTAGGTTAGTGAATTCATTAGGGTTAAAGTTTTCTTTGAGTCCACCTTCAGATAGCCCTTTAGATGCGAGATAGCCTGTACCTTCTTGAGCTGCTTCAGTAACTAATTCTGCAGCACCACCTACACCAGATCTTTTTAATAGTTCCCTCATAATACCACTATTATTTATATTATCAGAGGCGAAGTTACCCATACCTTCAATGGTCTCTTTAATAACTGCCTTACCTTCTTTAGCCATTGCTTCTCTAGCGGCAACAACAGTTATGCCTCTTTTAGTGGCGAGTGCTGCGGCAACTGAAGCTCTTCCAGCTGAAGTTAACATAGATGAGGGTCTCATTATAGCTTTCAAACCAAGACGATCTAGCATAGCCATAGCAGTACCAGCCATTATAGCTCCAGTGGCTTCTATTCTACCCTTTGGACCTTCAATATCGTTCCATACCTGACCAGCAAAAGATGCTCCAGTAGAACCATAAGCTATACCTGCACTAAGTCCACCTGTGACTGGTGCTAGTAAGCTACCTGCTGTTAGTGTGACTAAGTAAGGGGCTGACATAGCAAGGTTATTAGACATGAAGTACCATGCATCCATAAGACCATCGACATCTCTATAGTCTGTTCCTTTTAATGCAGGCATTTCAGCAAGATCTTCCTTAGCTAAGCGTACTTTACTTTCACCATATCTCTTTATAGTATCACTACCTAACTGCACTCCCATTAATTCAGAGAATCCAGCAAGACCTGTAGCCATACCTTGCCAACCTGTATTCCATGCAGAAGTCATTTGATTATAGGCAACACCTTCTTTTGTCCTATCACCTTTTCTAAAGTCAATACCACTAAAAGGAATACTACGAGCATCATAGTTACCAGATTGTACTATGTTAATAGCCTTTCTATGGTCTGCTTCATTAGCTAAGTCAAGACCCATTTGATCTGCAACTACTTCCTTTACTGATTGTGCATATTCATTTTCATTTAATGCAGTGTCTTTAAATGTTATAGGTCTAGCCTTAACTGCACCTAATTCTTCTTGTATTATATCTTCGTATAGTCTTTTACCTCTTAATTCCTTAGATAATCGACCTGATTGAACTGACTGTATACCTTCTTCATCTGTGAACTTATTAATATCAATAGCACCAGCTTCGTAGAGGGTATTAGTTAAGTCATCTCCAAATTCATTTTTAATTCTTATTCTTTTACGACCAAAAGAATCTGTTCTGTCGAGGTCTTCGATAACATTGAAACCACCTGCTTCGATTATACGTCTAACAGCCTCTGTCTGCTCTCGACCACCGACTTGTCCTTGCTTAAAGACTAGTCCTTTTTCTTCGTCATCAAAGATCTTTCCAGTTTCTTTTGTATTGTAACCTTCTATACGATAGCGTTGTTTACCATCAGAAATAGTATCTCCGTCTATTAACTGAAAAGATCTTCCATCAGTTGTTTCTATATCAGCCATCTAGACCTCCTTAATAAAATAAAGTATCCCTTGGGATTCTCCCCTATAAGGGTGTGTTAAGAATTCCAAGGGATTTTGTTATTGTTTTAGTAACTTTTCAATTTCTTCTGGAGAAGTTCTGCTTACCCATAAGGTAAATGCAGACCACTTATTACCGCCTTCCGTCTTCTCTGCAGCTTCTTTAATTAACTGTCTACGCTCAATATCAGGTACTCTTTTGTACGCATCCATAGTTCCTTGCCAGTCATTATAATACTCTTCTTTATAAGCATCAGATCTAACACTTTTATTTTCCATATCTCTCTTAATCATCTTATCAACTTTCTCAAGATTAAGAGGAGATGTTCCTGAGATAAAGGCTTGTTTAATACCAGTTAAAGAAGTGAATACTTCTGCATTAACAAAAGCTTCAAGATTATTAGGCTGGATAGATATCTTTTTTGAATTGTAATCAGCCTTTGCTTGAAGAAACTTATCCATAGCTCTCTCAACTGCCATTTGCATATCTGGAGCATCATTAATGTTAACGCCATTCTGTCTAAGTATTTTTCTATAGATAGTGTTAGCTTGACTTCCCAAAGGCTTATAAGAAACAAAACCATCATCACCCGCCTTTAAGCCAGCCTCTTGATTAATAGCATCCACTGTTTGTTTACCAAATGTATCATAACGTTTAGCTACAGTAGCATCACCGTGTACTTTATCATCCCATTTTTCAGCACCCTTTATACTAGGTACAGGGATAGTCTTACCATCTACTTGAACATACTCAGCACCACCTTTAGTTTTATAGGTAGTCATCTTACCATATCCAGGAACATAGAGATTCCCTGATACACTCTGTAAACCTATAGTTTTACCTTTAGGTATAAGTGTATCTCTGTCACCTGTCTTAGAGTATTGCTTTAAAGAATCTTCTGTATAGTCTTCACGAGCTTTATCTGTGAGAGAAAAAGATTTAGCGGCAGATGCATTAGCCTCAACACGCTTTACATAGTTTTTCATAGAGTAGTTTAATGAACCACCATGGTTATAACCCATAGCACGAGAACCAGCATAGATCATAGCCATACGAGCAAGCTCTTCACCATCAAACATACTTGAGAAAGCGTTCTTAAAGTATTCCATAGACTTGTCTACAACAACACCGCCATACTCTTTAGCTTTGTTAATAAGATTCTGTGCAAAGTCACCTTCATATTCTCCTGTGAGATTTTTCTTAGCCCATTCATCATCTGCCTTATCAAGCTCAGACTTGCCTTCATCATAATCAGCAGTGTTAGTATCTTGTATTACTTTTTTAGCTATATCTGTTTTATCTTTATTAGGCTTTAAATCAACTGACTCTGTATCTTTGTCTACATCTATTGTATTATCAGATCCTATTACTGGAGTATCAAATCCAAAATAGCCTTCACCCTTAGGTAATTTTTTATACTCTGAACCTAGCCTAGGTACTTCAATGTTTAGCTCTGCTTTTCTTTTGTTTAACTCTTTTAACTTTTCATTTAATCTTATTTTTTTATTATCATCAGCTGTTTTTAATTGCTCATTAGCTAGATTAATGTCTTGATTAATATTTTCTAACTCATTTCTAGCCGCATAAAATTCATCAAACTTATCTTCACTTTTTTCTTGGCTATCAAGTTTATCTTTAATGCCTCCAAAAAAATCAGAAGTAGCTTCAGGAATTCTCCTTATTGAATCAAAAAACCCTCCAGTATCTGATTCAGGTACAATACCACTAACATCAGGATATGTACCAGTTGGGTTCTTAGGATAGAAATTATATCCGTCTGTATCCGACATACTAGCCATCTGTACTGGGGGCTCTTCACCCATTGCAGCATTCACTTTACCAGCGTATGCTTGACCACGAGGACCAAGTGCTTCTTCACCAGATCTAGACTTAAGAACATTCCCAAGCCCTGAATGATATGCTGTCTTGATCTCATCTACATTTAACTGTGGATTTCTATCAGCTAATTTCTGCATATATCTTCTGGCAAAATCTCTAGATAGTGTTGGATCTTTGAGGTCTTCAAGGCTAATAGGCTTGACTCCATATCCAGGATTCTGTGCAGTGGAAGGCATTATCTGCATTGGTCCGATAGCACCTGCTTCAGACACTGCATTCACATCACCACCAGATTCCACTTGCATCATACCATCTAAGATGTTATCATCAATAATGACTCCACCCTCTGCCTTGTACTGTGGAATACCTGCAACTGTTTTAGCTGCATCTTGTACGCTAAGTCCTTGGTTAACTAGATTAACTATCTTATTTAAAGTAGCATTATCGGTAGGTAGTCCTACACTTTGAGCTGCTTTAGCAAATTCATTACCATCAATACTAGCTGCTGGCATACGACCACCTTCTGCTAAGTGTCTACCACCTACAAAGCTTTGATTGTACTTAGCTTGTTCCATATACTTCCTCATATTCTCTTCATCAGCATCTGCAAGTTCTCTAGAGATAGAACCACCTGCTAAGTAGTTTGGTTTCTTAGCTAGATAAGCAGAGTCATGGTTACGAGAGGATTGATCCATAAAATTTTGTACAATATCATTCTTTGGTGGTGTACCAGCTGCATTATACAACGGAGTTTGGGTTGTGCTAGCTGTATTAGGTGTGCTACCAATACTGCTTGCTCCTAGATTAGGTTGCATAGCAGTTAACGCTTGATTAGAATTTAAATTAAGATTGTCTTCAAGAGCACTCATCATTTGATTATTAGGTAATCCCATT
>Ga0209192_10003185_pt1 | contig 11188 bp, 17 predicted proteins | sample ArcticOcean_MG_C_11_FD_187433 | JGI IMG/M metagenome (GOLD analysis project Ga0209192, IMG submission 187433) | Marine microbial communities from western Arctic Ocean - ArcticOcean_MG_CB2_154 (SPAdes) (version 2) | ecosystem: Environmental > Aquatic > Marine > Oceanic | place: Arctic Ocean... | reverse complement strand
GTTTATCTTTTTCAGTTGATATTGCATCACGTTCTGCTTTTTGTGAAAGTCTTACTTCGTTTGCTTTTGCAACATTGTCTACTGTTTCTGTTTCAGCACTTCTAAATAATCCGCCACCGTCTGTTTCTGTAATAACAGTTCCTTGGTCAGCATAACTGTCTACAATTCTATCTAGTGGTTTTAATTTGTCGTCTTGTGCTTTAAGGTCAATTACTAATTGATCTCTTATACTTTGGATTTGTCCTTGTGCATATTCAATGTCGCCTTGTACTCTATCCCAGGCACCATCTCTGATTGTTTCTTGTTGCTGTATACTTGAACTAACATCTAATCCGCCGCCAGTTTGTAAACTAGCAATACGGGTTTCTAGTATGCCAATCTTGTTTTCTTCTCTGGCAATTTGCCCTTCTAGTCTTTCTACGATAGCAAATGCATCTCCACTCGCACCTGCTTGATCCAAATGGGCTTTACTTAGATATCCAAAGATACCCATTGAAGTTATAAGCATTAGAATGAACACCGCAATACACAAATATGATTTAAGCATTAAGGAAGTGTCGTCCCAATACCTATACAACCAACTTGCCGTGAGGAGTTTACCTACTTCTAGTGTGCCTGCCATTACCGCAATAGGCAGGGCCGCCGCACTAAAAATAGCCATTAGACCAGCAATGCTAAACCAAGCCGCTACTGCGGCAATGGCTAGTGCTGTAATTAGGGTTAATATACCGAACAACATAGTAAATGTATTTATCCTATAATAAATAGTTATATGGAATTATACTGGACTCACTTACAGCAAGACAAACGCCTTAAATGCATAATCAATGACAGTTTATATTATATATGCATAGATGGTGGAAGAATTATACAAAAAGTCGTAGATGGCGAGGTTGTCGACTACTTTACAAACGAAAAAGATGATAACTCTTGGGAAGTAGAGAAGCGATGGTTAGGTAACACTCATAGAGAAATTACTGGCAGGTACAAACCAAAAGATTTCTCGGCACAAGCCTCAGAGCATATATGGAGAGCTAAACATGAATGGTACAAAGGTGCGACACCTTTGTTTGGTATTACTGGTAGAGGAACATATCTAGACAGATTACAACGTTCTCAAGAAATGCAAACAGGCGCTGATATGATTTTTGTTATCAACGAGCCTAAACATAAACTGTTTATCGAAAAAGACTCTGACGGCAACTACTATCGGCGATTGTGGTGTGAAGAGCAGGATGTTATGTATAACGTGCAACCCTGTTGTGTGTTCCCTCAGAACCCGGGTAGACAACTGTTAACAACTAATCAGTTAAACAGACTATTAGAAGAACACGGATTAACTCTTCCATGATACGACCAATATATTTTGACTCCGATGAATACTTCGATCCTATACAAATTGACAGACTAATCTCAGAAAACTATCCAGACATATCTCCGGGTAAAAGTTTCTCAGGTAGCAATCAATGTATATTACAGTTAACACTCACACAAATACATGATTGGGGTCCTTGGGGCATAGACGATATTGAGACTATACACATAAAAGATGTGATTAGTGGAAATTATGACCAGAACATTTACTTAGAAATACCAACTGCATTTTGGTTGTGTTTAAAGGATAGGACAATATTTAGACACAAAAATATTTTGATCACTAATCATTATGAGGCATGGCTTAGAGGATTGCCAATAGCAATTGAGGACGACATAGAGTGCTTAACAGACATTGACGTTGTCGAAGATTTACTGTTAGCAAAGAATCATGTAGTAATAAGGGACAACAATGTTTCAATAGACGCTATAAATTGTATTCCTTATCCCGCTTTTTATAGAGAAGCAAGAGACATGATTACCGACGGCACGGGCAGGCATGATTGGATTCCTTGGTGTACAAATTATCATAAATTTGTTAACGATAATATCGACCATCTTCCTAACAAAGAAAAAACATATACAGCATTGCTCGGTTATAACAAAATGCACAGGGACGATTTAAATAATCGATTAACACAAAGTTCTGTTGAAGGATACTTAGGTGGTTTTAATTATGGTGAGTTAAAAGACGACTTGCCTGTAGAAACAAGACACGATAGATATATAGCTAAAAATTGGTTGTGGAACTCAAAGGTATGGATATCAGCAGAAACACATCCTGCATTGCCAGGTGCAAATCCGAATACTTACAATGTTATGGCATCGCTAACTGAGAAAACTTGGAAACCTATCTGCATGGGTATGCCATTCTTAATGGTCAATCATCCCGACTGTATATCATATTTAGAAGATATGGGCTTTAATCCATTTATAGAAGTGTTTGGTAATTATATAGATGTGGACTATGTCAACACAAATAAAAATATTGTGCATATACTAGAAAACTTTGAGGACTACGACATTACCAAGATACAAGATATTTGCAGAAAGAATTTTGAACGATTCTGCGAACATGATACACCCAGTATGCATGATACCTTTATGGCTCGACTGGGTATTTCCTACAACTAAAAAAAAGGAGCACGTCTGCTCCTCTTTTCTTTATCGACTCTTATCTCTTATATATTATCTCTCGTAGGCACTTTTTGACGTCTCCAGGTCAGCACGGAACCTGTGTTACTGTTGTTAGTGACTTTCGAAGTTTGGATCTCCAAACTTTGTTTTTGTGTGGTCATTCAGTTCGACTGTTGCACTGTTATGCTCATGCTCTCTAACTGTGGTCCTTTGTACCCAACATCTTCCATCTGTTAATTCCTTAACAATTTCATCTGCTTTGTCAAACGCCATTTCAGCAAAACGCTCACAACCAGTGTGCGATACAACTCGCATGTCAATAAGACCTTTGTCTTGTAACATTTGTATTGTTTCCATCTCTGGATCGTTTTCTGCTACCAAGTAAGTATGATCAAACATTTGTTTCAACCATTCTTTAAGTGGCTTCAGTCCACCAAAGTTTACAATCCAATTACTGTCGTCGAGTTCGTCTCCGCCAAAGGTGAATTCAAACTGTAGAGCGTAACCATGGATTAAGTTACAGTGGCTATCTGCCTTCCACTGCCTGAACGCACAACTGTGTCCAGTTGAGTGCGAATATGTTTTACCTGAGTAAAATCTTTTGCCTGTCATGTTATAATATCCGATGTTTGTTTCTGATAGCCTTTACCAATTTCATCATTGGTCTTTGCCATCGTCATAATGTGTGCTTGTTTGATCTTCACTGATGCGTCTGGGGAGACCGTCATCATATATGGCATAAGACCAAATCCTGTTTCACTTCTTCCCACAATAAGTGGCTTTGCTAATTCGACGATTTTATCATCTTCTGTCTTGAGAGTTCCAACAAGTTCCTCACCTGTTGTTATTCTTAGACTTACGATCTCGCCGGGCTTGATTACTTCTAATAACATATATTACCTCGATAAATTAAACTTTATTATATGTGATTAGTTATATGATGTCAACCTTTTTCTGTAATAATCCAGGCAATATCTGTGCCGTCATAAACATTGTGGGTTTGGTGGTATGTGAGGTTGTGCTGTTCGCAGAATGCTTCGACCCCTTGTCGTACATCTAGTATAGCAATGTCGTCAATAACAATCACGCCATCGGAGACAGGATATACCCATTCTAAATCATTAATGATACCACTAAGTGTGTGGTCTCCGTCTATGAATGCAAAATCAATAGTAGGAAGTTCTAAGTCTGGGATAGGAGAGTATGCTTTAATAAGTTCAACGTGTGGGTAGTCTTTAAACATGCGTTTGACTTTATCGTAATCATAATGAATATTATAATCCACTGTGCCTAAATCAAATTGCATAGCATGAGAAGTCTCTGTATGGAATTCTATGGCATGTCCTACTATAGTATCCGACACTTGACCTTCAAATGGATCAACTGCAATTATACGTTTAGGGGACGAGTTTTCAACTAAGTGCATTAAGCTCTTACCGCAGAAAACTCCAATCTCTACACAAACACTATCTTGTGTTATGTATTGATCCATGAGTTTCCTGACAGTTAGTGCTTTGTCTTGATGGAAATATCCTACCGTTGAGAACCATTTTTGTTTCATAACAATATTTATTTCCAGCAGTTCTCGTTGTTAAACTAAACCGGCTTGCTCAAGTGTAACAGCAACAACACCTTCTTCGATTAATCTTTTACGATTAACCATATGTGCCGCAACTAAATCTTCTTTTGCTCCGCCCATATAAGGTACACAATGTCCTGCTTCCATTAGTGCATCAACTACACTACATGGTTCGCCATCTTTATCAATAATGAAGTCACCTAAGATACGTCCAAACTTACCTTTCATATCTTCGCCACTTCTACTGACTTGTGTTTTTAAAATTGATGTTTTACCTAGCATAGCCTGAAGGGCTTTTTTTGCCGCCAAACCAAACTTCTTCTCTACTTTATCTCTTGTTCTAGATTCTGGTGTATCAATGCCCATGATTCTAACACGTTCGTCAGAAAGAACAATGCCAAAACCTAAATCAATGTCTACATCGACTGTGTCGCCGTCCACAACCTTCACAATTTTACATCTGTACTCGTACATAATTACTCCTTGTTTTCTACAAGAGTATTTATCTATAAAGTACTACTTTAATCTGTGCGGTAATTAAATGTGTGGTTGGATAGGACTGCTTTAACAGGGTACACTGCCGCCCAATTAGGCTGTGCAATATTATGATTATAATAATGTGTTGCACCGCTAGTTGGATCTATGGTCATACCTTTCATTGCTAACAACGAAACTTGGACACTCTGTTTCCATGCTATCATGTTATGCTTAATAACTCTGCCATTCTGATACACTAGTTGTATATCGTCAGCCTTACCATCGCAATACCAACTGAACTGGCACCTGTCTCTGATAGGAACTACATTACCTTTCCAGTTAATTCTGGTTTGTGCATCAAAGATAACATCACATGTATTGTTAGGGTACTTCTTGTGTGCTACCCTATTTAACGTTACATGTGCCACTGCACTTTTACCTGCTAGTGTTTCACCTTTTGCTTCATGATAAACATTCATTGCTAGGCACATTGCCTGTTCATTGTCAATAGCAACACCATTAATATTGTAAGGTGCGTAACTGACCATCATACTTAAAAGTACGGCTTTCACTGTTAACATTTCCATAGTTCTCCTGCATATTATTATGTAACTATTATACTAGAAATAGTGTCTCGTGTCAAGAGTTTTTTGGTGTGTGGATATTTATGAAATATCTTTGAATGGAATCCTACTTACTTTGGTCCATTGTTCGTCTGCGGTGTACTTGGCGGCTTCTTCGAAAGTATCCATGACTGGCTTTACTTGGCGTATAACAGGTGCGCCTCCCTGACTCATTTCTTTATTAAAATCTAACCAGCGATGGTCTTCTGGGGCAAGTTTCCTGTCACTAACAATAGCACCTACCGGGCACTCAGGTTCGCAAATTGCACAATCAATGCAGATGTCTGGATCAATTACTACGGTGTTTTCAAGTTCAAAGAAACAATCTACCGGACATACCTTTACACATGTAGTATGCTTACAATCTACGCATTCGCCTTTTACAACATAAGTCATTTAAATCTCGCTAATATTTTTATATATTCAATACTGTATTTAAGCAAAATCATCCTTTTTGCTACTTTTTTTTTGTTTTTGCTTAAATAAAAGCAACTGAATGGTCATGAACCAGTTGCACATAAAATCTTCACCGCTCATTAAGATGTGATACATAGTAAAGGGACTCAGCGTTCCCCATTCAGCAACACAGACTCCGGAGTCATTATGTGTTTGATAGTGCTTGTAAGTACAATTGCTCGGAGGCTAAGTTTTTAGCCTTTGCTTCACATTGGATATCAAAATCTTTCCAAAAGCTCAGTGCCCAAGTATTGGCATCTTTGTTAGGGAAGTAGTCACTGTGTGCCCTAAGTTTCTGTTTCTTCGCACCTGCTTGTAATAATGCTGGCAAGTCTTGTAACTTACTGTGATCGATGTCTTGTCCTTCTTGTAATGCCATTGCTAGTCCATGGTCTCTACTATAACTATAGTGCATCGCAGGTCGAACACCACGCCAGCTATCAATAACTCGCTTTACTCTATCATCGTTAGGCTGTATGTATTCTTCATCTCTAATCCAGTGATGATGCACATCTAGTACTAATGCAACATGCTTCTCTAACTTCAATGACTGGTCAAGTCCGTGACACATTTCGTCATTCTCGATAGTTATAGTGTTTCTTGCAACATCAGATAATCTAGGCAATATATCGATAATGCCTTGATAACCGTTCCTGCCTGAGATATGCACATTAATTTTAAAGTCCTGGAACTCTTGTCCATAACCCAACCAACGTGCCATATCTGCATGGTACTCGAACTCTTCTACAGAACGTTCAACAACTTCTGGACGATCACTAGCAAGAACACAAAACTGCCCGGGATGAAAAGAAAGCCTAACATCACGATCTTTAGCCAGTTGCCCGACTTTAGCAAATCCAGTTTCAAGTAGTTTACGATTCGTCGGGTCCTTCCACATATATTTCCAATCATCTTGTGTTGCTCCTGGTAGCTGATTACTACCTAAACGTACCATACGTCTGTTCTCAGGTAGTGTACTAACATAATCTACAAGGTTATAAGCACTTTGCATGTTATGTTCGACAATGTCCAGCATACGTTCTTCGGCAACTGCCTTAGTCTGCCTGTTGAGCCAAGTAATAGTTGTCTGTCTTTCTGTAAAGTTGGATTGTATTTCTTTAAGTATCTTTGGCTTCTGGTCCTGATCAGGATCCATGTACTTACAGCAAAAGCCGATACGTTGTAAAGAGTTGTCAAACATACAGTGCTACCGTGTTTAGTTATTTAAGTCCTTATTATACACTAGTTTTGGTATGCTGTCAACTAAATACCTGTATGGAATATGATTATATTATATGTTGTGGTGACAGCTTTACTGAAGGCTGTAAGAATGTGTTAAATATCACAGAAGCGGATACCTGGCCCGGAATACTAGGCAAAGAACTAGATGTACCATGGGCAAACTTAGCCGATGGTGGCGCAAGTAATTACGAAATTGCACTTCAGCCTGTAACACAGATGCACAAATGGACTAATGATACCGCGCCCAAGAAGCCACTGTTTATATTCAACTTCACAGTAGACCATAGGATACCTTACTACGATTATCAGCTAGGTGAACTAACAAGTTTCTACACTACATTGCCTGAAGAAATAGACAATGCCGACTTACAACCAGATGAAAAATCACAACTTATGGCACAGTTGAGGTTAGGAATGTTGCAAGCCCCAATTGACTATATGGATATTAGCGCCACTTACAACACGACTGTAGATGCATTTGTATATCAAACATGGCAAGCAATTAAGGTTGCTAACAACTATAAAAATTTGTATGCTGATGCAACAGTGATGTGGGGATTCATACATTCTTACCTTGACAACGAAAGTATAAACACAAAAACGTGTATGGTAACTGGTCAGCCTTACACAGTTAACTGGCCCCATAGTGATTCGTGTTTTAACAATCATATGGAAGGAACAAAACCGTTACAGCACTTAACCTCTGACCCGGCATTTTGGTTGACAAAACATGATAGCCACCCTAACCCAGATGGGTTCAGAAAGTATGTAGAGTTCTTTAAGCAACTTATTGATAAATAATGCTGTAGAAATACAATAATCGATTATTAAGAAAAAATATTTTTGGAGTAACAGACCATGGCAGATACTAATAACTTCGCACTAAAAGGACTAGCAAACCTAGTTCAATTTGGAAAACGCGGTTTAAAGATTCTCACAAACACTACAGACGACTACTTTAGTTTTACTGATAATGATGGTACCACTCTAGTTGAAGTAAGAGGTGCTAACGCAACTGTATCTCAAGCATTCATGACCAAAGGACAATTTGACGCCGCAACAAGTTCTGTTGCACAGTATGTAAGTACTGAAGTTTCATACAATACTGGTTCCACAACTTTATTCGAAATACCTGCAGGCGCAATGGTATACGGAGTAACAGTTGATGTCGGTAGTCCATGGGTTAGTGCTTCAGGAACAACTTCAATTGTGGTAGGTGATTCAGGCGATGCAGATAGGCTTTTTACAGCCGATGATGCAGACATGACAGAGACATTCCAGTTTCAATCACAGTATCAGGAAATCTACTCAAGTGCAACAGATATTGTTGCAACAATAACAGACGGAGGAGCATCAAGTGGTGTTGCTACAGTAACCTGTTTAGTTGTTACAGATAACTTAACTGTTAAGGATTACGGTTCAATAGCAGATATGAGTGCATAACGTAATGTAAGTAAGATACAATAAGAAGATAAGAAAATGCTTGTAACCCAAGCATTTTTTTTGGGTTAAATTTTAGTATCATGATAAATACATACATAATATAAATACCATTGGAGAATTAAAATGGCACAAACAAAAGTAGCACCGATATTTGATACAACTCAAGATATATTCTTTATTGGTAAAACTATAACTTTAATAGAAATAACATACCCAGCGGCAGTAGACGCTAAGACAGGGCCTAACTCAACTATAGCAGAAGTACATGAACTTATCCAAGCCAAAGGATTTAATATTTTAGGTATTGGTGCATTAACAGATACAAATACTGTTCAAGCGATAATGATTGAAGGTGAGTATTCCACAGAGAGTTACGAGGGCGGCGCAGAATACACTTTTACTGATTATTTAGAAGATAAAATTCAAGCATTAGGCACGGTGGATGGAATTAATTTAGCAACGGCAACTGTTGCCGCTAAATCATTTGCATTCGCATAAAAATAACATAGGATAACAGAGCAATGAACAGAGAGTCAGTATTTGAACAACTGAAAATAGATGAAGGAGTTGTTTATGAAATTTATAAAGACCATTTGGGCTACCCAACTTTCGGAGTTGGACACTTGGTCCTTGACTCAGATCCAGAGTTTGGTCAAGACGTTGGAACCCCAGTCACAGAAGAACGAACAAAGCAGTGTTTTGAAAAAGACCTTGACACCAGCATCTCAGAATGCGTTGCATTATATGGAGATGATTTCACAGATTGGCCTGGAGTCGTACAAGAAATCCTAGTGAACATGATGTTCAATATGGGCAGAACACGTTTAGGCAAGTTTAAAAACTTCCGCAAAGCCTTAGAAGCACAGGATTGGAAACAAGCTGGCATCGAAGGTAGAGATAGTAGATGGCATAAGCAGGTTACTAACCGTGCTGAAAGATTAATGGTAAGACTAGAGGAAGTATAATGAAAATACAAGATTTTTTAACAGAAGGCACAAAGCAAGTTAAAGCGAGTGACCCTAAACCAAAAAAGATTAAACCTAACAAAGGTAATGAGTCACCTCATCCTATGAGGGGCAAACTTGTTGGTGAGAGCAGACCTCAGAAGCAAAAGCCGTATGAACCAAATAAGAATCAAGTGAATCCAGTAGCAAAGAATTCCAGAAACAAAAGTGGTGCTGGTGCTCACAAGTCAACTAAAGACTATGACAGAAAAGACAAGAAGATGGACATTCAAAGACAACTCGATGAAGGTCCATTTATTGCTGACAGACGTGTTATACTAGACTCTATATTAAACAAAGTAAGAGACTTGGCATACGAAGATATCCAGATCATTAGGAAACTTGCAAAAATGATAGGTAAGGATATTAGAGTTAAAGAATATCGACACAAGAAGCCAGGGTCTGTATTAGCATTGGAACATAAAGAATTGTTCACTGAAGCAGAAACGGATTTACTAGCTATGAAGTGTTGGGACGGTTATAAAAAACAAGGCACTAAGCCTGGCACAGGTAAGAACAAAGGCAAGAAAGTTAATAACTGTGTAAAGAAATAGGAAGTATAATGAAAAACTTTGTTAAATCTTTAGGTGTTTGTTTAATAGGTTCGTTACTACTAATAAGTTGCGATCCTGGACCAAGTAAAGGTAAAGACGGATACAGTTTTGAAAATAAAGAATATGAAAAAACTTCATTACAAGTAGAGATTGTTATAATCCCTGATCAAAATGAATTCAACAGATTGGCGCAAGAATGGGCACCAGGTGTCGAAGGGTTACAAGCATTTGGAAGGCTACAACCAGCAATAGACAAATGTATCATTTATATAAAAGAACCGACATGGCAATATCATCCTGAGTTTATTGGACACGAAATGGCACACTGTATTTGGGGCAGATGGCACCAAAAAATTAATGCTAAACAGGTCACTCAAGGATACCGTCCGGAGGCAATTTAATGAATTGGTTGATTACACTAACATTAAAAAGTATTTTAGGAAGCATCATAGGAAGTAGTTTCTATGCATGGTTTAAGAATACTAAGGTCGGTGTTTGGGTACAGAAGAGAGTTGATCGACTAATGGCATGGGTAGCACACAGATATCACATAGAGATATTAGCAAAAGAAGATAAGTGGCTACAACAATATCCTTTACTAGCAAAACGTATTGTAGATTTAGAGAGTAGTCTAAAGATACTACAGAACGATTCACAAAACACAAAACGAAGCAAATTGAAAGAATAAATATGTGTCATAACAACTATGATACATTAGTTGTCACTACGAGAAGCAATGCCACAGAAATTTTCACCATCACAAACTACTTTTGTTAAAGGCAAAGGTAGAGTAACAACACACTCATATATCAAATCAACTCCCAAAGAAGAACTAATCAAATACATTAATGACGGTCAAAAAGCCAAGATTAAGCAGAAATGCCGTAACGAACTGGTCAGACGTGGTGTAGAAATTGTTTGGAAAACTCCGCAAGAAGACTAATTTCTGATAAATAGTTTTAAATACATATACTACATATACTGGGTAAGACTATGCGAATTAAGGATCTAACAGGGAACAACGGCTACATTGAAGAACATGTTAAAGGTGGGCTCGACAGTTACTATCAGTTAACCAAAGCAAAAAGTTTAGCAAAAGCAGACGGGCACGACTATGATAAACTTCCTGAATACCATAGAGGTGCAGATCAACCTCACAAAGAAAAGTATAAGGCTTTAGCAAAAGAAGTAAAAGAAGCAAAAGGATTAGGGAAACGAGTAAAAGTTGTTAAAGGCCACTTTGCTGGAGAAGAAGGTACCATTAGAGAAATTAAACATGGTGCATTTAAAGGTGCTCCT
>Ga0209192_10003183_pt1 | contig 11190 bp, 11 predicted proteins | sample ArcticOcean_MG_C_11_FD_187433 | JGI IMG/M metagenome (GOLD analysis project Ga0209192, IMG submission 187433) | Marine microbial communities from western Arctic Ocean - ArcticOcean_MG_CB2_154 (SPAdes) (version 2) | ecosystem: Environmental > Aquatic > Marine > Oceanic | place: Arctic Ocean... | reverse complement strand
TTTTTGTAGGTTTATTTACTCCTTATTGGGGATTATATCTTCAGGACTTAAAGTTTAATGCAGTAGAGATTGGCGCTCTATTATCTCTGTTTCATTTTAGTAGAATTATTGCACCTAATTTTTGGGGGTGGTTAGCCGACCATACCGGACAAAGAGCTAAATGGATTAGGCTGTCATCTTTTCTTGGTGTGTTGGGTTTTTTCGGTGTATTTTGGGCAGATACCTTTTACCTTATGTTTTTTACAATGATGGCAATGAGTATATTTACAAGCTCTACATTACCTTTAGCAGAGTCCCTAACTTTGTCGCATTTGTCGACAAGTAAGGAGAATAATAGCTATAGTCGAATTAGGCTTTGGGGTTCTGTTGGCTTTATTGCAGCAGCATTTTTATTAGGCTATCTCATTGATATATTTAGTATCAAAACATTGGTATGGGGGCTTCTGTTAGCTCAATTAACTATATTTATTTTAACTTTTTATATCCCCGAAAAAAAAGAACAGATTATTTATCCAGTCAAGCGATCAATCCTTGATGTAATAAAGAATCGGGAGGTAATTGCAATGTTGCTTGGTTCTGGATTGATGGTTTCTTCACATGGACTATTATATAATTTTTATTCAATATTCTTAACAGAGAATAATTATTCAAGTTTCGCTATTGGTGCACTCTGGTCTACTGGGGTTATTTTCGAGATATTTATATTCATATTAATGCCAAAAATCCTTAAAAAAATAAATTTAAAAAAAATTTTATTGATCAGTCTAGCTTTGGCCGTTTTAAGATTTTTCCTTATTGGAAATTTTGTTAATAATATTTATATTATTATATTTGCTCAAATACTCCATGCAGCAACATTTGGTAGCTTTCATGTTGCATCAATTCAAATTATTGAGTATTTCTTCAATAAAGATCATCATGCAAGAGGCCAATCAATCTATAACAGCCTCACATATGGAGTTGGTGGGGCAGTAGGGGGATTGGGAGGCGGATTAATGATTAGTGCCTATGGTGCAAATCTAACATTTATGCTGTCAGCATTACTGCCACTACTAGGATTTGTTGTAATTTATTTTGGATTAAAAAATTATCCAGATACAATGCCTGCTAAATCAATTACTACCCTTGATTAGAGCGTAAGCTGAATGGTTATGAATGGATTCAAAATTTTCAGACTCTACGATGAAGTTATTAATTTTGTCATTATCCTTAAGTTCTTTTGCAATATCTCTGACCATGTCTTCAACAAATTTAGGGTTATCATATGCTTTTTCAGTAACATATTTTTCATCTGGTCTTTTAAGTAGCCCGAATAATTCGCTGGATGCCTGATTTTCTATAGTTTCAATAATGTCTTCTACCCATACAAAATCATTAGTTTGAACAGTAACTGTTACATGTGATCTTTGATTGTGTGCCCCATAGTCTGAGATTTTTTTTGAACAGGGACATAAGCTAGTAACAGGAACTACTACCTTTGTTGTATTGATAAACTTACCATCAATAATTTGACCAATAAAACTAACTTCATAGTCTAATAAGCTTTTTACTCCAGAAACAGGCGCAGCTTTATTAATAAAGTAAGGAAACGTCATTTCCAAATCACATGATTTTGATTCTAAACGTACAAGCATCTCTCTGAGAATTTTTTCAAATGACTCAACAGAAATAGCTTTTTTATTTTCGTTTAGAATTTCGACAAATCGGGACATATGCGTCCCTTTAAAGTTGTGAGGTAAATGAACGTACATATTAAAATTTGCAACTGTATGCTGGGCACCACCAGATCTATCTTTTACAATAATTGGGTGTTTTATTGATTTAATACCAACCTGGTCGATATCAAGATGTCTTTTGTCCTCGGTGCCTTGAACATCTTCAATAGGTTTTGGTGTAGTGGGGCTATTCATAATTTTAATATTACCCTTCTTTAAAATTTAATTTTATCATTTGTTAATATGATTAACAATTTTTGTTAAAATTCCGTTCTTATCTAAACCACAAATCTTGTGGACTTCTTCTTGAGATCCATGTTCTAAAAATTTATCTGGAATACCTAAACAAATGGTATTACAGCTTATTTGTTGCTGACTTAATACTTCGAGTACTGCTGATCCAGCACCACCCTTTACCGTATTATCTTCGACTGTAACTACAAACTTATGAGATAGAGCATTTTTGATGATAATAGTTTCATCAATAGGCTTAATAAAGCGCATATCAATTAGGCTTGCATTTAATTCCTCCGCTACAGATTTGCAAGTCTCAAGAAGGGGACCAAAACAAAGGATTACAATATCTTTTCCTTCTCGAACTTCTTTTGCTTTTCCTATTAATATCTTATTATTCTTGGAAACTAATTGCCCTGAGCCATAACCTCGTGGATAACGCACTGCGCAAATACCTTCATATTGGTATCCTAGCGTGAGCATATGGTAACAATCATTCTCATTGGATGGCGCCATTACAACAATATTAGGAATACATCTTAAGAAAGAAATATCAAAGTTTCCCGAATGTGTTGCTCCATCAGCACCAACAATTCCAGCCCTATCTATTGCAAATAGCATCGGTATATTTTGAATAGCAATATCGTGAATAAATTGATCATATGCTCTTTGCATAAACGTAGAGTAAATAGCAACAACAGGTTTGTATCCAGTTAGTGAAAGGCCAGCAGCAAATGTAAGTGCATGTTGTTCAGCAATGCCTACATCATAAAACCGATCAGGATATTTCTCAGAAAAAAGCGTTAAACCAGAACCATCTGACATAGCTGGTGTGATAGCACATAATTTTTTGCTAGATTTTGCTTGATTCATAATCCAGTCTGAAAAAATTTCAGTAAATGTTTTCTGGGAATTTATTTTTTCAGTAGTTCCATTGTCGGCGTTAAATTTGCTAACACCATGATACATATTTGGATTATCCTCAGCCGGCTTATAGCCATACCCTTTTTTTGTTGCTACATGAAAAAATTGAGGTCCTTTAAGGGACTTAATATTAGAAAGTGTATCAATTAATGCATCAATATCATGCCCATCAATTGGACCTATATAATTAAATCCAAACTCCTCAAATAAGGTTCCTGGAATAACCATACCCTTAATATGCTCTTCTGTTTTTCTTGCTAACTCAAGAATAGGCGTAGCTTTTGATAGAAGTGCTTTACCAGTTGATTTGAATCCCCCATAAATTTTTCCTGACAACAGTTTGGCTAGATAATTATTTAGGGCCCCAACATTTTTTGAGATGGACATATCGTTATCATTTAATATAACAAGCAGATCATTTCCAGAGTTACCAGCATTATTCAGCGCTTCAAAAGCCATACCAGCTGTCATAGCTCCATCACCAATAATTGCAATTGCACGATTTTTAGATCTAGTTTTTTTTAGACCTTCTGAGATACCAAGAGCTGCAGATATTGAAGTGCTAGAATGGCCGGCTCCAAATTCGTCATAGAGGCTTTCATTTCTATTAGGGAACCCTGATAAGCCATTTTTTTTTCTAAGGGTATGCATTTTATTTTTTCTACCCGTTAAAATTTTATGGGTATAGGTTTGGTGACCAACATCCCATATAAGTTTATCCTTTGGTGCGTTAAACACGTAATGAAGTGCAATAGTAAGTTCGATGACACCTAGATTAGATGAGAGATGCCCGCCTGTTTCTGAGACACTACCTATAATAAATTCTCTAACTTCTTTAGCTAGAGTTTTTAATTCGTTACGTGAAAGTTTTTTAATATCTGATGGATAGTTTACGTCATCAATAATGCTCATCTAATAAGCCCTGAAATATATATAATTAATTAGAGTCATAATATTATCTGGATTACCTGGAAGGTCTTCGACGCAAATTTTTAATTCAGCAAAATAAGAGCTATTTTTTTCCTTTGATTTATCAAGACCTATAAGTGAAACATACGTTACCTTATTATCTTTTTTATCTTTACCTGCAGTTTTCCCTAGGATAGATGTATTTGCTTCATAATCTAAAATATCATCTGTTATCTGATAAATTTTACCAATTAATAAGCCAATTTTTTTTACCAACATTTCTGTTTGTTGATTTAATTCTTCCGTTACCTGGTAACTAATTTCACATGCAGCTTGTATTAAAAATCCTGTCTTTAGTTCTTGAAGCATATCTAGAGAATCTATATCAGGCTGATTGTATGTTGATTCAATATCTTGAGACTGGCCAAGCACCATACCAGTATATCCAATAGCCCTAGATAGCAAATGGATTATATTAATTTTTTTAGTACTAATTATATTGAATTTAGGTGATGAAAGTAACTCGAATGCAAGTGCCTGTAATGCATCCCCTGCTAGTATCGCCTGGGCCTCATTAAATTTGATGTGACATGTTTCCTTCCCTCGACGTAAATTGTCGTCATCCATAGATGGCAGATCATCATGAATCAGGGAGTATGCATGAATTAATTCTAATGATATTGCTAGCTGGTCTAATATTTTTATATCGGTGTTAGAGATTCCCCCAACTGCATATACTAGGAGTGCACGAATTCGTTTCCCACCATTTAAAACGCTATAGCTACATGCTTGGTGAAGAGTTGTGTTATTTTCTCGTGAATTAAAAAAGCCAATCAAAATTTTATTTATTCTGCTTTGATGGCTCTCAATCCATTCATTAGGAATCCTACTCATCGAGGTTTAAGTCATCTAGCTCATTATTACCAGATAGAATTTGAATTTTTTTCTCAATTTTATTCAGAGATTCTTGTGCTTCCTTAACAAGTGATACGCCTTTTTCATATGATTTTAATGAGTCCTCAAGGTTTAGTTTTTCATCTTCCATCTGAGTGACAATTTTCTCTAGCTGCTTAAGCGTAGATTCAATATCCATTTTTTTTTCAGTCATAATCTTTGATACCTAATAAAAATTGTTGAATGTCTAAGAGCTGGCTATCAATAACTTCGTGTCCCATTTCATAAGTTTTGAAATTAAAGTATTCCGGTGAATTATCTTTAAAGCTTAATTTTGCAATATCAATGCCAATAATATCATCATGCATGCCATGCATTGCTAAAATAGGAGTATTTTTTTTTGTAACATCGCTAATTGTGGTTATCGGTTGATATCCTGATAAAGATATTATTCCACTAAATTTAATTTCAGATGATAGCCCTATAAATAAGGCAAGTGCCGCCCCTTGAGAAAATCCTACAATAATAATTTTTGTGGATTTATCTAATTCCTTCATTCTCTCCGCAATAATTTCTTCTATTCTTCTCATGGATGAAATAAGCCCAGGATCATCTTGGTAGTTAAAATCAATAGATTTATGAGTTCCTTTAATGTCATACCAACCTCTCATTGAAAGACCTTGGTTCACTGTTATTGGCCTAAAGGGGGCGTTAGGTAATATAAATTCAATATCTAGCAGATTTAACTTTCCAACTATATCTTTAAAATCGGAACTATCAGCACCAAGGCCATGTAGCCATATAACAAGTGCTTTAGGATTTTCTTGTTTATTAATGACTAGCATAAAAAAAGCGGATTAAATAATCCGCTCTCTATAAAATACTTAAGCATTATTTTGATTCTAAAGTTTTTTTTAAGCCGGCAATACCATTATCCACAATACCCTGCACTGCAGCTTTTGCTGTCGCATCATCTTGTCCTTCTGGTATTGGAGGATTTAGTTTGTAAGTTCGATAAAATCTTGCAGTCCACTGAATTATTGATTCGTTAGCATTAGCACCTTTTGATACTATTATGTATGTGTTGAAATCACTGAACGGTACATTACCTTTTGTAATTTCCCATTTTATTTTCTTTAGGTCTTCATCAATTGATCTAAATTTTTCTTCAAGCTTATCTCCTGATTCTAGAGTAAGTATTCGGTAGGTATCCTCACCTCTTTTTTCAATTTTTATATCTTTTACTGCTGGATGCCATTTATTAATTGCACCAAAGTCTTTAACTAGCGCCCATGCTTTATCAATTGAAACATTTACTGTTACAGATTCCTGAACTTTTTGAGGTGTTGGCCCATGAGCAAAAACTGAAACTGAAAATAAAATTGCTGTTATGAATAACGTTAACTTCTTCATCTGTAAAAATCCTTTTAATTTTAAGTTGATCGCATGATTTTACTACAAACTACTTTTAATTTCTTTGGAATAAGCTATTTTGTATAAATAAATTGTCCAAATGCACGGCTTTGGAGACCAGTTTTAATTTGCTTTACTGGTTTGTGTGTTTTTATGTCAATTATAGTGATGGAGTCAGAACCCCAGTTACTTACAATTAAATTACCATGTAGTTTGTCAACGCTAATATTTTCTGGCGTCTCCCCTGTATTAATTTTCTTAATTTCTTTAAATGTATGTAGGTTAATGACACTTACATTATCTCCCTGGGCATTTGTAACATAGGCCTTATCTTTATATGAGATTATGTTGTACGGGCGAAGTCCAACCTTGATTACTTTCTGCTCCCAATTCTTTAAATTAATAATGCTGATAGTGTCATCGTACACATTAGCAACATAAATAAATTTATCGGATGTTGAAATACCGTATGGATGACTACCAACTTTAATTTTTTTATGCAAACTGTAATCAGTTGCATTATATATTTCGACTAGATTTGCATCTCGACTTGTTATGATAATAAAGTTATATTTTTTATTAAATGCAATTCCAGAAGGTGTTACTCCCACATTGAATGCCTTTGAAACAGAAAAGTTTTTAGTTGATAAAACAAGTATCTGATTTTTAAACCAGCTGGTAATAAATACTTTTTCTCCTGAGGGATCAGGGGTTAGGCCCAATGGGGCTGTACCAATTTGTATTGTTTCTATAACTTCATTTATTTTTAGATCGATTATCGATAAATTTTGACTATCTACATTGCCAATAATGGCTAGTTCTTTCGAGTCAATAATTGCAATTCCAAGCGGACTATCTCCCACAGCAATTTTTTTTTGGACAATTAGATCATTTAGGCTCACTACTGAGACTGTGTCTTCACCTTGGTTGGTTATATACGCAAAGCTCTCATTTTTGCTGTTTGACGGAGCAATAATAAATACAGCAATGAGTAAAATCAACAGAGGGATTAGCAGTATTTTTATTAAGAAAGTAAAATTCATAAATGTTTTCTATCAAAATAGACTTTTATATGGAAAAATGTAATTTAAATTGTAATTAATTATAAGGATAGCATCCATGATTGACAATGAAGGATATCGGCCTAATGTTGGTATTATTATTTGTAATAATGAAAAGAAGGTGCTTTGGGCCAAAAGAGCTGATGAAGATGCCTGGCAATTTCCTCAAGGTGGAATTAATGAAGGGGAATCACCAAGAGAAGCAATGTATAGAGAGCTTATGGAAGAGGTCGGTTTAAGCCGAGATCATGTAAAAGTTATAGCAAGAACTAAAGATTGGCTGCGTTACGATGTTCCTAAGAATTGGATAAGACGAGACTGGCGAGATAGGTATAAAGGCCAAAAACAAATTTGGTTTTTATTGAAATTGGTTGGTGACGATTCTAATGTTTTTCTTAAAAATACAAATAAGCCTGAGTTTGACGCCTGGAGATGGGATGATTTTTGGTCACCCCTTGATCAGATTATTGATTTTAAGAGGGATGTTTACGAGCAGGCATTGAACGAACTTTGGGAGCATCTCTCAAAAAATGATTAGAGAGTTGCGATGATAGTTTCTGTATTCTTAACTTTCTGACCTAAAATTACTTTAACTGTGGCATTCAAAGGTAAATATAAATCCACCCTCGATCCAAATCGGATAAAGCCATATCGTTCACCTATATTCACCTGATCTTTTATTTTCCTATAGCATAGTATCCTTCTAGCTATGAGGCCAGCAATCTGGACGCATGTAATATTTTTTTTATCTTTTGTTTTAATTATAATTGCGCACCTTTCATTTTCTAAAGAAGCCTTTGATAAAGACGCATTTAGAAATTTCCCTGGGTAATAGAATTTTTTAATAATTTCTCCAGATATTGGAATTTTATTTGAATGCACATTAAAAACATTCATGAATACGCTGACTTTTATAGATTTTTTTTTCTGGTAAGGGTCTAATGTCTTTTCAATCGCAATAACCCTACCATCAGCTGCCGAGGTTACTATATTTTTTTCATTAGCCGTATTACGTTTTGGGTCCCTAAAAAACTGGAGCATAAAAACAAAAAGAACCCAAAAAATCCAAGATACTGATAATTGATAATAGGAGCTAAGAATAGCTAATAAGAGCCCAGCCAACAAAAATGGCCAGCCTTCTTTTGCGATAAGGGGATAAATTTTACTAGAATTCAATTAATTTTTCGATTTATCAACTATTTTTTTAATCCAAGGCATCATGGATCTGAGTGACTCACCCACTTTTTCAATTTGGTGTTGCTTTTGAACTTCTCTTCTTTCTGGAAGAGTTGCAACATTTTTTACAAACTCTTTAGTAAAACTACCATTTTGAATTTCAGTAAGAATTTTCTTCATCTCAGCTTTTGTTTGGTCAGTAACTATTCTTGGACCCCTTGTTACGTCACCATATTCTGCTGTATTTGAAATTGAATAGCGCATATTAGCAATACCTCCCTCGTACATAAGGTCAACAATTAACTTAAGCTCATGTAAGCATTCAAAGTATGCCATTTCAGGTTCATAACCTGCTTCAACTAAGGTTTCGAACCCAGCTTGAACTAAAGCAGTGGTTCCTCCACATAATACGACCTGTTCGCCAAATAAATCAGTCTCTGTCTCATCCTTAAATGTTGTTTCCAGAATCCCAGTCCTTCCTCCACCAATTGCAGAAGCATAAGATAATGCAATTTCTTTGGCTTTTCCTGATGCATCCTGCTGAACAGCAATTAGATCAGGAATCCCGCCTCCATTTACAAACTCTGATCGTACTGTATGACCAGGCGCTTTAGGCGCAATCATAATAATATCAAGGTCAGATCTAGGTTTAATTAATTCATAATGAATATTTAATCCATGCGCGAATGCTAATATGGCTGATGGCTTTAAATTAGGCTCAATAATTTCCTCGTAAATCTTCGCCTGGAATTCATCTGGAGCTAAAACCATAACTAAATCAGCCCATGCAGTTGCTTCCTCAATAGATTTTACAGTAAGCCCAGCTTCAGAAGCTTTTCTTGCAGAATCTGAACCATTTCTTAGCCCAACAGACACCTCAACTCCTGAGTCTTTTAAATTATTTGCGTGAGCGTGCCCTTGAGAACCATACCCAATAATTGACACCTTCATGCCTCTGATAATACTTAAATCTGCATCTTGGTCGTAATAACGCTTCATATTGTCCCTTTAAAAAATTATATTTTTAATATTCTATCTCCGCGACCAATGCCAGAGGCACCGGTTCGAACTGTTTCTATAATTGAACCGCTATCTAAACTGTCTATATAAGCATCAAGCTTACTTGTAGCACCAGTTAATTCAATTGTGAACGTGTTGTCAGATACATCGATTATTCTCCCCCTAAATATATCTGATATTCTTTTCATTTCATCTTGGTATTTTGCTGATGCTTTAACTTTAACAAGCATCAATTCTCTCTCTATATATTTCCCGTCGTTCAAGTCAAGGACTCTAACTACATCTATAAGCTTGTTTAGTTGTTTAATAATCTGCTCAATAACCTCATCTGATCCACTGGTAACGATAGTCATTCTAGATAAGGTAGGGTCTTCGGTAGGAGCTACCGTTAACGATTCAATATTGTAACCTCTTGCTGAAAAAAGCCCAGAAACTCGTGATAATGCACCAGCTTCATTTTCCATTAGCAGTGAAATAATGTGCCTCATTTATAGGTCCTCAGCTAAAATCATTTCCGATAAGCCTTTTCCACTAGCGATCATAGGAAATACATTCTCTGATTGGTCAGTAATGAAGTCCATAAACACTAATCGTTCTTTAAGTTTAGGACCGAATGCTTCTTTTAATGCAGGCTCAATATCTGATGGTTTCTCAATTTTCATACCTACGTGACCATATGATTCTGCAAGCTTTACAAAGTCAGGAAGAGCATCCATATAAGATTCTGCATAACGATTACCATAGAAGAATTCCTGCCATTGCCTAACCATTCCCATGTAACGATTATTTAGGTTAATAATTTTTATAGGAAGATTAAATTGTTTACAAGTAGAAAGTTCTTGAATGCACATTTGAATAGATGCTTCACCGGTAACACATGCTACTTGAGAGTCTGGAAATGCTAATTGGCAACCCATTGCGTAAGGTAAGCCAACACCCATTGTTCCTAAGCCACCTGAGTTTATCCAGCGCCTTGGTTTATCAAATGCATAGTATTGAGCTGCCCACATTTGGTGCTGTCCAACGTCAGAGGTTACAAATGCATCGCCATTAGTTACCTTATGGAGCGTTTGTATTACTCGCTGAGGTTTGATTTGTGATCCATCGTCTTTAAAAGCCATACAATCTCTTTCGGCCCATTTTTTTATTTGCTCTAACCAGTCTGATGTAATTGATTTGTCATGAGTTTCTTTTATGTCGTTATAAGCCAAAATAAAATCGTCTAGAACATTCTTAACATCCCCTACGATTGGAATATCAATTTTTACTCTTTTAGAGATAGATGCAGGATCAATATCGATGTGAATAATTTTCTTTGGTTTTGCTAGAAAATTTTCAGGATTACCAATTACTCGGTCATCAAATCGAGCCCCCACTGCAAGAAGGACATCACACTCTTGCATTGCCATGTTTGCTTGATATGTTCCATGCATTCCTAACATGCCTTGAAATTTACTGTCAGAAGCTGGGAAACCACCTAAACCCATTAGTGTACTTGTGATAGGAAATCCTAATTCGTTTACAAAATTAGTCAATGACTCTGAAGCATCTCCTAAAACAACACCGCCACCAGAATAAACCATAGGTTTTTTTGCATTTACTAAAAGCTCAACAGCTTTTTTTATTTGACCAGTATGACCTTCAATTACAGGGTTATATGATCTCATTGAAATTGTTTTTGGATAAATAAATTCTGCTTCTTCAGCTGTAATATCTTTTGGGATGTCAACAAGGACAGGGCCAGGTCTTCCAGTAGCGGCCAGATAAAATGCTTTTTTTATTGTTGATGCAATATTGTTAATATCTTTAACTAAGAAATTATGCTTAACACACGGACGAGTGAT
>Ga0209192_10003175_pt1 | contig 11217 bp, 5 predicted proteins | sample ArcticOcean_MG_C_11_FD_187433 | JGI IMG/M metagenome (GOLD analysis project Ga0209192, IMG submission 187433) | Marine microbial communities from western Arctic Ocean - ArcticOcean_MG_CB2_154 (SPAdes) (version 2) | ecosystem: Environmental > Aquatic > Marine > Oceanic | place: Arctic Ocean... | reverse complement strand
CCGCGACGACGCACTTGGTCCCCGAACCGAAACCACGACAGAGGTGACATCTCATTTATTTCGACAGTGTGGTCGTACCACACACACACGTCTCGTGACGAGAATCACGGATTGTCTCGTCTCGTCCGCTAAAATTCGATTTGGCCGCGCATCAGCCTCGGAAATACCTCTCGAAAATTGAATCTCGCGCGCAAGATGCCAAGTTACTAACCACAGATGCCAAACTTTTGTGCGCCACGTGTCTTGGGAGGTTCAATAGCGGAAACGGGCGACTAATAAAGCTGTCGAGGCTTGTTGAATCTCGCAAAAGGAATAACTTTTTGTCTCAACCGAGGATTGGATTCAAACCCACTAAAACTGAGGCGCCGACCAAGTGTACATCACACCCGCACCGCACGTCACCCCTCGCGTACCTGCAATGGCAAACATGCGCTCCCTTCTCGGAGGCTCTGATAAAAAACTTGTCCATGACCCCGGTGCCGAAGGCCCCGAGGGTGAAGGCGAGGCTGCGATGACCATGATGGTCTTGGTGTACGCCGTCGCGCTTGGACTCATCATCTACGGTACGTCCCGGTGTCCCGCCAATCGACCGCACGGGTTTTGCCCCACGGTCCCTCCCCACGCCCCACCCCATCTCGAACGTCGTTCCCCACACGGACGCCGCTTCGTGCGGTGACGCGATGGGTGGAGACGGCTCGAGGCACGCCGCGCACGCGCGTTCGGCGCCGCGCCCGTCGGCACCGCACAAAAAAAAAGAATATTTTTTGGCGGCGTTTCCGTTTTTACGTGACTGGATGCCATCCATGCCCTGCCCACAAAACTGGGTGCCATGCCCACAGGCGCACGCCTTTTGAAACAAACGCGACCTCGTCTGACCCTCCCTTCCTTCCTGTTTTCGGCCCCCCACAGAGAAATTCGTCAAGAAGAAAACCGACCACGACGCGCTCAAGGCCGACGAGCTCGCGGACGTGGCGAACTTCAAGGCAAAGCTCGCCGCGAACAAGGCTGAGGGCGCGGAGCACGCCGACGGCGTGTTGACCGACATCGAGATCCGGGACAAGCTGAAGCAAGCGCAGTGGACCGAACCGAACGCCGACGTGGTGACCCCCGAGTTCCGATCGAAGTTCATCCGCACCGCGTCCTTCGGCGCGCTTGATACCATGGACAAAGGCCCCGTGAGGGACGCGCTTTACTGGCTCTCAGGCGTGAGCTGGATGAAAATCGCCCTGTTCTGGTGGGTCATCTACTGCATCTGGGTGTTCCTCCTGGTGCTGTCCGTGATGGGCACCGGGTTCAAGATTTTGGGTGGGAAGGACAGCGCGAAGATGTTCGACGTGGTGGATAATCCGATTTCCGGGGTCATGATCGGCATCCTCGCAACGGTCTTGGTGCAAAGCTCATCCACCACCACCTCGATCATCATCTCCCTCGTGGGCGCTAACGAGCTTAGCGTCAACAGCGCCGTGTTCATGGTGATGGGCGCTAACATCGGCACCTCAGTCACGAACACCATCGTCGCCATGGGCCACTTCAACAACCCCGACGACCTCCGACGAGGCTTCGCCGCCGCCACCGTGCACGACTGCTTCAACCTCCTGTCTGTCGCCGTGTTCCTGCCCCTGAACTGGATCTACCCGTTCCTGGAGAAGATGACGTACGAGATGACCAAAGATATGAACGGCTGCGACGAGGACGCGGGCGACAAGTGCAAAAAGACCGAGTTCCTCAAGCCCTACGTTTCGCCCTACAGCAAAGGCATCGCGAACTACAACAAGGACGTGTCCAAGTACGTCTCTCAGAACTACTGCATGGGTTTGTGCGACTACTCCATGGACAGCGACGCTCTTACGGAGGTTTCCAAAATCGTGTGCGCGCAAAACGCGGCGGGCGACAACGATTGCTCCGGGGTGCACAGCAAGTACTCCGGTACCTGGGTGTCCGGCGGGAAGATCGCCAAGAAACGCGTCCCCGCTTTTGTCTCCACGGACGCCTCTGGGGTGGTGAGCTCGCACTACAGTTGTCCCGTCGCGGCGGGGTGCGACGGCCTTACCTCGATTTACAACAAAACCTCAAGCACCGTGGTTCTGACCGACGGGAACCTGGCGGCGAGCACCACGTACGCGGTGTGCCCCAAGATGAAAAACGGGTTGTGCGACAAGCGCCTTCTCAAGGGCGGCATCGCTCTTACCGAATGGAAAATGACCGACGCCGGCGCCGGGACGTTCCTCACGATATGGTCCTTGGGCGGTTTGTGCGCGTGTTTGTTCTGCATCGTGTACGCCCTGCAGATCATCATCAAAGGCGGCGCCGCGCGCGTTTTGAAAAAGGTCATCGGGTTCAACCCGTACCTCAACATGCTGGTTGGTATGGGCATCACCATCATGGTCCAGTCCTCGTCCATCACCACCGCTACGCTCACGCCAATCGCGGCGGTCGGGTTGATCACCCTGGAGGAGATGTTCCCCCTTACCCTCGGCGCGAACATCGGCACCACGCTCACCGGAATCATGGGCGCCACCGTCGCGTCGTCCAACCCGGGCGAAGCCATGCAAGTCGCCCTGTGCCACTTGTTCTTCAACCTGTTTGGGATTCTGCTGTGGTACCCCGTGCCGGCCATGAGGAACGTCCCACTCAACGCGTGCCGCTTCCTGGGACGAATGACCGCGCACCCCAAGTACGGCCAGGCGTTCCCCCTTGTGTACACCGCGACTGTGTTCCTGATCATCCCGGGGATCTGCTACGGCATCGCCGCGGCGGCGACGGCGTAAGAATGCTGCGGCATGTTTGGGGGCGAATAATATTTCCAGAAACCCGACACGATCGAGTGGAATATTTATTAGTTCCCTTCGTTCGTAAATATTTCGGTGTCTTTTCGTGTGAGCCATAGTCGGAAGGGAGAGCTAGTCGAGCGCTTATGTAATACTCATACACTATTTCAGAAAGAAAAGTCCATACTCCCACGCCGGCCGCCGCACCCGCCTAACACCCAAAAAGCTCGGCGCGAGATTTTGCTTTGCCACCAAAAATCGAAGCGATATTTTTTTGCCAACCCGTTTTCCGCTTTTCTCGGAAGCCTCGACGCACAACGACGCGCACACGACGCGGCGGCGATCGCCCGCGGGTCCGTTGGCGCGCTTTCAAACATGTGTGCTGGCCTGGCAGTCTTGCTAGGCCCGCCGAGCGTGGTTTTGGTTTCGTACGTGACCTGGAACGCGGGACACTCGCTCAGCCATGTTTGCGCATCCGAAACCAGTGTCTTGGCTACCGGGGGTGGCGTACTCGCCGCTGCGTCTGTTTACGCCGCGCAGAGGATCGTTTTGTTCCCCCTGGTGGACCAAGGGGGGTCTCTTTCCCTCGCCAAGGTTGCCTCCACGTTAGGAGAGCCACTGAAAATACGTAGCTGGTACGTACTAACTACCTAGGCCTACACACATAGACTCCACTTGAAAAAACATTACAATCACTTTCCCAGGCACCCTGAAGGAACAAACCGCTTGCCGACAACACTGACTACCTACGCTGGTATTTCCGGTTTTCCATAACAGGCGGGAGTTTTACCGAAGTGCCGGGCCTCCCATGGCGATGCGATGCGCCGCGCTGGGCGTCGCGTTTTTTGCCGGCGGCGCCGCGAGCGGATGGATCGCGAATAAGCATCATCATGTGAAGACATGAATGGAAACGTTGGGGTGGGCCGACGGATAGTAGTGATAGTAAAATAGTAATTGATAGTCTACATGTAGTAAAATTCATAGACCGTGTTAATCCACCAGCGTCCCCACCGCTTCGAATGCGTCCAGCATCCCCGGGTCGTGCACCGCGTGGAACCCGGCGGTGCCGTCCGTTCCCGCGAACCGCGCAATCGACTCCGCCCCCGCGGGGTGGTCTTCAAGGAAAGTTGAAAAGTCGTACACCAAACCGTAAAGCGCGACCCAGCAGTCGTGCTCGGTGGCGTGCGACGCGAGCTCGGCGCGCGTCACGGTGGCGTTTGAAGCATCCTCAGACGAATCATCCTCAGAAGACTCCTCTTCGTCCGTTTCTGTTTCGGACTCCGCGTTCATCGTTGTTGTTTCGGTTTCCGCGATCATCGTTGTCTCCTCGTCGTCATCCTCGGACTCTGTCCGCGTCTGTTCCTCCTCCGTCTCACCCTCCGGCTCGTCCATCGCTTCCTCGGTCGGATCCTGTACATCCTCCGGTACATCCTCCGGTACATCCTCCGGTACATCCTCCGTTGCCTCCTCGGCTGCCTCCTCTTGTGCCTCCTCCTCCTGTGCCTCCTCTCGCACTTCCTCGACTGCCTCCTCTCGTGCCTCCCCCCGTACCTCACCGACGGTCTCCTCAGGTCCCTTGTCGATCGCGTCCCTCTCGGTCGATTCGGCTTCGTCTCCCGCAAGCCGCACCGCGCGTCCCACGCGTCGCCCGAACACCGCGCACTCCGTCAGCGCGTTCCCGCCTAAACGGTTTTTGCCGTGCACCCCCCCGATGAGCTCGCCCGCCGCGAACAGCCCGGGAACGGTTTGTTGGCCCGTCCTTTGCGCCCGGGCGGGGTTCCGCATGACCCGCCCGTGAGTGTCCACGCGTACGCCCCCCATGGTGTAGTGCGTCACCGGCGTGACCCTGCCGACGTAAAACACGGGGCCCGCCTGTTTTTGGGACCCCGGCTTTTCGAGACCCGCGATGAACGGCGCGTTGTGGAAGTGCGTTTTGTTGGTCAACGGACACACCCCGTGCGCCGCCGCGGCGTCGTACTGAACAAGGGTCTGGCGCAGCGCCCACTCGAGACTCCGCCCGTTTCGGTGTGCCCGCGCGACGTCGTTAACAACCTTGTCCCCGCCGAGGGTTCGTTTCAGCCAAGATGCGACCCGCGCGACGCCGGTAATTTTTTGGAGCAACCCTTTTTGGAGGTACAAAGCGACGTGCTTTTCCGTTTCCAAAGCGCCTTTTTCGTTGAGCACCAGCGCGAACTGCAACGAAACGCCGGTGCCTTTCCCCAAACCCCCAGAGCCTTGTTCCAAATCTGCCTCGTGAAGCATGCGCCCCACCACGTAATCACGGGTGCCGAGCTCGTCCGCGAACCGCCGGCCGTCCCTGGTCAGCAGAACCGCCCCCGCGCCTCGCAAAAGTTCTGCGCACAAAGTTTTCGTCGGCGCGGTCGGGGACGACGGGTCCACGAACCCGGTGGGGTGGATCTGTGTTTTTTTTTGGTGAAGAAAAAGGTTAACGTCCCGAGTCGGGAGTGATGGGCGATTTATGCACGGTCTAGCAGTGCGCAAACAGTCTTTGACTCTGGTGCACTTATCGTGGTGGTAAGACTTGCGTAACTGCACTCCATACGTGGCATCAAACGGCCGGTGTTTGGATTTGGGAAACCCCCTACGGCCGTACCTGGACGTTTCCCAAGTCCACCGCGGCGGCGCCTAGCTTCAGGGCCATCTTCAGCCCGTCGCCGGTGGAGCCTTGGGTGTTCGTCGTGGCGAACTGCGTTGTGGCCGGGGCGTGTCGCTTCAAAAGCGAATCGGGACCGTGGTCGTTGGCGAAACCGCCGGTGGCCAAGATGACGTTTGGCGAAAGAATGATGTGTTGCGCCGGTTGTGCGTCGCTTTCGGTCTCGTTGTGCGTATCGCTTTCTTCTTTCCCTTTCTTCCCCTTTTTCGCCACAAGCGACCACCGCACACCGCTTACACTTCCATCCTTCCCAATTAAAACCTCCTCCGCGCGCGCGCGTTTCCGCAACACAAACGCGCCACTCTCAATGTACGCCTCGCACGCCTTTAGCGTCGCCGTCACCAGCGTCGCGCCCGCCATCCCTTGCGCCGGGCGGTGCGTCCGCGCGTGTTTGTGCCCGCCCAGGCGCCCTACCAGGGAAAGATCGACCCCCACCCTTTGTTTGAACCACGACAACGTCTCAACCGACCCTTCCGTCAAAACAGGGATGTGCTCCACGGTTTCGGGTAAGGGGAGTTTATCGTGGTCCGTATTTTCCGTCTCCAGCGTCGCGCCCGTCGCCGCGCCGGCGCCGCCTCCCGAGGATGACTTTTCGCAATCTTCGGTGAACGCGTTCACCGAGTCGGGGTTACCCTCCAATTCCACATCCACGCCGTTAATACCACTGCTCGCCCAAACCGAGTTTCCCCCAACGAAACCGCTCTTCTCGATCAAAAGAACCCGCGCGCCGCGGTCAAGAAGAGTCAACGCCGCGGTCAAACCGGCGAGACCGCCGCCCACCACCACGACGTCCGCGGTTTCCTCGAGCGCCGGCTCAACGGAAGGCACGGGAGTCGCGCTGGGTGTGGGGGTAGGCGCTGGTGTAGGCGCGGGCGTGGGCTCGGGCGTGGGCTCGGGCGTAGGCTCGGGCGTAGGCTCGGGCGTGGGCTCGGGCGTCGGTTCTGGCGTGGGCTCGGACGTCGGTTCTGGCGTGGGCTCTGGCGTAGGCTCTGGCGTGGGCTCTGATGTAGGCCTCGGCGTCGGCTTCGGCGTCGGCGTCGGCGTCGGCGTCGGCGTCGGCGTCGGCTCCGGCGTCGGCTCATCCTCATCCCCCACTTCAACGATTCGAAGCGCGCGCGCCACGAACTTTTCGCCGTCGTAGTACCTCGCCAGCGTGAGCACCTTTTGATCCCCAGCGAACGCGGCGTCAAGAAGCGCCCGTTCCTGTGACAAACTCAACCCCCCAGCGGCGGCAACGGCGGCGGTGGCCTGGACCGCTTTGTCAACCAGCGAGGAGACTTCCGATTTCGACTCCGATTTCGCGTGCTTCGGTTGCGCAACCTTGACGTTCACGGGAACGCTTTTGGTGTTGGTGTTGGTTTCGGTCCCGTCGCCGCCACTCGGTGCAGACTTCGGTTTCAATTTCACCGGTGTTTTCCCCCCTTTCACCGGTGTTTTAAAAGCACTCGCCCCACCCAACACAATCGCATCCCCAGCCGCGGCGAGCCCCGGCGCCTTGGCGATGGCGTGCGAGAATTTCGCAACCGTGTTTATGAGCGCCACGATTTCTGCGCGGCTCAGCGACGCGGCGTGCATGTGCTCCGGAAGAAGCAGCACTTTAAGTGCCGTCCCGAGGCCCAGCAGCTGCAGCTTGCCGTGCAGCTTGCACTTCTGACACGAGATGCAGTCCATGACGTCGCTGATGTTGTGGAACACGCCTTTGAACTGCGACTTGAGGGACGGGGTTTCGGGCGCAAGGCCGTTTCCGATTTCCTCGCGAACGGCTTTGAAAAGCAGACTCTCGTCGAACGCGCTGAACACGCCTTGGCAGGAGGTTAGGATGTGCGTATCAAGCAGCCGTCGCAGTAGGGCTTGCGTGCGTTGATCCTCCAGAGGGTCTTGCCCCAAGGAGACGTCCGCGGCGGCCAGCGCCGCGCTGGCTTTTCGCAGCGCCCGCAACATCACCACAAAGGAAAAGTGAAGGTTCCGGAGGCGCTCCGGGTGTTCTCCGTACATCTGCGTGAACCGTACCGGGTCCGGGGACCAGGTCTCGCGTCCCGGTGTGTTTTTCTTAGGAGGCTTGGCTTTCAACGCGATGTGCACGTTGACGCTCGCGTGCATCCCGCTCAGCAGCCGGTACAACACTCGCTCTTCGTAGCACATCTCGCTTTCGTGTTCCACGCCCCGGAGACAGTTTTCGTGGTAAATCGCTTGCCACACGTGCGAGCCGTTGTACCCCGTATACCGTTCCGGGTTCAGTTGCAGGTTCACGTGCTCCACGGTGTGGTCCACGGACCCGTCGCCGCCGTGCCCGCCGCTCTCGCACATGTCCAGCCAGAATTCGGGCCGGTCCTCGGCGCACTCGCCGTCGTCCCCTGAGCCCTCCAGGGATTTGTGTTCGAAGCTCGAGATCGTGGTGTCAACTGGAGTCGTGGGGGGTGCCCATCGCATCTCGTTCGTGTCGTCTTTCGATGCGAGGTCCAAACTGCACATAGTGGGCGGCTCGGTTTGGGGAGGCACGAAATCGAGTCGGGCCGATCCGCCATCGTTCGCCCCGAACGACGCGCTGGTATCCGGAACCGCGGCGGCGCACGTCTGTTCCTCTGCTGTGTCACCCGGCTCGCCAGTACCGGGACCGAGCGGCTTCACCCAGAACTTACAAGGTCGGTTCAAGTCCAGCTGAAACAGCCGGAAATACGTCGTGTTCGTGAGCTCGGCTAGGATCTCGTGAAGCTGATGTTCGTTCGCGGACTGCACATCCTCGACGTTGCAGGTCGCGTCCCCGACCTCGCCAGCCACGAATTTGGGCTTGGTTTCGTGGATCGACGTAGCGGAAATCGACGGCGTGGGCAACACACTACTCACCGTGGCTAGGAACAGCACCGCCGCCAAAACCGCGGGGCCGCATCCCCAGGCACGCCGCCCCATCCGCACGCGCCTTCGCGAACTGATCGATTCGACTCGATTGAGCTCGTAGACTGGAATGGAAGCGCGGCCTCGCCAAAAAGCAAAAACGCATCGCGTCATCCCGGCCAATCGTATTTGAAGTGACATAACACCGACGACCGACGTCACCGGCATTCCCCGGCGCTCACGCACTACGCGACCCGACAACGCGTTTTGTTCGCGTTTGTGATCAAAGGTACGCGCGTCTCCGCACACAATCCCCCGTCATCGCGCGTACGTTCCGTGCGTCGCGCGCATCGCGACGGCCATCGGCCGGTCGAGGTGGCCGCGGTGTTCTTGAATCAGTTTTTCGCGCGAAACGTACACATCTAGTCAGCGCGCGTGCTGGTGGCGAAACACGTGTTCCCACGACCTCCGCCCGTGTGAAGTCGCGCGGTTCCGTCGCAAACACACGGGGAGGCGCGATACCCGTTTCCGTAAAGGCGCCACTCACAACCCACGCCCGTGCCTCACCGCTGACCCGCGCCCCCGCCCCACGTGTCCCATTTAATCACAGAAACCTGCACCAGATCCAAAAACGAGTTCACAACAGCCCCCACTCTGCGTACCATGAGACTCTCACGCGTCGTCGCTGTCGGCGCGATTTCCGCGCTCCTCGTCGGTGGCGCGGATGCGCGCGCGCTTCTCGGTGCCGAGCAGGGTGTTGCGGAGTCTGCGGAGTCGGAGACTACGCAGTCGCGCGTCGACAGGTTCGTCGCGAGCGAGACCGACGCCATCGTCGAGACGTTTGCGTCTTGGATGACCGCGCACGAAAAGACCTACGCAACCGCGGAGGAACAACTACGGCGCATGGCCATTTACGCGGATAACAAGCTTTTCGTGCAGAAGCACAACGCGGAACATTTGGACGGTCAGCACGGGCACTGGTTGGCGGTGAATCACTTGGCGGATTTGACGCGGGACGAGTTTTCGGAAATGCTCGGCTACAACGCGTCGCTGCGAACCACCGTTAAAAGGTTAACTGACCCGTTGACCTGGGAGTACGCCAACGTCGACGCGCCTCACGAAAAAGACTGGGTCACCGATGGTGCGGTGACCAACGTCAAGAACCAAGGCCAGTGCGGGAGCTGCTGGGCGTTCAGCACCACGGGTTCCGTGGAAGGTATCAACTTCATCAAAACTGGCGAGCTCGTGTCTGTTTCCGAGGAAGAGCTGGTGTCTTGTTCGAAAACAAACGGCAACGCCGGGTGCAACGGGGGTTTGATGGACAACGCGTTGGAGTGGATCGTGGCGAACAAAGGCATCGATTCCGAACAGGACTGGCCGTACCAGCCGAAGGAAGGGCGCTGCGGGTGGTTCGCGAAACACTTCAAAAAGGCGGTGCGCATCGACGGGTTCGCGGACGTTCCACCAAACGACGAGGTGGCTTTACAAAAAGCGGTCGCGATGCAGCCCGTGTCCGTCGCGATCGAAGCGGACCACCGGTCCTTCCAGCTGTACGGGGGGGGGGTGTACGACGCCTCCGACTGCGGCACGTCCCTGGACCACGGCGTTTTGGTCGTCGGGTACGGTGTGGACGACGACGCAACGGGGCACAAGCACTTCTGGAAAGTGAAAAACAGCTGGGGCGACGGGTGGGGAGAACACGGGTTCATCCGCCTGGCCAAGGGCGGCATGGGCAAAGCGGGGCAGTGCGGGGTCGCGTCCGAACCGGTGTACCCGACGAAGGACGACGACGATTCGAAGTCCGGCTCTTTTTTTGACGGGCTCGCTCAAATCGCGTCGGAAATCAAAGGCCAAGTCACGCGCGATGGCCGCGAAGGGTCCAGGCTCGGCGCCGAAGACGGACGCCTAGACATCGCGACGCAATGATTTTCGTGAATGGGAGCCTGTATGGGGCGCGAAAACCCTACGTCGTCAAGTCCATCGTGTCAGTAAAGTCGAAAAGAACAAGTCCAAAAGTCTCAAAAAAATGACTTTTGGAAGTTGTCCCTCTCGACTTGACCGACGTGGGGTTTTCGCGACCCATGCCTGAGCGCGAGACTGTACCACCATCTTTTGTTTTCCGCACAAAGTCGACATCACGACTTGTATATACGACGCACTACTGTTGTAAAGTGACCATTTGTTTCCGTATCCGCTATGTTTATATTGACACGCTAAGAGTGCTATCTCGCGCTCGAAGACCTTTTTGTTTATGCGGACGAGAAAGAAAAGAGGACGCTGAGGTGAGTTTGGGAAAGGTCTTGAATTATTGTTCACCGATCGTGACGTCCGCGAGTTTTGAAACGCGTTCCACGAATTCGGACGAGACTCAGATCTATCGATCGTAAATTCATGCAGCAACGCCTCGGCGCGCCCTCATGATTAGCATGTGAGTGGCATCATAGTCTCGTTTTAGTGTCGCGAAGTAAAAATCCCACCACTCGTAGGCAACACGCTCGGCGTCAGAAGGATCCATTGGAAATTTTGAGGACTCACTGAAGAAGGCCGCCAAGCACAACTCTCACCAAAGGTGCGAGGTCGCGAATCGTCAACCGCCGTGTGTGTGCCAAGAGGACGCCCGCGGAGGCGACGCCGGGACTTGAAAACAAAATGTAAAAAAAATCCATGAGTTCATCACACTGTTCCAGCCGATCGGATCGAACTCGAACTGAAAAAACGAGGGGGCCCCCGATCACACGGGTCGCGCTGCGGCGGTGCCTTTGAAACGCACCTGTTTTGAGTCCTTCGTTTGTGTCGCGGCCGTGTGTGGGTGTGTAGAAAAAAGAACCCGCGCGGCGTGAGGTCATACGCCCGGTGGTGTCACACGGGCTTGCCTCGTGATCCTCTCGTGATCCTCGTGGTTGTGATTTGGTAAAAAATGATCACTCGTCCAAGAAGTCCATC
>Ga0209192_10003174_pt1 | contig 11218 bp, 10 predicted proteins | sample ArcticOcean_MG_C_11_FD_187433 | JGI IMG/M metagenome (GOLD analysis project Ga0209192, IMG submission 187433) | Marine microbial communities from western Arctic Ocean - ArcticOcean_MG_CB2_154 (SPAdes) (version 2) | ecosystem: Environmental > Aquatic > Marine > Oceanic | place: Arctic Ocean... | reverse complement strand
CTGCAAAGGCACTGATGCGGTTGGCACCACCCGATATCTTCAACATATCTCGGTAAGTCGGCAGGTCCCAATGCCAGTCCAAGCCATGCTGCGCAAACGCGACATGGAATGCATCATACTGCAGCTGTGACGTTTCAACGATAGTGCCAATTGAGCCAAAAAAGAGTGCCTTCATGAAGCTTGCGCCTTTCAAGTTAATAGGAATTAATTACGATGTTATAGCTAGATCAATGGCAGTAAAATTCGACCCTTTCATCCAGAAGTTTAAATTTAGTTTCTAAATTTGGACGATTACTGATGGTGTCAGACAAACTTGACGGTTTCGTGGCCGGTCCGTATTTTTGGTAAATGACAACACGTTCTCCCTTTAAATATTTCAAGACTTCACCTGAAATCATCCGATTGGAAGTGATGTGTTAAATAAGTTAGCCATTGAGTTTTTGCCATGCTGGGTCGCAATAATCGTCATTATATTTGCAAGTACCTTATAGGTTTTGTCAGAGTAAACTTGCTTGAAGCGGGCAGGGCTAATTTGTGACCATGCCGAATGACAAAACACTCTCCATTTTGCTACTTTAAAACCAGCCCTGAAGTCATCCGACTTGCAGTCATGCTGTACGTTCGATTTCCGCTTTCGCTCTGTAATGTTGAGGACCTTCTTCATGAACGGAGTGTAGATGTAAGCCATGAAACGATCCGGTTTTGGTGGAACCGCTTCGGGCCAATGTTTGCATCAGAGATTGCTAGTAAAAGACGTAAGCAGGCACGCAGTCACTCGAATTGGCAATGGCACTTTGATGAGGTCTTTGTGAAGATCAAAGGTGAACGGTACTACCTTTGGCGTGCCGTAGATCACGAAGGTAAAGTTCTGGAAAGTTATGTGAGTAAGCGCCGAGATCGCAAAGCCGCATTAAAATTCATAAGAAAATCAATGAAGCGCAATGGCCAACCTAGAATTATAGTAACGGACAAACTGCGTTCTTACCGCGCAGCGATGATGATCATAGGAAATGCTGACCGGCAAGAAACAGGTCGCTGGGTAAACAACAGAGCTGAGAATTCTCATTTACCATTCAGGCGACGAGAGAGAGCGATGCTAAGATTTCGACGAGCGAAAACCTTGCAGAAATTCGTCTCCATCCACGCTTCAGTCCAGAACCGTTTCAACCAGGAACGCTTGCAAGATACAATATAAAATGACTAGCAGCCCACGTTAAATTATCTTGGAAAGATTGAGAGATACGTGTGAGAAAGTCATCATATTAGCTTAAACAGTTCATTCCCGGACGAGTTTGACAATACTGGCAGCGCTCTCGGGTGCTGCCTTTTTCATACTACAGGTGTCGGGGAGAACTATGGTCGAGGGTATCAGTTGGAACAGCTGCATCGTTGGATGGCTAACGCTGTGGTGTAGAATGTGGGATGATACAGTCATTTGCTGCATAGCTTATGGAGGTCTGCTCAGCGGACGAAGCTGTCTTTCGTGGCGTTGGAAATAAAGGACTACTTTCGGCTGTGATTAATACGCCCGTTAAGACGCGTTCTTAAAAATTGAACGGTTCGCGCTTTAGCTCGGTAATTAAGAACTCAGCAGTCACTTTGATTTTTTGCAGGTGGAACTTTGGCGGGTGGTAAAGCAGGTACATCGCCATTCTTGTATCTCCGCTGGTTGAAAGGGGCCCGTCCTCAAGATCAATTGCCTGCAGCTGCCCTTCAGCGAGTTCTGCCGAAACCATCAAGGCCACTCAAATTAAACCTTGTAAAAAGGAGCTGTCCACACATGACAGTACCTGCAAGAGTTTTCTATGGACACCATATTTAAACTCGTGTCTTCTAAGTTCATAAAAGCACATGCGCCACGGACGCAGAGACATATTTTTTGGGCTCCACTCGGAGTGTAATAATTGTTTGTCGACATGGGCTTGTTTGAATATAAATAAGACCTTTAACGTATGTCTAAAACGCTCGCTAAAAAATTCTGCAATATCATCGATGGCGCGCTGGCTGCACACAACTAGGTTATTTTACTTTTGGCGTTTGATAAAGTTTTTCAATGTGATCCCAGACGTTATATGTCGGGCCTCTCGCCAGGGGTTTATTACGATTATAAAAAATGTGGGGCAAAGACTTTGATGTCCAAACTTAGGGAGGGCTTCAGGACATGAGAACTTGGATCGAAGACGCGGCAGTTCGCTATGAAGCCTGCAACCGGTCGGCTATACGTTGGTTGATTGACCGTCCAAGTCAAAGCGGATTTCTTAACACGAAAGTGAATTCATTAACTGGAGTTGACTACGACGCCTCCTCCTCTGGATTGCGTGGCCCCAAATTTACCTATGGCTGGATCCAGGGACGCGGGCTTGAAGCACTGGTAACATTTGCTGATTTTTATCAAGAACTTAATCCGGTATTATCCGAGCGTATTAGCCAAAGAGCTGAACAACTATTTCACGGACTGAGCGAACTCTACATGCGGGATGGCCATACCTACTTTCTTTATGATGAAGGGCTTAACCCAGTCATACCGGTGGATGATGGCGTTAAACCCCAAACTACTGCGCTTTCAATTTTCACATATTCGGACGCCTTTGTAGCCAAAGGGCTTGTTGCTGCAGCTTGCCGTTTTGATCGCGAAAATGTAACGCCATTTCTTGACTACTTGCATAATGTCATCACAGCCATCGAAAACGAGCGTTTCCAGATGGAAGAAAAACGTGTGCTTTCAGTTGAAAACGCAAGGGCCGAACCAGATGATTTTGGACCACGTATGATCCTTCTCGGGGCTGCAGGCCTGTTGCACCGATGTAACCATTCCGACGAAGCAGGCTTTGCTAACCGTTTTATTGACGACGTTTTGGCGCGCTACTACGACGCTACTACGGGACTTCTTTTGAACGTTCCAAAACAGGAGGCCTGCAACTTAGGCCACGGGATTGAATTCTGCGGTTTTGCGTTTGAACATCTGGCACGGTGTCCAGACGACCCCCGGATAAAACCCCTTCAGGCCATTCTTCGAAGAAGTCTTGAGATTGGCCTTCACGGTCCTGGAATTGCACTTAGTATTTCATCCAAAACGGGGCAGGCGAATTCACCATATTACCCCTGGTGGCAAATGCCAGAGGCTATCCGCGCAACTGCGCTTGGATACAAACTAACAGGTGATATAAGCCTCATAAACCTTTGGAAAAAGGCAGACGAGGCCTTTTTTGACAATTATTGGCAACCTAACCGGAGCTTTGCATACCAAACAAGAACGATGGGGGGCCCCGTAGACTATGTCCCCGCTACGCCCGATTTGGACCCCGGGTATCACACTGGCCTTAGTCTTCTGGCAGCTATCCGTGCTATACAAGATTAGCGGATTGTTTTGGAAAGCGCAGCCTTGATTCCGCGAAGTGCTGTCAGACCTTTTAGACGTCCAATCGCCTATGCTGGCTGCAGGTTGAGGCCAAGGTCTGAGATTATCTCCTGACCAAGATCTGGTAGGAAGGGAATGGAACTGCTTGGCCGTTCCTCTTCCTTCAGTACCGCCGCGATCAGGGCGACCTTATCAGTTTCACCGTCAAGATTTACTGCTTCGTGGAACGAGATTTTTCTCCCGTTGTTTCCAGCTGCACATTGCGGAGGGTGTAGCCAATGGACCTGTTTTCCAAGGCGCTGAATTTATACTAGGTGAATCATGCTCGGCCCGAACCTCAAGCGAGCCAGCACAAAATTCCACTACGGGCGAGGCAATGGTCTCGACAAGTCAGCCATAGTGGGCCTCCGGTGTCATTATCCGCGGCAGTCCCAACAAAAGGAACGGTGGATCACCGGGGTGACAGCTTAGCGTCCTACCCAGTTCTTCTGCCGTAAGTACGACTTCAGATAAAAAAATCTGTTAGATGGCGACAGAACCTTTTCGCATTGACCAGTTTGGCGCTTGACGTCTTCGGATGCCGGCAGGCTTTCAACCACATCCCCAGTCAAACCGCTTTTGCCACCGCGCCCCTTTTCGCGATTTAGGCCTGACGCTTCCAGATCTCTTATACTCCCTGAATAACTCCATTCAGGATTTTATGAAGAGCCGTCACTACACCATCCAAAAGCCAACTTCTGGCACACCGTCAACGAATACCGGGTCGTAGGAACCAGACTAGGACCATATCTTTTTCAGAGGCATTCATTTTTCTTACGTTTCAAGTCTTGCGCCGGTCTGTGAATCAAACACTTGAACTGCAGTCGGATTAATGACGAATGTCTGGACATCGCCAATGGGAGTATCAAAACGTTCACGTAAAAGGATGGTAATCTCCTGATCTGCCAACCGGGCTAGCAACAGGGTTTCTGATCCGGTCTGCTCGCTGGCTTCAATCGTCGCCTTGAATGAGGCGCCGTTTCCACCCAGTTGGATGTGTTCAGGCCGGAGGCCAATTATGTAGCCGCCGTCAAGTGCCGCGCATGTTGGCTTTGAAAGCACCTGCCCATCCGAAAGCACCATCTCGCTAGAGCCTACCTTGGTCGTGGCGGGTAAAAAGCCCATCGCTGGCGAGCCAATGAAACCCGCTACGAACTGATTGACTGGTTTATCATAGAGCTCAAGTGGGCGGCCTACCTGTTCCACATTGCCGTCTCGCATCACAACGACAATATCGGCCATGGTCATCGCTTCAATCTGGTCGTGAGTGACATAGACGGTAGTGGTGGCAAGACGGCGGTGGAGAGCTTTTAACTCTGCCCGCATCTGAACGCGTAGCTTGGCATCGAGATTTGAGAGTGGCTCGTCGAAGAGAAACACCTGCGGTTTGCGTACGATGGCCCGTCCCATAGCAACCCGCTGGCGCTGTCCACCAGAAAGCTGCTTCGGCAGACGATGCAGTAGTTTGTTGACACCAAGGATTTCAGCGGTGTGTTGGACAGCGCGTTCAATTTCAGCCTTAGATTTTTTTAAAAGCTTCAACGAAAATCCCATATTCTGGGCCACAGTCAGATGGGGGTAAAGCGCATAGTTTTGAAATACCATCGCGATATTGCGGTTCTTTGGCTCAACATCATTTATTATATTATCACCAATATGAATCTCCCCGCTGGTGATTTCTTCCAGTCCGGCAATCAGTCGCAGTATGGTAGACTTGCCGCAGCCCGATGGGCCGACAAGGGCGACAAAAGCGCCGTCAGGGATCGTAAAGGATATTCCGTGCAAGATCTCCACATCGCCGAAGGATTTATGAAGTTCTTTGATTTCAACCGTCGCCATATCGTCTTATCCCTTATTCTTTCATTCCGCTTGCAGCAATGCCTTCAACAAAATTTCTTCTCAGCAGTACAAAGGCCAGAACCGATGGTACCATCACAGCGGCTGAAGCGGCGCTTAGTAGTGAGAGATCAACCGTGTATGCACTTTGAAAATTGGCGAGGCCAACCTCGATTGTGAAGGATTTCTTGCGTGTCATCACGATGATCGGCCAGGCGAATGCTGTCCAGGCCTGGAAAAAAGCCAACACAGCGAGTGCTGCCAACGGCCCCCGCAGAAGTGGTAGAACAACGTACCAAAAGATCCATAATTCCCCCGCTCCATCGATGCGCGCCGCCTCCAACAATTCATCTGGGATCGAGGCGATTACGTTTTGGCGGATTAAAAAAATACCAAAGCTCATCACCAGATACCCAACCAGTAAACCGCCGACACTGTTTAAGAGACCGAGAGCTTTGACCTGGAAATAAAGTGGAATCATGTATACTTCGAAAGGAATAATCGCTGTTGCGAGGAAAAGGATAAAAATAATATTGATGGTACGAAAAGGAAATTTTCCGATGATATAACCAGCTAAAGCGGAAGTTGCCACTATGGCAACCGTCGACAAAATCGCGAAGAGAAAGCTGTTTAACATCCATCGTAAAAGTGGCGTCTCGGTAAAGACTTTGTGGAAGTTTTCCAGAGTGGGATCTTTTGGGAAAAGTGTTGGCGGCCAGACTAACATCTCTTGTGGTGTTTTGAAGCCATTCGCGATCAGTAGGATCAGGGGGGTCAGTAACAGAATACAGATCACAAATAGTGTGACATCTAACAGAAAATTGGTTCGGCGGGCGCGGTCTGTGGCAGACATGGCTAGCGACCTCCCTTTCCACGAAGCAGACCGAATTGGATCATGGTTAGCAACAGCACGATTGACAGGAGAATTACTGCTTCGGCAGCGGCATAACCCACACGGAAATTCTGGAAACTGTTCTCTAGCATATCAAGAACCAGTACCCGTACTTGTCGTCCAGGCGCACCTTGCGTGTCGGAGGCTAACACATATGCTTGCGCGTAGACATTAAAGCCAGAGATCAGCGTGACAACAGATACATAAAGTGTGATAGGCTTCAATAGTGGAACAGACATGTAAAGAAAGCTTTGGAATCCGTTCGCTCCATCCAGTTGCGCGGCTTCAAAAACTGACTTGGGCAGGTTCCTAAACCCGACTAGATAAATTAGCACCCCGTAGCCGAGTGTTTGCCATGAAACTAGGAAGATAATGCAGATCACTGAAAGCACTGGGTCAAATAGCCAGGGCAAAGCGTCGCCCCCCAATCCCATAATTATTGCGTTTAAAGGGCCGAGTTTTGCATCAAAAATCCACTTCCACGCCATAGCGGCAGGCACCAGAGAAACAACATGAGGTATGAAGACAGCGGTCTCGTAAAACCCAGAAAACCGACTGCGCGTTCGGTGATAGATAATCGCGGCGAGGACCATCGACATCGGGATAGTTACTGCCATAGCGCCAAATGCAATAACGGCGGTATTAGTCAGCGCATCCATAAATTGATTGTCGCCAAATAGCTCAATAAAATTTTGAAACCCTACGAATGGTTTGTTCTTCGACAATAAATTCCACTCGTGCATACTAAGACGCAGAGTTTCGATGATAGGAAACAACCGTACCCATCCAAAAATGGCAAAGGTCGGTAGGATCGCCATGATCGCGAACCAAAATTGTTTCCGCCTAAGCATATCTCGTTCCTCTGCAGTGTGACCCCGGCGTGTTAGCCGGGGTCGTCTTCAACGGTTACTTGGCCAAAATACCCGCACGGTTCAGGATCTTGTTGGTTTCTTCAGCTGAGGCCTTCAAAACCTCTAGCATTGCCGCATCGTTACCCACCAGAGATTCGTCCGCATAGGCATCTACCAAATGGGCGGCAAAGCGCGTTAGGATCTCATTAATTGGCTCGATCGAGGGCAGTGTGAAGAAGACATAGTCCTCGGGCAGATCAACAAAAGCTCCAAATTGGGGCTTTGCAGCAACCACGCCAGAGTAATCGACGCCGCTCCGGTTAGGTAGCCAGCCGACGTTGTCCAGCATCCATATTAGATGCTCAGGTTCATTGGCTGCGATGGCAAAATCCCAAGCTGCTGTCTGCGCCTCGTCCGAACCACCAGAAACATAAAGGTTAACCGGAAGAGCTATAGATCCGCGGGGCAAGACCGCCGTCTTGTAATTTAGGTCAGGTGCCTTCTTGGCCGTGTCGCCAATTACCCAGCTTTCGCGAATAAACATGGCTGTCTGTTCGCGCTGGAAGGCGGCCGCGTCTGCGGGCATTTCCACCGTCACAGTCTTTACACCGCTCACCGCGTCGACGTATTGCTTCAACGCCGCCAATCCATGTTCATTGGCATAACCGGCGCGATAGTTGTCACCGTCTTTTTCCAAAAGAGTGCCACCATACTGATGCAAGTTAATCCAGAACTTTTCAGCTATGCCACCACCGCCACCTGAAAGGCGCAGCGACCAACCCGAAACGGTTGGGTTGCCATCCGCATCCCGCTGGGTCAACTTTGCGGCATATTCGTCATACTCATGCATCGTTGTCGGCGGGCCTTCCAGACCGGCTGCCGCCAGCATGTCGGTGTTGTAAAACAAAGCTCCTTGGCCCCGGAAAACCGGCACTCCATAAACCGTACCGTTGACTTTAGCTGTCTCCTGAAAAAAAGCTTCAAAATTCGAGTCATCATTTACGAAAGTGCTAACGCCTTCAGGTGCCGGTTGGATAAGGTCGTTGACAATATAGCGGTTAGCCGTCGACCCGATCAGTTCCAGAATTGTCGCATCATCTAGGCCAGAGGATAGGCCCAAAGCAACGCGTTTTTCATGATCGCGCAGGCCGATGGGTTCGACGATGACGTTTAAATCAGGATACTTGCCGCTTAGACTTTCGGCCACGCGCTCATAATACCCTGTTAGTTCCGGGAAACCGCCCCAAATTACAACGTCCTGTGCGTTGGCTGTTACTGTCCCTGCCAGCAACAACCCCACAGCCGTCTTGAGGGCCCTACTTCTGATTGATTTAGTCATGACTTACCTCCCTGAGTTACACATATTTTAGTTGGTTGAGTTTGTGCGGCTAAAACTCTGGCCATTTTGGCCGATTTGCATCCGGCCTGGGCCAAATGCTCCGCTGTTTTGGGCGCAACAGTGGCGCCCAATCCATAAAACCGATGTGCTTCGTCGATCTCATAGCCACCGCGCGAATAGTCGCTTTTCGGTGGGACGTAGCCTAGGTTATCATCGGCATAAGCCAGAATGAATAAGGGATCTTGGGGGGCGAGACTCTTACGGATCTCCAACGCGGTTTCGGCAAAAATTTCGCCTGGTAGGGCAACGATCACTGCACCCCCCCATTTGAGCGCGGTGACGCGTGCCCTGCGAGGAGCTATGTCGCGCCCCATACGAGTCTCGGCCCAATTGGCCCAGATCGCCTCAATCGAGGTAGTGACCTTCGCTGCTGCGCGCCAGGTCTTGGCCAACATTTCAGGCGCGCCATGTTCACGCTGTTCGAAACAGATATCTTCAAACGCCTCACTATGCCCTATATTGCCTGACACATTGGTAAGTCGTGCTTCGAGAGCTGACTTTGCAATGCCGAACCCAATCTCTTTTGCCTTAATAAAACTTCGCTCAGGCGTCGCCAGAGGGGTAAGCGAGGCGGCAGCTGAATGGCCGGTATTCACATCGCCGGCGCATCCGGTTGCAAATATCGCAATTGCTCCAGGAAGTGCATTCTCAAGTTCTTCACGCACGAAATGTGGATAGTCGCCTGTCCAGCTCAGATTATCAGCACCAAGGACGACAGGATGACAGGCGTAGGAGACCAGAATGGCAATCGTTGAACCTTGGGCACTCTCGAACCTCAACACAGGAATGCCCGCATCCACCGGCCCTCCTGATCGGCGGCGGTTACTGGCAAACCCCGGCTCCACACCCACACCACCCAACAGGCATGCGGGCTTTTGGTTGGTGATGGCCCGGTCTACCGCTTGTACCACCGCATCCTCGATCTGGAGTATGAAAGCTGGATCAGCCTCCGCAGACAATCGTCCGGGCATCGATACTGGCCCGCCGTGAGTATGCGTCGCTGCGATAGTTATGGCCTCATCTGGCAAAGTAATGCGCGCCCTAGCACGAGCGGAAAAATCTGCATCGATCCCGATGACGTCAATTGTGACAACTGCGGTATCATCCACGACTAGAGCCCGCACGGTCAAGGCATCATGGGCGCCCACAGCCACGCCGGTGCGTGCTGCATAGCCAGCCATTGCCTGGCCATCAGGCGGGGTGATGTCTATGGTTGCTGCGCCGACCTGGATCATCGTATTACGCTTTCGCCGCCAAAAATGATGTCGCGAGGCTGGGCGGTGCCTGTATCATAATCCAAGTCAAAAAGGATGAAATCAGCCCGGTTTCCGGGTTTCAAATCGAACGAACGTTTTAGGAAACGGGCTGGGTTTTGAGTCGCCATGGTAATTCCATCAGAAAATGACAGACCAGTGAAGCTACTGAAATCGCATACAACATCCAAAAGACTGATGCCGCTTCCTGCCAAAAATTGTGTTCCAGAAATTGAAACGCGCCGGTCACTTGAAACTTTGATGTTGCCGCCAATGGACGATGTATATCGTCCGGGTTCCATGCCTGCGAATTTAACAGAGTCAGAGACTAGAACCACGCGCTCGATTCCCTTTGCTCGGATCATCACTTGTGCGGTTGACTTTGGCAGATGATGCCCATCCAAGATTAAACTTGCGCTCAATCGATCCTCCGCCAGCTGGGCCCAAACAGCGTTGGGGTGGCGCGGCAAAGTGCCCGCTAGGCCATTGCCTAGATGGGTCGACAGCTGGGCACCCGCATCTGCAGCTTTATAAATATCTTTCTCACTCGCATCGGAGTGCCCAAGTGCGACAATCACGCCCCGTGTTGCAATCTCACGCAGATAGTCAATGGCGCCGGGTAGCTCGGGCGCTATGGTGATCATCGCAACTAAGCCGCCCGCCGCTTCTTGCCACCGCTCGAATTCTTCAATTGACGGCGAGCGAATGTGTTCTTTTGGATGTGCGCCGCGTGGCCCATCTTTTGACGAGATAGATGGGCCTTCTATATGAACGCCCGCAATCATCTGGCGCGAATAGGGAAGTGTTTCTACGGCCTCCTGAATGGCGTATAAACGCAAACAAATATCAGCTTCGACGGCAGTGATAAGGGTTGGAAGATAAGCAGCAACACCCACCCGGCAAAGTGCTTTGCTCAAAGCTTCGACTTTGCCAGCTGTCAGCTCAACATCATTGAGGTCATGACCATCGAAGCCGTTCACCTGCAGATCAATCAGACCCGGCGACAGTACGGGCAAACCTTCGGCGACGCAGGGTTCATCGGATTGTATCATTCCCGAGCAAACATTAATGGTCCGGCCCGCGCCAGTAAAAGGATCGACTCCTGAATATGCCTTTGTCCCTATCATAAGGAACGGACTCTTCCGCGAAATCGATCTATAAACCGATCATTTGCCTCATCGCCACCAGGCGCGTTTCCGCTGCGCCAGATCGGAGGCTGCACTCCCATATCGCGCAACTTAACTATGGTCCGAATGACCAGGGTATTTAGTGCTGTCGCGTTGGTGAATGTCGAAATAGCAGAAGTGTATTCAGATACACCTGGGATTGATAAAACCGCGTCTCCAATCGGCACCTTGGTGTCGATCGCCACGTCCACCAGATCGTGTAGATTTTTCTTGGTCGGATGGCGGGCTGGATGGTCCGGATGCGTATTCCGAGCATGGTCCCGTGAACTAATCCCAATCAAGGTCACACCTTTTTCTCGTGCGGTCAGAGCCGCGTCAATCAAGGCTGAGTTAATTCCATAGGCATTTACAAGTATCAGTAAATCACCTTCTTCAAGACAATTATTTTCAATAACAATCCTTC
>Ga0209192_10003172_pt1 | contig 11219 bp, 10 predicted proteins | sample ArcticOcean_MG_C_11_FD_187433 | JGI IMG/M metagenome (GOLD analysis project Ga0209192, IMG submission 187433) | Marine microbial communities from western Arctic Ocean - ArcticOcean_MG_CB2_154 (SPAdes) (version 2) | ecosystem: Environmental > Aquatic > Marine > Oceanic | place: Arctic Ocean... | reverse complement strand
TTTGGTTATCAGTAAATTTATTTTGATCCTTTAATAAATATTCTTTTGCTCCTAAGCCAGATAAATAATTTTCTTCATTACACTTCTTACAGATATCAATAATTCTTTCACTTTTTACTTTATCTATTGATCCATCCATAGACTACAAAAGCTTTAAGCAATCCTCTGCGGTAGAAACCTTAGACAGGAATCATCCATTTTTTTTGGACCAGAGTTGGAATTTTTATGTAAATTTCAAGGGTTATGAACAAATAACCTTATCAGGTAAAGAATTTAACGCTATTCATCTTTATACTCATGGAGAAAGACCTACAGGTCCATCACACTGTATGTATGGGGGTATCGGGGTTATTAATATTGATAGTTGGTACTCTAAAGAAACTGGAAAGCTATTGAAGCAGGTTTTTGTGAAAAGAAATTGTAGACCTTATGACTATAAATTTCTTAGTAAAGAGATTCTGGAATTAGTCTCTAGTCAGTAACCAGTTTACCCCCTGAGTAATGAAGGGTACAAATTGATTATTGGGAATTTTTGCTAGAAATATTTTTTGAGTGGCCTTTTATATTTCATAAGGGGTGTGTTTGAAGTTTTATCTTATGATTCGTACAGATTTCGATGTATAGGGGTAGATACGAATCAGTTTGAAATTGAGGGGGCGGGTACCCGGTACACCTTCGCATTCTAGGAAAATCATGAGTTTATAGAACTAAACCGTACATATAAACGTACATATATTGGGATTTACTTCATTAGTATTAGCTAAAACCCTTACAGATAAAGGGTTTTGTGGTCTTTAATTGGCGGAGAGCGAGGGATTCGAACCCTCGATACAGTTATAAACCGTATGCTTCCTTAGCAGGGAAGTGCTTTCGACCACTCAGCCAGCTCTCCTATTTATATCGGCGTAACGATACGTTAAATAAATATAAAAATCAATGAGGCCTAAGCCTTCTCTAATTCAAATATTTTATGTAGCGCTTTGACGGCTACATCTAGCATTTTTTCTTCTAAGATAATTGAAATTTTAATCTCACTGGTTGATATAGTGCTTATATTGATACTTTCATCTGAAAGTGTTTTAAACATTTTACTTGCTACACCTGCATGAGATCGCATCCCAACACCAACAAGAGATAATTTAGCAATTTTATCATTACTAATAACTTCTCTTGGATGTATAGCATCTTTAACTTTTGTGTCAATAATTTCTAGCGTAGTTTTTAAATCCTTTTTATTTACTGTAAACGTGAAGTCTGTAGTGCCATCTTTACTAACGTTTTGAATAATCATATCAACGTCAATATTGGCATCAGCAATAGGACCTAATATTTGATAAGCAATACCGGGTGTGTCGGGCACCCCAAGAATATTGATTTCAGCTTCATCTCGATTAAAAGCTATTCCAGAGATTATTGGATCTTCCATTTTTTCATCTTCCTCAAAGGTAATAATTGTCCCTTCTCCATATGCATCAAAGCTGGATAGGACCCGTAGTTTAACTTTATATTTTCCGGCAAATTCAACAGATCGTGTTTGCAAAACTTTTGATCCTAGACTTGCCATCTCAAGCATTTCTTCAAAAGTAATTGATTTTAGTCTTCTTGCTTCTTTTACAACACGAGGGTCAGTAGTATAAATTCCATCTACATCTGTATAAATTTGACATTCGTCAGCCTTGATTGCTGCTGCAATCGCCACTGCTGTAGTATCTGAACCACCTCTACCAAGAGTAGTAATATTTCCAAACTCATCAACACCCTGGAAGCCTGCAATCACAACAACATTCCCAGCATCTAAATCTTGCCTAATAACCTTCTCATCAATTTTTAGAATTCTTGCTTTGGTGTGAGCATGATCCGTCAGAATTTTTATTTGATAGCCCGAATAACTTTTAGCAGGTATACCGATATTTATAAGGGCTAATGCGGTTAATCCAGCAGTTACCTGCTCACCTGTCGAAACTATAGCGTCTAATTCTCTTGGATTAGGGTACTCCATCATATCCTCTGCAAGTCCGATGAGCTTGTTTGTTTCTCCCGACATCGCGGAAACCACCACAATAATTTGGTGACCTTCTTTTTTGAATTTGGCAACTCGTTCCGCCACAGCATTAATTCGATCACCGTTTGCTACAGAGGTACCACCAAATTTTTGGACAATTAAAGACATAATTTATTTACTTAGATTTTCTTGAACGTTAGACAAAGCAGCATCAACCATTGAAATATTAGTTCCGCCTGCCATTGCCATATTTTTTCTTCCGCCGCCTTTTCCGTTAACTGACTCACCTAGATATTTTGCAATTTCACCTGCATCAATCTCACTTGTTAAATCATCTGTCACTCCAACAGCAAATGAAGCTTTACCTTCATTAATAGAGGCCAATATTATAACGGCTGTTTTAAGTTTATTCTTTAAATTATCAATCATTTCTCGAAGTTGATTCGGACCTTGATTATCTAAAGTTTTTGCCAAATATGAAAATGATTTTATTTTTATAGTTTGACTCAGCAATTCGTCCCCTTCAGAGCTTGCAAGCTTGGATTTTAATTGATTGATTAGTTTTTCACTGTTTTTAATTTGCGATAAAAGTTGTTCCGCTTTTATAACGATGTCATTGGGGCTCGTATTTAATTTTTTTGACAGACTTTCTATTAAGGTATTTTTTTCTTTTAACATATTTAAAATATTAATACCTGTCGTGGCTTCAATTCGACGAATTCCAGAGGATATTCCTGATTCAGATTGAATCTTAAACAGACAAATATCCCCTGTTTTTTTTACATGCGTTCCGCCACAAAGCTCTCGACTGTTTCCAATATCTAGGACGCGAACTTTTTCTCCATACTTCTCGCCGAAGAGCATCATAGCCCCTTCTTTTTGAGCTTCTTCTATGTCCATTATCTTGGTCACAGTATTTTTATTTTTCATTATCTCGCTATTCACTATGTCTTCAATTTTATTAATTTCATCTAGCGATAATGATTTTGGGTTTGAAAAATCAAAACGTGTTCTGGCTGCAGACACAAGAGACCCTTTTTGCTGCACATGATTGCCGAGTGTAATTTTTAATGCCTTATGAAGAAGGTGGGTCGCTGAATGATTTCTTTTAATATCATCTCGATTTTTAGAGTCAATAGAGGCATCTAATGCCTGATTTATTTTAATTACTCCACTACCAACTTTCCCCCAATGACCAAATACATCTTTTTTTATTTTGTAGGTGTCTAAAACTATAAATACTCCTGCTTTTGATTCTAATATTCCAATATCACCTACTTGCCCACCTGATTCTGCATAAAAAGGAGTTCGATCTAGTATCACTAAGCCCTCATCATCTTTATTGAGTTCAGTTACTGGTTCATCGTCTTTAAATATTCCATTTACCTTTACTTCAGATTCTGTTTTATCATACCCGAGGAAGATAGTTGCTGGCCCACTATAGTTTAAGGAAGCTTTATTTTTAAATTTTCCAGCCTCTCTCGCTCTTCTCTTTTGAATGTTCATGGATGTATTAAATTCATCCTCATCAACCTTAATTCCATTTTCTCTGCAAATATCTGCAGTTAGATCCAAGGGGAATCCGAATGTATCATGAAGCTTAAAAGCAAACTCCCCAGAAAGAAGCTTTAATTTTTTACTGTTGATATTTTTAATTTCTTCCTCAAGACTGCTCATACCATTTTCAATCGTTTCAAAGAATCGCTCTTCTTCCATTTTTATTTCAGATTCTATCTTTTGAGATTGCGAATCTAAAATCGGATATGTGCCACCCATTGCTGAGTTTAATACAGTGACTAACTTATAAAAGAATGGAGCCCTAGCTTTCAACTTATAGCCATGTCTAATTGCTCGGCGGATAATTCTTCTCAGTACATATCCCCGACCTTCATTTGATGGGATAACTCCATCACTAATTAAATATGTAGTAGCACGAATATGGTCAGCTAAAACCTTTAGTGATGGATGGCTGGTATCTTGTGTCTTTGTTATTTCAGAGGCATGCTTAATAAGCACTTTAAATATATCAATTTCATAGTTTGAATGTACATTTTGAAGTATGGCTGTGATTCTTTCTAACCCCATCCCGGTATCAACCGAAGGCTTAGGTAATGGATGCATAACACCATTTTTATCTCGATTAAATTGCATAAATACTAAATTCCATATTTCTATAAAACGATCACCGTCTTCAGTCGTTGATCCGGGCGGCCCTCCTGCAATATCTTTTCCATGATCATAAAATATTTCACTACATGGGCCACAGGGCCCAGTATCGCCCATCATCCAAAAATTATCAGAGGCGTACCTACTACCTTTATTGTCACCTATACGAATAATTTTCTTATCAATTAAGCCAATTTTATCCGACCAAATTTTATAGGCCTCTTCATCATCCGCATAAATAGTTACTAGTAATTTTTCTTCTGGGATATGATAGATTTTAGTTAGAAGCTCCCATGCGTAAGTAATAGCATCTTCTTTAAAATAGTCTCCAAAGCTAAAATTTCCTAACATCTCAAAGAAGGTATGATGCCGCGCGGTATACCCAACATTCTCCAGATCGTTATGTTTTCCGCCAGCCCGCACACATTTTTGGCTTGATGCAGCTTTGACATAATTTCTCTTTTCCAGACCTAGAAACGTATCCTTAAATTGATTCATTCCTGCATTTGTAAAAAGAAGTGTAGGGTCTTCTTGGGGAACTAGACTACTAGATTCGACAATATGATGCCCTCGCTCTTTAAAATAGCTTAAAAAGGTAGCTCGTATCTGTTGGCTAGTTAAATTTTTCATATATATTCAATTGACTTACCAGATAAAATTTTTTGGATAATAAATGGGTCAATTCCCCTTCCTTGAAGAAATCTTATCTGCTTAACTTTTTCTTGATTATCAGCAGGAAAATCTTTGAATTTTTTTTTCCATATCCCCTGAGCCAGCTTAAACTCCTCTGACCTTATAGAATCGATTGCATGACTAATAATCTTTTCGTCCACTCCCTTTGATTTTAATTCATAGGCAATCTTCTTAATACCAAATTTATTTTTTTTTGAGAAAATAAATTGTTCGGAAAATCGCTTGTCAGATAACCATGAGTTACTTTCAAGCTCGCTGAGCATAGCTTCGATATTGTCTTTATCAATACTAAGAGACTCTGCATATTCAGAAATCTTCTGCCTAAGTTCTGCCCTGGAATATTCTCTTTTCCCTAAATAATAAAGCGCTCTTTTTTTTAAGGAGACTAGTGGATGTTGATTAGGTTTCGTCAGTTTCTATTTTCCCCTTGTCTTTTTCTTCAGCAACGACTTCAGTTTTAGTTAGGATTGAATTGTTGCGAATAGCATCTTCTATTTCTTTAGATATTTCTGGATTTTCTTTTAGATACTCACGAACGTTATCTTTACCTTGCCCAATTTTTTCTCCTTTGTACGCATACCAGGAGCCAGACTTTTCTATTAGATCTAGAATCACCCCTTGTTCAATAATTTCACCTTCTAATGAAATGCCTTCTCCGTAAAGTACATCGAAAACAGCCTGTCTAAAGGGTGGCGCAACTTTATTTTTTACTACCTTGACTCGTGTTTCTGCCCCGATGATCTCATCTCCTTTTTTGATGGCACCAATACGGCGAATATCTAATCGGACAGAAGCATAAAATTTAAGAGCATTACCACCCGTTGTAGTTTCCGGATTACCAAACATAACGCCAATTTTCATTCGAATTTGATTGATAAATATAACCATGGTATTTGTTTTCTGAATGGTGCCCGTTAATTTTCGGAGTGCTTGCGACATAAGCCTTGCCTGAAGACCCATATGAGAGTCACCCATATCTCCTTCAATTTCAGCTCTAGGTGTTAGGGCAGCAACGGAATCAATAACGATGATATCAACAGACCCACTTCTCACGAGCATCTCTGTGATCTCTAGTGCTTGCTCTCCAGTATCAGGCTGAGAGACTAATAAATCTTCAATATTAACCCCTAATTTAGCGGCATATTGTGTGTCAAGAGCATGCTCCGCATCAATAAATGCTGCTGTACCACCAATTTTCTGTAGCTCTGCTATTACTGACAATGTCAAAGATGTCTTGCCAGAAGATTCGGGCCCATATACCTCAACTACTCGACCCCGAGGTAAACCACCGATTCCTAGGGCAATATCAAGACCTAATGATCCAGTTGATACTGATTGTATGCCTTGAACCACTTGAGTGCCGTCCATTCTCATTACTGACCCTTTTCCAAATTGCTTGTCGATTTGGGCTAATGCCGAGTCTAATGCTTTCTTCTTATTTTCATCCATTTCTTAGGTACCTTTTATTATGTGCTATTTAACTTCTAATTATTTCATATTTGAGGGTTCAACGTAAGCTTCAAGAGAGTATTTAATATAAATAGAACCGCTTTGTTTCTAATCATACTTCTATCTCCTGGAAAATCCGCATGGTAATTGTAGATAATACTTTTTTTATTGCTAATTGCGAAAAAAACAGTACCAACTGGTTTTGATTTTGATCCACCATCTGGACCTGCTACGCCGCTAATACTAATACTTAAATTACCTGATCCATTTGCAATTGCACCAAATGCCATTTCATTTGCCGTTTCTTGGCTGACGGCACCATACGTCTCTAATGTTAAGGGGTTAATTTCCAAACAATCTATCTTTGATTCGTTGCTATAAGTAACAAAGCCTCGATCAAACCAGAGTGAGCTACCTGGAATATCCGTTATTGATTGTGCTAGTAGACCTCCGGTACATGACTCAGCTGTAACTAAAAAGTATCCATTTGCTATGCATTGTTTGCCAAGTGCCTCTGAAAGGGGGTAAATTTCCTTAGAATACATAATCTGTTATTAAATAAATAATTAGTGCCATCAATGCTGCAGCAATATCATCAATCATGACTCCAAAACCACCTGAATAGCGTTTTTCTAACCATGAGATGGGATATGGTTTCCAGATATCAAAGAGCCGGAATAAGGCAAATGCATAAATTAACTGATATAAATTTGGATTAATTAAAATTAGTAATAATAAAAAGGCAGCTATCTCATCGATAACAATACAGGATGGATCCTTAAGTTTTAAAGATTTGCTAGTCACATTTGATGACCAAATACCAAGAATAAAAACCAACACAACAAATAAAAGTTGTAGATAAATATCTGCTTTATTAATGGCTAAAAAAAAGGGAATAGCAACTAAGCTACCTAATGTGCCAGGGGCTTTTTTATAGAGCCCAGTACCAAATCCTAAAGCTATCATGTGATGGGCATTTTTCAGTATAAATTTTTTATTCAGCAAAGTGGTCATACCCTTTTTCTTTGTAATTTAGTAGCTCTCCATCTGGCTCTATAATGGCTATATCTTTTGTTTTAGTCATTGATCCTATGCAGCTTATTTTAATTTTATTATCAGCCGCAAATTTATTTATTTTTTTATGGTTTTTTCTTGGTGCAGTTAGTAATAACTGATAATCATCGCCCCCACTCAATACTAAAGGATAATTCTTAGTATTTCTTATCCATTTTGGCATAGGAAGGCTCTCAATAAAAATATTTGCTCCTAACTCTGATTTATTTAGAATATGATTTAAGTCAGGAATTAGACCATCTGATAGATCAATTGCGCTGTTACATAATGATGCTAGTTTATTCATGTTTACTTTAATGGGTAGAGGTTTTTCTAAGGCTTTTATTGCTTTTTCTATAAGTCTCTTGGGAGCAACAAACTTTCTTTTCTTGTACATTAAGCCTAATGCGGGAAGACCCAGCTCTCCTGTTACCCAGATATCATCATTCAATTTGGCATTGCTTCTAAGAAGCACATTATTTTGTAATACTTCTCCAAGTATACAAATACTTATAGATAGGCTACCTTTTGTAGTGTCTCCACCTATTAGTTCAACCCCATAATTTTTGGCACACTTAAAAAAACCTTTGGAAAAATTTTTTATCCATGCCTGGTTGACTGATGGAACAGATATAGATAAAAGCGCGTACTTTGGATTGCCGCCCATTGATAAAATATCTGAAACATTAACCGCTAAAGACTTCCACCCTAAATTTTCTGGCTCTGTATTTGACAGGAAGTGTGTATCAATATTAAGTGTATCCTGAGATATAACCCAAAACTCTTTTTTGTTTTTTTGGAATAGTGCAGCATCATCTCCAATACCTAGAAAAATTGAAGAAGTTGTTTTTTGAAAATTTTTTTCAATAATCTCAAATTCTTTTAACATAATTTTCTCATTTCTTTTTTGGTCGAAACGATTTCACTACAAACTCATTTGTTTCAATGGATGGAGCTCCTATTAAATCCAGACAATATGGAATAGCTGAAAAAATTCCTGGCACAATTGTTTTATTATATTCATTTTTTAAGCCCTCCAGCGTTTGTTCAATTGATTTTGGTTGCCCAGGAAGATTAACGATTAAAGTTTTCCCCCTAATAACTGCAGTCTGTCTTGAAAGTATTGCTGTAGGAACAAAATTTAGGCTTATTTGACGCATTTGCTCGCCAAACCCTGGCATCTCTTTATCACTAACGCTCAAGGTTGCTTCAGGTGTAATGTCCCTAGGGGATGGGCCCGTACCACCTGTTGTAAAAATAAGATCACACTTCATTGAATCCGAAAATTGAATCAATGTTTTTTTTACAAGTTCAATCTCATCGTTAATAAGTAAGGTTTCTAGGCTAAATTCATCAATTAATGCTTTCTCTAACCAATTAGTGAGTGAGGGAATTCCTTCATCTTTATAAATACCCGCTGAAGCTCGATCACTTATTGAAATCAAACCAATTTTAATGAATCTTTTTTCCAATTTTTTGTCCATTGTGTAATTATATTAAATAATCTTATCACCTTCATGAAGGATCACTATGCTTAAATCAATTACGCCATATTTTTTTCTTACCCTGTTGGCTATTTCATTTTCATCGGTAGCAGAAGAAAATCTCTTTGAGAAAAATTATCAATCTCAAAGCCCAGAAGGGTTTAAATCATTCTCCGAAAATCCTCAGCCTAAAGTTATGAGGGGATGGAAAAAAGAAACTGATAATATAAAAATGCTAGAAAATGGATACGATTTAATGGGAACTTCGGGTTTTGTGGGACAAAATGTGCCGCCAAATTTAGCGCTTAAGCACGCAAAAAAGATTAAAGCAGATATGGTTCTAATATACGATAGGCAAATAAATGAAAATACGCGTGCTACCCAAATTCAAAAAGCAAGGGAAAAGGCGAGGGCAGCTAATCGTATTAAAAACAAAGGCGAGATTACTGAAATAATTATTACAGATGAAGATTTAACTAATTCAAATGCAAAATATGATTTCTATTTAACTTATTGGGTAAAGTTACCTAAACCAACATTTGGCACACATTTTATTAAATTAATATCAGATGCTGAAGATAATTTAGGTGTACAGGTAATCGCAGTGATTAACGGATCTTCTGCTGCAGCTGCTGGAATTAAAAGGGGTGATAATATTGTCTCTGTTAATGGCGCTGCTGTAAATTCTCCTGATGATCTTATTAAAATTATTAGAAAGAACAAGGGAAAATCAATTGATGTTGCGTTCGAAAGAGGTGGCGAGTCAATTAAAGTTTTGGTCTCACTGTGATTTATTGATAATCACTTTAATAGCTTGAAAAAGCTGTCGGTATGATTTTGGTGGTTTATTAGAGACCTTCTCTCTTAAGCTGTTCTGTATGAGCTGCCTAATAGTTTGATTTTCAGAGGACGGGTATAAAGATATAAATTCAGTGATTGCCTCTTTGTCCTCAATCAGCTTATCACGCCATTTTTCAATATAATGATCTAACCGAATCCCTTTTTGTGAGTTTGTTCTTAATTGTTCTATCACAATATATGCCGCAGTCAAATCAATCGCGCGTAAGAGCTTCCCTAAGTATTGTGCTTGCCTATTTTTTGCAGAATTTGATTTAATAGCTTTAAATTCATTTATAGCTTGCTGAATATTAAGCGGGAAATTAAATTTTTTAATTTCATCCGAACTCATCTCTGCAATAGATCGTCCGAGTGCTTGAATTTTCTTTGATTCTTTTTTTAATTCAGTCTTGCTAATGATATTGAGTTCTGGTGAATCCATCTTTGCGGTTAAATACCTTTTTACGACTAAGATTCGGTATCATATCATTTTTAATTAATTAATCTTTTTATGCAAACTCAGATTCTAAGTTTTAATCATGCGAAGCTAACAGACTTTGTAAATATTGCGCTAAAAGCAGCTAAAAGTAACGGTGCTACTAGCGCAGAAGCTGAAATTAGCGTTGCAACCGGCAAGAATGTTTCAGTGAGACTTGGCAATCTCGAGACGGTAGAACATAACAATGATAAAAGTTTAACTCTAACTGTGTATATAGGACAACGTAGAGGTGTTGCATCGACCTCTGATTTTAGCAGTCATGCTATAGATGACTGTGTAAAAGCTGCATGCCAAATTGCAAAATACACAGCAGAAGATAGTGCTTTTGGCCTTCCAGAAAAGTCTCAATTTGCAACTGATACTAAGGAGTTAGATCTATTTCATCGGTGGGACGGGGATGAAGAAAAAATGATTGAAAAAGCATTAAGTTGCGAGGACGCCGCTCTTTCTTTTGATGGCAGAATTGAAAATTCTGAGGGTGCTCAAATGAGTAGCTCTGAATCTATATTTGTTTATGCAAACTCATCTGGTTTCCTAGGGGGCTTCCCTTCGTCAAGGTTTTCATTGGGCTGCTCTGTTGTTGCAAAAGAAAGCAAAGGAATGCAGAGAGATAGTGCGTATAGTTCTGTTAGGTCCTTTAGTGATCTTGAGGAACCAACGTTAATTGGCCATGATGTTGCTCAGCGTGTATTAAAAAGACTTAATTCTAAGCCTATTAAAACTGGGAAGTACCCAGTTATTTTTGAAGCTCCAATTGCGACGTCATTTATTTCTAGCTTGGTATCCGCGATATCTGGGGGGAATTTATACCGTGAAACATCATTTTTGATGGGGTCTATTGGCTCAAAAATTGCTTCTGAGGTACTTACAATTTCAGAAAATCCTTTTTTGCTTAAAGGTAATGCAAGTACTTATTTTGATGATGAAGGAGTTAAAGTTGAACCTAGAATTCTAGTTGAAAACGGTGTGTTAAACGGTTATTTTTTATCAACTTATTCTGCTAGAAGGTTAAATATGCAAACAACTGGAAATGCTG
>Ga0209192_10003170_pt1 | contig 11221 bp, 8 predicted proteins | sample ArcticOcean_MG_C_11_FD_187433 | JGI IMG/M metagenome (GOLD analysis project Ga0209192, IMG submission 187433) | Marine microbial communities from western Arctic Ocean - ArcticOcean_MG_CB2_154 (SPAdes) (version 2) | ecosystem: Environmental > Aquatic > Marine > Oceanic | place: Arctic Ocean... | reverse complement strand
AGATGTAACTGTTCTTGCTATATCTAACCCCGAGTCTTCAAAACAAGTTATAATAAAAGCATCAGATGAAGTGTTGTTTTCAATTTCTTTTATTAAATTAGTTACGTTTACGCTTTCATCATAATATACAGACAAACTATTTTCATCAATTTGATTCTTATTGATGAGTATTTTTGTTTCTTTGCTAATTATTTTGAGAGCGCATTCTTCTATTTTTCTATTCATTACTTTTGTTTTATCAGGATTGATAATGCATATTTCAAAATTCATTTTAATTAACTTTACTTAATATTTGTATTTGGTTTTTTAAAAATATTAAGAGGTGGAAGTTCTTTTAAAAATTTCTTTACTTCAACTAAAGTTGAATGAGCAGAAGGTCCTTGAGATAAAGAAGATGTTCCTTGATCGGTAGTCAACACATTAGGGTTGCCATGTATACAAAAACTTCCATCTTCAATTGGATCATACCACGCTCCTACAGCAAGAAAAACCACACCTTTCATTACTTCACTGCTGATAATAACTCCAGCAAGGCATTTGCCTCTTTTATTATAAACTTCTACTATATCTCCATTTTTTATATTACGAGCAATAGCATCTTCTTTATTAATCTTAATCGGTTCTCTTCCTAAAATTTTATCTTTTTGACTTTCTGAACCGTTGTCTAACTGGCTATGCAATCTATTTGCTGGCTGACCTGAAATAAGTTGAAGAGGGTATTGTTTAGTTAATGGTGAGCCAAGCCATTCATCTTGTTCAAGCCAGACAGGATGACCTGGACAGTCTTTATAATTAAAATTAGCAATCGTTTGAGAGAAAATTTCAATTTTTCCAGATGGAGTAGGTAAAGGGTTGTTAATTGGATCTTTTCTGAATTCTTCTAATAAAATAGTTTGTTTTTTTGGATATAGAACTTCTTGAAAACCGTCTTTCCAAAATTTATCAAATTCCGGGAGGTTAAAATTAGATTTAGTAGCACTTTCTCTTGCTTCATTCCAAATATGTCTTAACCATTGATCTTCGTTACGACCCTCAGTAAATTTCTCTTCAATATTTAATTTTGTAGACAATCCAGAGAAAATTTCATAGTCAGATTTAGATTCTCCAATTGGTTCTATCGCTTTTTGCATAGGTGATATAATTTGATCCCAATGCCTTATACCTATGTCATTCTTTTCTAATGATGTTGATGCTGGTAATATTATATCTGCATGTCTTGCAAGACTATTCCACCAAATCTCATTGACTATAATAGTATCAGGTTTTTTAAATGCCTTTGTAAGTTTTTTTAAATTCATTTGGTGATGAAAAGGGTTGCCGCCTGCCCAATAAACTAACTTAATATCAGGATACTTGATATCCTTACCATTATAAGGAAATATTTCTCCTGGTTTAAGAAGCATATCCGATACTCGAGCGACAGGAATAAACTCTGAAACTAAGTTTTTAAACTGCTCTAAGGCAGGCCATTTATGATACTGAACAGGATTGCCAATTCCATTTTCTGCACTATAGCCTAGTCCAAATCCACCTCCAGGAAGGCCAATTTGTCCTAACATGGATGCCAATACAGCTATCATCCAGTGCGGCTGCTCACCATACTGTTGTCTTTGAAGAGCCCAAGCTCCAGTTATCATAGTCCTATTATTTGAGATCTTTTTTGCTAAATTTATAATTATATTACTTGGAATGCCTGTAATTTTAGAAGCCCAAAATGGTGTTTTAGCTTTGCCATCTGATATTCCCTTAATATATTTAACAAAGTGATCATAACCCGTACAGTATTTATTAATAAATTCTTTATTGACTAAACTTTCAGTTTCAAGAATAAAAGCTATAGAAAGCATCAAAGCTGTATCTGTTCCTGGTCTTATTTTAATCCATTGAGCATTAGTAATAATATCAGCTTCCATTTCCATTGGGCTAATATTAATAAACTCAATTCCTTTTTTTTGACAGCTTTTCAAGTACTCCTTAGTAGTATGTTTTCCAACACCTCCTGAGGTCACTTGTGAATTCTTCAGAGGCAAACCACCAAACATTACTATTAATTTTGAATGGTCCTTTATATTGTTCCAATCTGTATGTGTATCCAAAAACTTTCTATAGGATATACCTATAACGTGAGGCATTATAGTTTCGCTTGCAGCATAAGAATATGTATTAACGGATTTAGTATAACCACCGTAACAATTAAAGAACCTATGAAGTTGACTTTGTGCGTGATGAAACCTTCCTGCTGAACCCCATCCATATGAACCAGCAAAAAAAGCTTTATTACCATAATTTTTCTTAATTCTACTTAATTCAAATGAAGCTATCTCTAAGGCTTCTTCCCATGATACTGCAACAAAACTATCAAGGCCTCGCTTTTCTCTTGAACGTTTTCCAGTTATAGATATTTTTTTATTTAATATTTCTTTTCGAATTTCTCTTAGGTAACCTTTTCTTATATGGGGAACCTTAATTCTTAGATCATCATCAATTGCATCTATCATTCCATTTGCAATCATAGACGGATCTTTATCTTTTTCATAAGGACGCATGCCAATCAATTTATTATTTTCTATTTCAGCATAATAGCTACCCCAATGTGAGGAAGTAGGTTTTTTAATTTTAGATGCCATTTTTACCTCTCAACTAATTTAAGATAACGCTATATTATTCTTTAGTAAATTATATTTTTATCAAGGAATTGTGCAAGGTGAACTGCATCTCTATTTATTCCATCTTTAATTTGACACCTACATGATGTTCCATCGGCTATAATTGTAGTTCCACTTTTAGTTTTGTTAATTGCAGGAAATAATTTCTCTTGAGCCATTTTAATGGAAACATCATATGTCTTTTTATTATAACCAAATGCACCCGCCATTCCACAGCAACTTGTATCTATTAATTCGACTTCTAAACCTTTTATCATATTTAGTACTTTTTGAATTGGCTTTACTGCATCAAATGCTTTTTGATGACAGTGTCCATGAAGCAAAACTTTTTCATTCATTTTTTTAAAATTAATTTTTTTACAATTATTGGATAATAATTCTTCAAATGTAAAAGAATTGTTTTTTAAAAGATCTATATTAGGGTCTTTAATTAAAGATGGAAGTTCATCTCTAAAAGATAATATACATGAGGGCTCAAGACCAACGACCGGAACACCTTCTTTTAAATATGGCAAGAAAGTACTTAATAACTTTTCACCTTCAAATTTTGCTTTATCTATTAATCCATTACTTAAGTATGTTCTTCCGCAACACAAAGGCCTTGACGATTTATTTGAAGAAGGCAAAAATGGAAAATATCCAGCTGCTTTTAAAACATTAATTGCAGATCTAACATTTTCTGGTTCAAAATAACGACTAAACGTATCAACAAATAAAATAACTGGTAATTGACTATGATTTAACTCTAACGAATCTGGCAATTCACTATTTTTAAAAAAATCCTTTCGCCATTTTGGAAGAGGACGTTTGGCTGTAAAGCCCAGAAATACTTCACTTAATTTTGAAGCTCCTGGAATTTTATCTCTTAAATTAAAAAGACTTGGAAATTTTGAAGCAAAAGAAGCATAGTCTGGAAGATAAGCAATTAATTTTTCGTGAAGATTCAAACCATATTTTTTTGTTCTTAGACTAGATACCTCAAGCTTCATTTTGGCCATATCTACGCCTGTGGGACATTCTCTTTTACAGGCTTTACATGAAACACATAAACTCATGGTTTCATTCATTTCATCACTGGTTAAAGCTTCTTTTCCTAATTGTCCTGATAGAGCAAGTCTTAAACTGTTTGCACGCCCTCTAGTTGAATCTTTTTCATCTCGGGTAACTCTAAATGAAGGACACATGACGCCACCTTCTAGCTTTCTACAAGTGCCATTATTATTACACATTTCAATTGCACCTTGAAAGCCGCCAGCTTGACCAGGCCATATGGACCAATCTAAAATTGTTGAAATATTGTCTGAAGAATAACCTGGAGCGTATCTAAAAAGATTTCTTGAATCCATTTTTGGAGCATCAATTATTTTTCCTGGATTAAATATATTATCTGGATCAAATGATGTTTTAATTACTCTAAATATATCAATCATTTTCTTGCCAAACATCACCTCGTTAAATTCTGATCTTACAATTCCGTCTCCATGTTCACCTGAGAATGATCCACCATATTTTTTTACTAATTCACTTGCCTCATCAGCAATATTTCTCATTTTACTGACATCATCTTGAAGTTTCATATTTAAGACTGGTCTTACGTGTAAACATCCAACTGAGGCATGCGCATACCAAGTCCCTTTGGTTTCGTATTTATCAAAAATTTTATTTAAGCCATCCGTATAGGCTGCAAGATCTTTTAATTCTACAGCACAATCTTCTACAAATGAAACAGGCTTGGCTTCATTTTTCATGGACATCATAATATTAAGGCCTGACTTTCTCATCTCACTTACCTTAGACTGAAGTTCGTTACTTATAACATCAACGACACCTCCAAATTTTTTAACATCACCTTTCCATGAATATCCTAGACTACCAATAAGATCATGAAGTTTTCTTAATCTACTTAAATTCTCATCCATATTGTCTTCTGCAAATTCAACAAGAAGTAGAGACTTTGGATTACCTTTAACTACAGCTTCAACAGTAGGTTTAAACATATCAATATCTCGAGCTAGGCGAAGCATCGTATCATCAACTAGTTCTACTGCAATAGGGTCTAATTTAACAATATGTTGAGCAGCATCCATTGCTTCATAAAAGCTTGGAAAATGGCATATTCCCATTATTTTTTGGGCAGGTAATGGTGATAATTTTAGAGTAACTGAAGTAGAATAAGCAAGAGTTCCTTCAGATCCAACTAATAAATGTGATAGGTTAATTCCATCTCCTACTTTTCCATTTGGTCGAGATGCCATCGCATCTGGTAAAAGAGCATCAATATTATATCCTCCAACCCTTCTTAGAACTTTAGGAAATTTAGCTAAAATTTCTTGTTTATTTTTTAAAGCCAATTTTAGAAGATTTGATATAATTTTGGGAGCTATTCCATCATTTACTTTTAAATTTTTTAACTCAAGATTTTCAAAATTATAAGTAGATCCATCATGTAAAATAGCTTCGATTCCAATAACATTATCTCTCATCATTCCATATCTTATTGATCGTCCACCACAACTGTTATTGCCAGCCATTCCTCCAATTGTAGCACGGCTAGATGTTGAGACATCAACAGGGAACCATAGTTTATAGGGTTTAAGGAAACGATTTAGCTCATCTAAGACTATTCCAGGTTCTACAATACAAATCATTTTCTCTTTATCAAAATGTAAAATTTTATTTAAAAATTTTGAATTATCAATAACTATAGCTTGATTAACGGTTTGACCACATTGGGATGTTCCACCGCCGCGAGCTAATAAAGGAATTTTTGCTTCTCTTGCAAAATTGATAGTCTCAACAATATCAGATTTAGTCTTAGGAATTAAAACCCCATGAGGCATCATTTGATAAATGGAAGCGTCTGTTGAGTATCGTCCTCGAGTAAAATTATCGTAAAAGATCTCAGCAGTTGTATTTTTTTTTAATTTCTCTAATAAATCTTGACTAACACCTTCCGGCATATTTTAAACCTCATAACTTCTTTAAAATTCAATGTGGAAAGTATTTCATTAACAGTATATATACTAGATTATAAATATAATACCTTCAATAAATAATATTAAGTTTAAAACAAGGAAATTTTTTAATGATTAATAATTACAAGCCGGGAAAACATTTTCTACAATTACCAGGCCCTTCAAATGTTCCAGATAGAATTTTAAGAGCTATGGATTTTCCTACAATTGATCATAGAGGTCCAGATTTTACTATTTTAGCAAATGAATGTCTTAATGGTATGAAAACTATTTTCAAGACTAAGTCAGATGTAGTAATTTACCCTGCATCTGGAACTGGAGCTTGGGAAGCTGCTTTAGTAAATACACTTAATGAAGGAGATTTAGTGCTAATGGTTGAAACAGGTCATTTTGCGTCTTTATGGCAGACAATGGCTTTGAAACTTGGAGTTAAGACTGAATTTTTAGAAACCGATTGGAGAAGAGGAGTGGAGCCTCAAAAGTTATATGATAGATTAATTAATGACCCAGATCAAAAAATAAAAGCTGTTTGTGTGGTTCATAATGAAACCTCTACTGGTTGTAAATCTAGAATTCCAGAAGTTAGAGAAGCCATAGATAATTCAGGGCACGATGCTTTGTTGATGGTAGATACAATTTCTGGTCTTGCTTCAATGGATTTTCAACATGATAATTGGGGAGTGGATGTTACTATTTCAGGTTCTCAAAAAGGACTAATGTTGCCGCCAGGGCTTTCGTTTAACGCCATTTCAGATAAAGCACTTTTAAAATCAAAAAACTGTTCATTTAAAAGGTCATACTGGGATTGGGAAGATCAAATAAATTCAAATAAATCTGGATCATTCCCATATACTCCAGCAACTAACTTACTCTATGGTCTAAAAGAAGCTATTATAATGTTGCATGAAGAAGGACTTGAAAATACCTTTAAACGTCATGATAAACACGCACATGCAACAAGAATAGCTGTTCAAGCATGGGGATTAGAAGTCTTGTGTGTAGAGGAAAAAGATTACTCTAGTGTTTTAACCGCAGTAAAATTACCAGAAGGTCATAATGCAGATAATCTAAGAAAAATTATTTTAGAAAATTTTAATATGTCACTTGGAAATGGGTTATCTAAGTTGGCAGGTCAAGTTTTTCGAATAGGTCACCTTGGAGATTTCAATGATTTAATGCTTATGGGAACATTGAGTGGAGTAGAAATGGGACTTTCTTTAGCGGGAATTCCTCATCAAAAAGGGGGTGCGTTGAGAGCTTCAGAATATTTAGTTAGTCAATGTGTAGTTTAATATTTGGGCTTAGCTCTTTATTTTATTATATTAAAAGTGAGGTGAAGCCAGATGAGTAGTATTAAATACTTTCAACAACTTTTAAATTCATTATTTGAAAAGCCAATAAAGCATAATTCATTTAATTTTTTTTCAGAAAAAAAAAGACCTCATTCAACTAAAGAGCTTATTGATAACGTTTCTTCAGCTAAAGGTGAAGTTTCTGCGCTTGGGTATGCTGAATTATTAATTCAACATTGTGAAAGTTTAAGTAATGCTGAGCTTGCAGGTTTTTTTAAATTGTTACGCGATAGCTATGATATAAATACTGGGAGTTTAACAGAGCTTCTTGATAGTTATAAGTCTCAAAAGAATTCAGATAATCTAATAAAGTTGTTGAATGTTTCTGAACCAAAACGACGCGAAATTTTTAGAAGATGTAATGGTATTTCTAGAGGAACAATTAGGCTTGTTAATTTAAGAAAAAGACTTTTAAGTTTACTAAAAGAGAATCCTGATTTACAGGGTGTTGACTATGATATGGTGTATTTATTTAAAAACTGGTTTAATAGAGGTTTTTTGATTTTAAGACCAATTAACTGGGAAACACCAGCGCATATTTTAGAAAAAATTATAGCTTATGAAGCTGTTCATCAAATCAACTCATGGGATGAGCTTCGATCTAGGCTAGCTCCAAAAGATAGAAGGTGTTTTGCTTTTTTTCATCCAGCTATGCAAGATGAACCTATTATATTTGTTGAAGTAGCTCTTATGAAGGACGTGCCTTCTAAAATTCAAGACGTACTTCAGGAAAAAAGAGATATATTTAATCCAGAAGAGACAAGTGTTGCTGTTTTCTATTCAATATCTAATTGTCAAAAAGGCTTGGCAGGCATTTCATTTGGTAACTTTTTAATTAAGCAAGTTGCGAATGACTTAAATTTAGAATTTAAGAATTTAAAAAAATTTATTACCCTTTCACCTGTTCCAGGATTAAGAAAATGGATAAAAAATAAATTTCCTAAATTTGATTTAAAATTAAAAAAATGTGTAAAGCCAGAACATTTTATTAAAGTTCATGATATGATAATGAATTTCGCAGCTCAGTATTTGATGACTTCAGATCGTTTAGATGGAATGCCTAATGATCCAGTAGCAAGATTTCATTTAGGTAATGGTGCATCTCTGGAGCAAGTTAATTTTTTAGGAGACATTTCTCCAAATGGTCTTTCTTCTTCGGGGGGCATAATGGTTAACTATCTATATAATCTTGACAAGTTAGAAGAAAATCATGAATTATTAGTGTCAGAAAAAAAAATCAATATTTCAAAACAAGCTAAAAAAAATTTATTAAAATATACAAAAATTCTAACTAAATAAAATTATTTTTCAAAGGAAATAAAATGACTATTTTAAAACTTATTCTAACTTCATTATTTATATGTTTTTTTGCTGCAAATTCTTTTGCAAAAGAAACATCATTTAATTGTAAACCTAAAAGCGCTGCTGCCGTGCGATCTAATGGAATTCATGTTTTTAAAATAACCGGTAAAGAAAAACCTATTCAAATTATAATAAAGGATGGAGAAAACCAAAAATCTGGATTTTTTATTGTTAATAAATCAAAATATGAAATTCTTGATTTAGGAACGGGGAGGGCTTATGCATTTGATAGAAACGAGCCTTGGACACATATTCAAGATATTTTTTTTCTAGACGATAAAAGCCTATCTTTTATATTATCAGCAAATGCATCTATAACTAGATACATTTGTAATGAAAAAAAATAAAATAAACACTAATAAAATTATAATATCATCTGAAGATTTTAAAAGAATTAAATTAGTATTTATTTTAGTATTACTGATAATTGTTTGGAGTGTGGTTTGGCCTTTATTTCGATTTGTTGTCCAAGAAATACCTCCATTAGTTTTTAGAGTCTCAGCTGGAATTCCTGCAGCTATTTTACTATTATTTATCGCAAAGGTTACTAGTCAAAAGTTAATTATTCCTAAAAAAAAATGGTTTCCATTATTTTTTATAAGTTTTTTTAATGTAACATTATGGCAAGTGCTGATGTTATATGGTGTAAGTATGCTTGGAGGAGGAAGAGCAGCTGTTTTGGGGTATACAATGCCAGTTTGGGCAGTATTAGTTGCTTCTATTATGGGATTCGAAAGAATAACATTTTCAAGTTTTTTTGCTCTTTGTTTAGGAGTTTTTGGTGTTGTATCGCTTACGGTTGGGATAGATTTTTTTTCTAATTGGATCGGAGTTTTAGTCATGTTAATGGCTGGACTAAGTTGGGGTATTGGGACAATGATATTAAAATATGGAGGCCTTAATTTCAATGCATTTGTGATTGCAGGTTGGCAACAATTAATAGGTATTTTGCCAATTATTCCTTTTGCTATTTTATGGGACTTTAATAATGTAGGCGATCCAGACTACAGACATTTTTTAGTACTTTTATTTGCTATATTTTTTTCCAGTGCTTATACATATTGGGCTTATTTTGTAGTTTTACAAAATTTTACTGTAACTGTTACTTCTATTTCTGTTATGATGGTTCCAGTATTAGCTTTATTAATTGATGCAATTTATTTTGACATAAAATTTTCTTATTATGATTTGATGGCACTTTTGATGATTATAATGAGTATTTTTGTTGCGGCAAAAAAACCTTTTGATAAAAAAAATATACAATAATTGGATTGAATATGTTTAAACATTCACAACTTATGAAATTTTGTACTTCAGTGTTTTTATCTTTAGAAATGGATGAAGAAAAAGCAATAGATACGTCTGAAATTTTAATAGAAGCTGATATGATGGGGCATTCTACTCATGGTGTAAGGCTTTTGCCTTTATATATAAAAGACATTGAATCGGGTCATATGAATGTTAATGGAATAGAAGAAGTTTTGAAAGATACAGGTAGTTGTATTACTTGGGATGGAAAATCATTGCCAGGTATATGGTTAACCAAAAAAGCATTAAAAATAGCTTCCATTAGAGCAAAGACTTATGGAACATCCACCATTTTAATAAGTAATAGTCATCATAATGGTGCGCTAGCAGCTTATATGTTGCCTATTGTTAATCAAGGTCTCGTTCCTATAATTAAAAGCTCAGTTCCTTCTGCAGCTACTGTTGCTCCTTATGGTGGTACAAAGGCATTACTTACACCCAATCCAATGGCAATAGCTTATCCGACTAATGACAATCCAGTTATTATTGACATAAGTGCATCAATAACAACCAATAACATGATTTCAGATAAAATTTCTAAAAATGAGGTTTTTGATTTTGATTGTTTGTTTACATCAGAGGGAGTTCCAACTAACGATCCTCTTGAGGTAAGAGAAAAAAATGGTACAGTTATGCCCCTTGGCGGAATAGATTATGGACATAAGGGCTTTGGTTTAGCTTTAGGTATTGAAGCTTTATCTCAAGGATTATCAGGATCAGGAAGAAGTAAAAAGCCCAAAACAATGAATTTATCAACTTTTGTTCAAGTTATTGATCCAGAAGCATTCGCTGGACTAGATGTTTTTAAAAAAGAAATGAGTTTTCTATCACAAGCATGTTTAGATAACCCTCCAAGAAATAATATTGAAAAGGTAAGATTGCCTGGAGAAAAAGCTTTGGCTAATAGAGATAAATCTTTAAAAAGTGGTATTTTACTTGAAAAAAACAGTATTACAATATTAAAAAATATCGCTGAAAAGTTTAAAATAGATTTGTGATTTAGAATACTTTACTTCTACCGCTCCAATCGCTTACTTCTACAAGAAGCTCTAATAAAATTGTCAATTTTTCTTCACCATAACGTTTTTGAAGAGCGTTATAGATTGATTGTGTTTCTGGGGCAATCTTCTTAAGAATATCTTCACCAAGAGTTGTTAGTGTAAGATTAATTCTCCTTCCATCATTAGCGTCAATAAATCTAGAAATGTAATTATCATTTTCAAGCTTTCCAATAATTCTAGAAAGACTCGGAGCAAGTATGCAAGCTTCAAAAGCAACTTGCCCAGCATCAGAAGTTCCTTTTTCTCCTAAAACTCGTAACACTCTCCATTGTTGTTCTGTAAAGCCATGTTTAGCTAGCAAAGGTCTAAAAGAAAGCATTATCGCTTCTCTTGCTCGCAACATAGCTATAGGTAGTGATTTACTAGTCTCTGGGTTAGGTACAACTTTTTGTTCTTCACTCATATTTTATATATCCTTTTATGATTAAAAAAACTTTAAACAAAAGAAACTAATTATGACACATTAATGAACTTAACATATTAATTACTTATTTTTT
>Ga0209192_10003160_pt1 | contig 11253 bp, 17 predicted proteins | sample ArcticOcean_MG_C_11_FD_187433 | JGI IMG/M metagenome (GOLD analysis project Ga0209192, IMG submission 187433) | Marine microbial communities from western Arctic Ocean - ArcticOcean_MG_CB2_154 (SPAdes) (version 2) | ecosystem: Environmental > Aquatic > Marine > Oceanic | place: Arctic Ocean... | reverse complement strand
TGTTTAACAATGATAAAAACTAAATATTATGGATTTAATAGTAGGAGATAAAGTGATATGTACAGAGCCAACTGGCTATTTAGTAGAGGGACAAACCTATACAGTATCAGCACTTTTTAAGCAAGACACGGAACTTGTAGGAATCACTGTTGAGGAGTGTCATACAAAAGATGGTTATAAGTCGTATATCACTGAAAGATTTATAAAGGTTGAACCTCAGAACCTTGTAGCTATTTCAAATGATGATTTAGAAACTATAATGGATGCTTTTGTAGCATTGGATTATTACTCAGAAGGTACTTATGTAAATATGAGAAATTATAGTATTGTAGTAGATAAAATTGAGGGTCAAATAAAAACAAATAACAATTAGAAATTATGAAAAAAGTATTATTAGTATTAGTAGCGGTATTAGCGTTCAGCACAATAAACGCACAGAAGTACAAGTTGAAGGGGTTTGGAGGGAAGATTAACGGATTTGTTTTTACAGACTCAACAATTGTATCAACCAAGAATGGTGAGATTATAAAAGTAATCACAGGTGTTAAAAGGAAAGTTAAATCAGATAAAGTTACTGAGTATTTTAAAGTGGATGAGGATGGAAGTAAATATAAGTGGCAAATTATAGAAATGAGTAAAAATAGTATATCCATCTCTATACTGGTTATAGATAGTTTTACTGAGCAGAGAGCGGAAATGACACTAAGAGCTAAAAGAATTAACTAAATAATAATTAAATTATGAAGAAAACAGTAGACGAAGAAGTTCAACAAGAGGAAGTGCAACCAACAAAGGTTACTTACAACATTGAAGAGATTAATCAATTATTAGATTATCTAGGCAGTAAGCCATTTGGCGAAGTATCAGGTTTTATAGGTGCATTAAAAAGTAAAGGAAAATTATCTTAATTAATTAAATTTAAAAACAACAAATTATGAGCAAGATTATCAACATTAGTATTGATGTAAAAATGATTAGCAAAGACAAAATCAAAGTTAATCCAAATGGTTCACATTATTACAGTATGACTGTAATGGAAAGAAAAGAGCCAGACAACTACGGAAACACACATTATGTAGTGGAATCCCAAACAAAGGACGAACGTGCAGCTAAGGCACCTAAAAACTACCTTAAATCAAGTGGTAAGGAGTTTGTATTCGGTGGAGAAGCTCAAGTAGCATCAAATGATGTAACTTTAGATGATGATGGTAGTGATTTACCATTTTAATTACTGATTACCAAACCTTAATTGAGGGGACTAAACATCCCCTCACATTATTAACGTAAAACTATAAATATGAATAAGTTTAAATATGAGTTAGAGCCTTACAAAGGACAGACCTCAAGACATACTTGTCCTAATTGTAATAAGAAAAAGAGTTTTGCTAGATATATTGACAATGAGGGTAATCATTTAGGAGATGATACTGGGAGATGTAACTCTGAATCACGCTGTGGCTATCATAAGAAGCCCGAGAGCAATGAAGTGGTTACAAGTAACTTTCACTATGTTCCTCCTATCACAACTTACTTAAAAGAGTCAGATGTCTATCAAGGCAAATTCGATGACAATTTATACAAGTACTTAATAACTGTGTTTAGTGAAGACAAGGTAAAAGATGTCTTTGAGAAATACTTAGTTAGGTCTACTGATAAGAAGTGGAGAGATTCAACAGTATTTTATCAGAAAGATAAAGATGGTAGATTTCGTACAGGCAAGATAATTCAATATGGTTCTAACGGAAAGAGAGTTAAAGAGCCTTATTCAAGAATCTACTGGAGCCATAACTTTTTAGATGACTTTGTTTTAGAGCAATGTTTATTTGGAGAGCACCTACTAGAGGGATTCGATAGAGAAAATGGTTCTATATACTTAGTCGAAAGTGAGAAGACGTGTATTATCGCTTCACTTGTCTTTAGTAATGATTTATTTATCGCTACTGGAGGATTAAGTAATTTAAGTCCATTAAAGTTATCAGTACTTAGAGGTTTAGGTGTAGATGCTATTCCTGATAAAGGAGGTTATGATTTATGGAAAAATAAATTAGAGCCTATGGGAATCAGTGTCAATACAATTATGGAGGAGTGTCAAACATCTAAAGATGGTGATGACATTGGAGATTTAATATTAAGAAATAAAAAACCATTATGAGCAAACCAAGTCACGACTTATTAGTTGAACGTATAGATTCAATGATAGTCAAGGAAATAAAAGAGTTGCAAGAGCTAACAGAACTATTATCAGATAGTAGTACAATAGCAGATGCAGACTTAAAAGGAGATGTATTAATTTTAACTCAAAAGATGGAGATATTTAAGAACGTAAGAGGCATGATTAAAAAGGCTTCTATGGGTAGTGAAGACTTCGATGCTAAGACAATTATGAGCTTAGAAGAGAGGAAACTATTTATGGGGTTAGTTAGATTTGTAATACGAATTAGAAGGATATTTAAAATAGGTAAATAATTATGATAGATTTAAAAGAAAGCAAACCAAACAATGAGAACGTACACCGTATTGATAGTGTTCGTGCTAATCTAGATTCTCTAAGAGAGAATGGTTTAAAGCGTGGAGACCACGTAGGCTTCGATAATTTTCATAAGAAATACTCAGTAAAGAAAGGTAGTATGACTTTTATAATAGCTTCACCTGCAGTAGGTAAGACAGCTATACTTTATGAAATACTATTAAACTTAGCAGAACACAGTGATTACAAGATAGCTATATTTAGTCCAGAGGGTGGAAGTCCAACTGACTTATATGCTGAGATGTTATGGGCAAGGTTACGTAAACCATACCTAAGACATAGTATTCCTGATGTAGCTAATGCGACTGAGAAGGAAGTTGAAGATGCTTATGCGTTCCTAGCAAAACACTTTTACATCATTGATAGTGGTTTAAAAGACTTAAACGCTGAGGGATTCTTTAGAGCAGTAGAGGATATTGAGAAAGAGGATAACATTAAGATTGACGCAATAGTTATTGACCCTATTGTTGAGTTAAACTTCAATCCAGATAACAAGAGAGACGATATAGCTTTAGGCTCGTTTCTAACAAGGGTTAGGAAATTTAGTTCAGAGAAAAACATTCACACATTCATAGCTATCCATACAAAAGCTATGCAAATGCTAACAAAGAAAAGAGAAGATGGTACAATGATGTTGTATTATCCTCAACCAACTTTCTTTGATACTATGGGTGGTATGATGTGGAGTAGAAAGGGTTATATGGTTATGTCTCTTTGGAGACCACCAGTAGAATTAATTAACCCTGATACAGATTTACCTTATGAAAGAAATGAAACTGTTATTCAAATACTAAAAGTAAAACCTAAAATTATGGGTGCTGTTGGTAGAATAAGTTTGTTTTACGATAACATGAGTTCAAGATTTTATGAGAAGGATGGTCTCGGTGGGAAGAAATTCTCATCAGACATTCTAGCTCATGAGAAAAAAGCAAAGCCTGTAAAACAGGAGGAAATAGAATTTAAAACAAAATAATATGGATTGGTTTAAAGATGATGAAGAGGTTTTATACCCTCCTAAAAAAGCTATTGGATTTGTTTATATGATAGAGTTCAATAGTGGTGATAAGTATCTAGGAAAGAAGAACCTCTACACAAGAAGGAAAAGAAACTTCGGAAAGAAAGAGGCTGCACTTGTAACAGATAAAAGAAAGAAGCTTTATGAGATGGTTGTAAGAGATAGTAATTGGCGTAATTACGAATCATCAAATGGAGATGTTAAACAAAGAATAAAGAACGGAGAATGTCACGAGAAAACAATTTTAGATTGGTCTTTCACACCTAAAGAATTAACGTACTTAGAAATTAAACACATGTTTAATGAAGATGTACTAAATCCTAGAGGTAAGTGGCTGAATGACAATGTTCTAGGTAAGTTCTTTAAAAAAGAATTAGAGAAATGGGAACAGATAAAAAGATAGGTGTAAGCGCCATAGATAGACTTGTTGCTTCTAAATACGCTTCTAGGTTCGGATTAGTTGATTGTGTATTAAAAATAAGTAGAGTTAATGGCAAAAGAGCTGTCTACTTCACAGGTACAGATTATGATGGAGTTATATATCGTTTAAAGATGTCAAAGTTAAAACAGATGAGAAGTCCGAAAGGAACACAAGTTGTAAACAGACATCATTATTTAGTAGTACAAGCAGATGCAGTTCATGGAAAAGGAAAGTATGATTACAGTTTAATTAGAGAAGAAGATATTACATTCGCAAATAAACTTAAAATTATATGCTCCACTCACGGTGTTTTTCACAAAAGAAAATCAGCACATGTTACTGATAAAGAAGGTTGTCCACATTGTTCTGCTAGTAGACTTAGGCAATTAAGGAAATTTTAAAACTAAACAAATGAAATCAGAAGAACAATTAATTAAAGATGCTGGGTATAATCCCGTAAAATATAGTGCAAATAACGACCAACAAGAAGATATGGGAATGGATAGAGATGACGATGTAGCTTTTAAAAACAACATAATAAAAGCTGTTTTAGCTATAAGTGAAAAGGGACTTATATTAAGCCCTAGGAGAATAAGTAAGTTATCAAGATACAGTATGTATGAGATTGAGCTTAACTTAAATGAGATTGATAATATTATTAGCAGTTTAGGACTAGAATAATGACATTAGACAAGAAGGTCATCCAGAAAGCAGTGGAAGAGACCATAAAAAACGGAAAGTACACGGAGGAGCTTGGTTCTGTGATATTACTATTTGCTGAAGTATCAGTGTATAGAAGAGGGTTAAAGTATAGGTTCACTGAATTCGAAGTTGAGTTCATAATTAAACCTAAGATAGTAGATATGTTATTGTTAAAAGTATTTAAGTATAATAAAGAGTTCGCCTCAGCATACACTTACTTTAGCTTAATAACATCAACAGCTATCCTAGATGCAATTAAGGACACCAGGAGAGCCTTAAAAGGTGAGAGCCAAGGTGTCTACTATATTGAGGATGTTTCTAAAGAAGTAGCTCAATTAGAAGATAGTGAGGGTAATACAGAGTTTGGTAAATTATATTTAGAAGAGGGATTAATTAAATCAAGATAAAACAACAATTATGAGCAAAAAAGGATTAAAGTACGAAGTATTTAGTTATTTAAAAAAGCATAATATAGATGTAAATAACAACAAGATTAAGGATATTTATGAGTTTAGTTTATCAGATGCATTTTCTGGTAGAAACGAAGACACTGTAAAAAGAGCTGTATCAGAATACAGAGCTTATTTAGCACAAGGGGCATTGACTAATAGTTCTATTCCTAATGTAAAAGTTAAGAAGAAAAAGATTAGACAAGGTAAAAGTGGTGTAGGTAAGACTATGGTATATGATATTGAAACTTCATTAGTTAGAATCGAACACTGGGGTACTGGTAAAACTTACATCAACCATACACAATTAACAGAAGGTATAGAAGGTCAGACTAGAATTATATCAATAGCGTGGAAATATGTTGGAGAGGATAAAGTTTATGCCTTAACCTGGAAAGATGGTTGTGATAAAAAGATGATGACTGAGTTCATGACTTACTACAATCAATGTGATATGGTAATTGGTCAGAATAATAACTCATTCGATAATAAGTTAGTAGCCACTAGAGCTGCTTATCATGGTCTTCCTTTGAATAGATTTGTAAAGTCATTCGATATCTACAGAAAAGTAAAAACTGTCTTTAAACTACAGTCTTACTCAATGGCTTACATGGCTAAGTATTTTGGCTTAACATTAAAGCAATCACATGAAGGTATTAGAATGTGGAAAATGATTCAGTATGGAACTCCAGCTCAGAAGAAAGAGTATTTACAGAAGATGGTAGACTATAATATAGGTGATATTGTTACTACTGAAGAGTTGTATATGAAGCTAAGACCTTATATGGGTACTATTAGTCATGAGGGTGTTAAGAGAGGTTTACCAAGATGGTCTTGTCCAGTTACAGGAGCAACAGATGTTGAGTGGGTTAATACAATCTACACAGAAGCTGGAACTGTTCAGAGAATACTTCTATGTAAGTCATCTAAGCACCAATTCAAAGTGAGTAATGCAATCTATAGAGAGTTTATAGAGAAAGATTCAACAGTATATTCAGGTAGTTAATATGCTAGAGCTAAGACATGGGAGAGATTATTTCTCTCCCTCACAGCTTAAAAAGCTGTTCGTAAGTGTGTCTAGTTTAACTGCATATCTTAAAAGGAAATGGACTACAACATCATCAATGACATTAGGTACATTGGTTCATTGTTTAATCCTGGAGCCAGAAGAATTCTCTAAAAGATATATTATTATAGATGATAGAGATATATGTAAAGATATTGGAGGTGCTAGACCTAGTTCTACTAAGAAGTACAAAGACTGGTTGTCTGACCTTGCTGATGATAATAAAGGTAAGGAGTTTGTATCAATGAAAGATATGGCTATTGCAGATAAGATTGTAAGAAAATGTAAATTAACTGGAATTATCGATGAGTACTTTACTGATGGTAAAGCTGAGGTTACTGTTAAAGGTGTTGCAAGTGGTTATGATGAAGAATTTAATGGTCTATGTATTATAGATTACGATACTGACTTTGTTTCCATTGACTTAAAAACTACATCTAAACCTTTAAGTAAGTTTAAGTACGATGCAAATGAGCTAGGTTATGATATACAAGCTAGTGTAACTAATTCACTTAATGGTAAAGACTTTATATTTGTAGTAGTACAAACAGTACAGCCTTATGATATAGGTATTTATACTTGCTCAGATTTCTTTATGAAGAGAGGTAAGGATAAGGTTAATACAGCTTTACATAACTACAAGTTTTATGAAGATGAGCATTCATCTCAAGTGTTTAATTTTGAATTATAATATATGATATCAATGTCGAGTATAACGTCTATTCTCGAACTATTTTTTAGATTCAATACTTCTGCTGATAGTGGGAGTATTGAGTTTGAATATAGTGATTATAGCGATAAGTATTTTAGATGGACTAAAAATTCATTTAACCATAAAGAAACCCTTACTGTCATCTATAATGATACAGAGATAAAGATATTTAATACTGCTAAAGTTAAAGATAGAATCTACGGTAACATGGATAAGGTTAGTAGTGATAAAGACAAGATTAACTTCGGATGTCCCTTTGGAATTGTATCTGAGTTAGTTAAAGTAATACCAATAACTAAATTATCGGACGAAGATATCGCTGATAGAAAAAAAGAACTATTAAACCAATAATTATGACAGCAAAAGAAAAAGCAAAAAAGCTAGTACAAGTCTACTTCCGTATAGTATCTGATTCAAACCCATTAGAAGACATTTTAGTTTCAGCTAAAAAATGTGCTTTAATTTGTGTAGATGAAATGTTAGGCATTTATGATAATGAAGGTTATTATGGGGAAGATAGTGAAATAGCATACTTAGAACAAGTTAAACAAGAAATAAATAAGTTATAAGGCACAAAAAAAGCAGGTAGAGAACAACTAACTCTACCTGCTAATTAAGAAAAAATATTACCCGAAATAAAAACCACCCGATTGAGCCATTTCATCAGTGTCGAAAGTATCCGTACCTGATTGAGCTAAAGCTAATAAAGTCGAATCCCTGTTTATATCTCGAATGATACGAGCCTCCATTAATGTCGATTTGTTTCCATAAGACAAATGCGAATTATCTGAGTTGTCTGATACACCTGATGGTGTAGTATCAAGTAACTCCTGAGCAACCTTTACTGCCAGGAACAACTGCATAGTTTCAAATAACTTCTCTTCAGCAGCTGTAAAAACCGCACCACTAGAAATCTTAGTTTGAAAGTTATCATAAACTGGTACAGAAATAATGCTAACTAAATTAGTTTTCTGTAAAAGTCTTACCGCTGATAAAACCTGGTTAGTATCAAACACTTGCTTATGAGGAATGTTCTTCTTAAAAAATTCCTCATTTATAAATAGATTATTTGCCATTATTTATTTTTTTTATCTTTCTTACCGCTATTAGTATTAGGATTCTTTTCAGTATTCCCTCCCTTAACAGGCTTGGTTTTGAAATCTACATTAATATCCTCATCTATAATCTCTAATTCAACACCTACAAGCTCTGTAACGTCAAATAAAGAACTAAAAGCATCTATGATAATCTTTCTATCAGGAATTATTTCCGTTGCCTTAAACAGGTTAAAAGCACTTATCATTTCAGTACCAGTTCCACCCATAGTTTGACCACTTGTCATAACTCCAAATAATGTTGGAGATGTAATATTATGTGCTGTTAATATCTTAGCATCATTTAACCTACTCATCGTTTCAATAGTCTTATCTAAATGACTAGAATCAAGCATATCTATCTGAGGCTTCTCAGATTCTCTTGATACAAAAGAAACAAGTACTTGGTCAGAACGAGAACCAGACATCTTGTCCTGGATATTCTCAGCAGCTGCCTTTCTTTCATCCTTACTCATGTTTCTACCAATCATGGTGATATGAGTCTTAGGGGTAAATCCATTCTTAGCAGCATTCTCTATCTGTACACCAAATTCAAAATCAGCTTCAATAAAGTTAAATGCTCCAATCCAGTTAGGTAGTCCGTAACTATCTAAAATAGAATATGGATTCTTAACATAAATTATTTGTCTCTCTACTTTAGGTGCGAAAGGGTCGAATAAAGGAATAGATTCAGCATCAGGAACTAATGCTCCAGATTTAAATGATTTCTTATAAATAATGTGAGTAAACTCTCCAGCATCATTAGGTCTAGCAAATCTCATTGCTCTTGCAGGAACTGCTGTAAACTTAACAATTCCATCAGGAATAACTTTACCATCTTTAGGCTTACCGTAATCTACGATAATACCACAAGCACCACTCTTTGTGTATTCAAATGCTGACTTAGTTATCAATTGATATAGTCCTACATTAGAACCACCAGCATGTTTTATTAATGTGTTTAATCTAGCATTCTTAGTTCCAATCAATTGAGAATCAACTGATAAACCAGAACCTGTAATCATCTTAGCTTTCTTTGTTATAATACCAGAGTGAGTAGCTGACTTGTACATCAGCTTATCAATCATAATATCTACATCATCAGATGCTCCAAAGGTTAAGTACTCTAGATTATCTACAGATTTAAACCTAGGTCTATAGTTCATTTGCTCCAATGATTTTAACATTGGGTTTATTTCAACACCAGCCGAATTTGTTACTTCTGTGTAAGAAGCGAATCCTGACTTGATGTTCTTTACTGCTTTTTGAAATACATTCATTGTTTTTTATTTATTTGTTTTTAAATATTACGGAGTATCCGTTACTAAATTTGAATTACTAAGATTAAATCCTGTTAAATCCGCATTTCCTGAAATATCAGATATAGTTGTTACGCTAGTTTCCATCTCATAGTAATGAACAGGAGCCGAACTTAATAAGCTCAAGTCTTGTGTTGCACCACTATTGTAGATAGTTGCTATATTAGCACTTTCATCTGTATTAAATATAGCTACCTGATTAATTATACCATCTGATAAGTATTGGTTAGTTGTAGTTCCTAAAAGTCTACCAATCCTAAACTTATCTGCTGGAATATTATTGCTAAATCCACCACCCGCTTGTTGTAGTTGACTAGTTCCATTCGCTCCGTTAATGAACATTGAGAATGCAGTCGCACCACCATTAGCAATAAGAGTATCAGCTCCACTATATGTGATTAGAATATGATTCCATTGATTAGTAGGGAAGTTACCAACGCCAATATAACTTAAATTGTTGCTGTTCTTTCCGTATCTAAACAGTAAATTGTTACCACTAAATTGTGTGATATCGATTCTACCTTCATTTGTCAAATCATCTCCACCGAAGTAGAATAGTGTTTGACTATTTGTAATAGTAGAAGGCTTAACCCACATAGAAATACTCCAAGCATCACTCGCTCCACTTCCGTTACCTGTTCTCTGTAAAGATGTTACTAGTGCGTGATTACCATTTAAGTATGCGTTAGACGAGCTAGGAAACTTCAAAGAATTATTGTTAGTGTAAGCCACTTGTGTAACCGTTATCGTAACCGTAAACTCAATAGTACCACCTATAGCATTACCTGCCTTACAATTAACCACAATAGTGTCTGCTGACGTTCCTAAGTATGTAGGTGCAGTACCGCTAAGTACTCCACTATTTTGATTTAAAGTTAACCAACTAGGAGCATCTAGCTCAGCAAATTGATTCACTATGTTATCACTAGATACAATCTGAAAGTTTAAAACATCTCCTTCAGTTACTGAGGCTGTTTGATTTGCTACAGTTGGTACAAAGTTTACATCAGGTTGTGAGCCTTGACCTACAACTTGCTTAGATATTATAGGTAAGTCTGAATAGTTAGTGTTTCCATTCACACCAAAGTGTAAGTTAATATCACTACCATCAGGATGTACTAATGTTGTAGCTATTCGCTCATTGTTAGTCTCACTCCAAAGCTCCAAGCTATTGTCAGTCATATATCTCAATGAAACTAATCCCATTTCTGTACCAGCTCCACCAACTCTATAAGAATCTATAGAACCACCACCTGCTGTAAAGTATCCACTAGCTGAAGTATTGTGCGCCCAACTAATATCTGCTATAATGCTTTCATTTGTTTGGTATTTAAAAGAAGTTGATAAGTCATCTTCTGCAGTTACAACTCCTGTAGTTGCTCCTGTATAATCTAATCCAAAGGTCTCTCCTGCACCTTGCTTGTTTAAAGGAATCATATACTTCTCTCCTGGTGATAAAGATAAACTTCTCTCTAATATAGTATGAGTAAGTACACCATTTAAAACACCTGCTTCAGTGTTTGCGTAATCGTGTTTAATATCCCATAAGAAATCTGAGTTACTTATAATACCATTAGGTAAAACCCCATTAGTCCAAGTGTACATTTGTATATTGAAAGATGTAACTGCTAAAGGTATTGTAGTTTTAGCTATTTCAACCTCACTAGAACCGCTTAAATCCATTAATTTTAAGTGACCATCACTAAGAAATCTAAGTCCTACAGCATCACTATTAGAAATCACATATTTAGCTCCACTATTAGTAGTAGTTAAAGTACTGTTAGAACCATCTGTGAAGCCACCTGCATAAGTGAAACTTGTACCCCAATTAGAAGCTGTATTAGCTCCAGTATTATAAGCTATAGGCGCTTCTGCTCCATCCCATATACCTAGTATTAAGTTACCACCTCCATTACTTTGGAAGTTCCATTTGAATTCTGAGCCTCGC
>Ga0209192_10003158_pt1 | contig 11260 bp, 10 predicted proteins | sample ArcticOcean_MG_C_11_FD_187433 | JGI IMG/M metagenome (GOLD analysis project Ga0209192, IMG submission 187433) | Marine microbial communities from western Arctic Ocean - ArcticOcean_MG_CB2_154 (SPAdes) (version 2) | ecosystem: Environmental > Aquatic > Marine > Oceanic | place: Arctic Ocean... | reverse complement strand
TGTACTCGTTAAAGTATCCCACTTCGTGAGTCTCTTGGTTGACCGCAAGGTTTTGCCAAATCTCAAAGTATCTCCGTATCTTCATATCATTAAGACAATGGAATGTCAGGGTAACGTCTTCGATTGCGTGACCGTATGCTGTCTTACTTGTTTCTAAACCAATAGTTCGTTCGGTAGATAGTATTTGTCGGCCGGGCAGTGATGTTGCCTTACACAACAGGTTCATCTCTCGTGCGTCACCTGTTAACGGTGGTAGGAAAATCTTAAACAGATTCCCCATTGCCATGCCACCACCTTTACCAATCTGTGACTTGAATTCATCGATACGTGCTACCATTAACCTCTACCTATTTTCTTTCGTGAATCTGCGTAAACTTTCTTAGAGTTTGCCTTTCTGAACTGTGCAGTCGGTAAGAATGTCGCAATTTCCCATTCGGGCATTGGTACTTCCGCAAACTTACTCTTGACGTGTTTAGTCAGATAATGTTTGAAACATGGTTCGTAATACTTTAACTTGGAAATTGCTTGCAGTTTCTTATATGTAATCTGAAACTTTGCTTCCTCACCAGCTTTCATGTTTGCGGTTTCCATCAATGCATCTAACATCTTTGCACGTAACATCGGTGGAAGGTAGTGGAGGTTCAATCCATAAAACCCACCCTTTGCAGGGCCAACAACAATAACCAAGGGGAACAAATCGTAATACGGAAGTGTGTCCTTAGTCTTGGGGTCATAGAAGAACATCTGCATTGTTCCCACTAATCCAGTTCTCGACAGATTCTTTAGTGCAGCCCTTTGTGTCAAAGGGTCTTCCCTTAGAAGTGCCTTTCGGTTTATAGAACGCATATTAGATGCTTTCTTTTGGAACCACTCACGACTTTCCTTGGTACGGGGAGTTACCCCCGCACGGAATGCTTGTAGTTCTAGTCTGTTGAATATATTACTCATAGTTCTATTTATACTTATTTTTTACGTTTCTTACGAAAAGGTTTTAAAGTTTTACCTAAAGGTTTCAACGGTTTGGTTGACTTAGGAATGATACTCTTCAGAGGTTCGTTCTTCTCCGTCCATATAACAAACTTCCATCCACGTTCCTCTGCGTACTCCCTTGCGGCATCCCACTTATTTATATTCTTAACATAGGTAAAACTTTCGGTTAGATATCGTCTGGTGTTCTTACTACCAGTCGGTATCCTAGTCTCCTTGTCTGGTTTGATCTCTACCAAGAAAGTCCTACCACTGGCCATCACCAACTTCATGTCCATAAAATATCTATGATAACGCTTGTCAACCTCATATAAGTATGGTATAATGACTTCTTCGGATGACCACTTTACTACGTCAGGGTTACCATCTGCCCACTTGAATGCGTGTTTCTCCCACCCAGACCTATAGGTGACCTTTGTATGATCTCCCTCGTACTTCGATGGATTCTTTACGGTGTATATACCAGAATGTGTTTTAAATGCCATAAAAACCTTATAAATAAAGATAAATGATTTACAACCTATTTATAGAGAAAATAAAATGCCTGATAACATATACGATGCCAAAGTCGGAGACAAGTTAACTCCAGAACAAATCAACCAAGCAGCGAAAGGTGAGACTCAGGGCACTGCAACAGAACCCGAAGGTGTGATAGAGAACAAGAACAGAAAGGAGTTGGAATATCCGTTAAACAATCCAGATGATTATAAAGGTAGAATCATCTTTGATGTCATGAAAGACGCAGAGACTGACCTAGGTAATGTCGTGGGTGCTCTTACAAATGCGGTTAACAAGTTTATAAACCCTGATGATGAAGCTCCAGATGGTAGTGCTATTGAAGAGACAACTGGTGCAAATCCTGAAGACAAGGTAAAGGGTGTTGCGGCTCATAAAGGTGCTGAGACCACTCAGCAAACTATTACAAACTCGTCACCACCCACCCGACTTGACAGGAAGGTATCACTGTATCTACCTGTTGGTCTACAGTACCGTGACAATGTCGCATACGACAATATGGACTTGGGTGGTATGGGTGCGGGTGTTGAGTCTGGATTGAAAAGTGGTTCTGGTGCTATAAGTGCTTTAATTGACGGTGGACTGAAAACTTTTCAGAATGCTCTTGCCGGTTCTGCTAATAAGAATGCCGCAAAGGTTGCTACTGTCCAACTTGCGTCCGCATTACCAGATGAGATTGCGGGTGCATTTAGGTCTGCGGCCGGTGTGACATCAAATCCTAACACACGTGTATTGTTCAAGTCGGTTGGATTACGAGAGTTTGCATTTGCGTTTAAGTTCATTGCGACTTCTCCGAAGGAAGCAACGGAGATCAAGGAAATCATCAAACTCTTCCGAACAGAACTGTACCCCGAAAACATTAACCTACCCATTGATGGTAGTAATATATCTATTGGTTATAAGTTTCCTAATAAGTTTCAAATCGAAGTTCAATATAATGGAGAAGAGGTTGCGACTAAAATCAAACCATGTTACCTCCGTGACGTGGGTGTGACTTATAACAACACTGCGATGGCAATGCATAGTGACGGTAACTTCTCTGAGATAGAGATGACTCTATCATTCCAAGAGGCAAGAACACTCAACAGGAAAGACGTTGAAGAGGACGGATTCTAATGACAACTAAATACTTCTCTAATTTTAATATCATCTCTTACAGATTTGGTGACAACGAGAAACCAGTACTGTTTGACAATCTTAGTCAATATGTTGATGTCATAGATGGACTCAAGGATAACCTTAGTTTCTATAACCAACACACAATTATTTCTGGTGAACGTCCTGATACTTTATCCTATAAGTTGTATGGGACTACGGATTACTACTGGACGTTCTTTTTGATGAACGACCATTTGCGTATATCGGGTTGGCCTATAGATGCTCACACCATTCTGGATATTGCGAAAGAAAAGTATCCACACCGAACTGTTACCACAAATGATGTTGTCGCTGCAAACTTTCCGGTAGGAACGGTGGTAACCGGACTGAGTAGTGCTACGGTAGGAACTATTGTCAAACGAGACCTATGTATGGGTCAATTGGTTATCGATACAGTAGATGACAACAACTTTGATAAGAACGAGTCTATCGCATACACTAGTGAGGAAGGTGCGTTCTATGTTGCACAGTTGATACGAGAATCCACACAGTATGATGCAGTTCATAACTATGAGTTGAATGGGGTACATCAGGACTTACCACTCTACGACTTTGGTAATCCTGGCGCAACGTGGACTCCTATCACTTATAGAGATCGTATGGAACGTAGAAATGATGAGTTGAAAACTATTAATGTATTGAAACCATCCGTCATAAATAGGGTAGTGAGTGAATTTAATAACTTCCACAAGGAAAGTTAATGAGTAGCAAAACGACACAGTCGCAACAATTTAAGATTATTAAGGCAGAGATATCGGCTGATCGTCTTGGTGGTGTTAACACTAATACGTTTGATGTCCGTACATCTATTGCGGAACTGAACATCTTCGAGAGTCTGGACAAACCTTATCTTACTGGCACGGTTGTTATTCTGGATGACAAGGCATTGTTCGATAAAATTAACTTCCAAGGTACGGAACGACTGTCTGTAGAGATGGCCTCGGTTGACAATAACTTGAACGTAGTATTCAAACGTACCTTCATTATGACAGGTATTGAAAACCAAGTCAAGTCGAATGACAACGGAAAGTCTTCGATTGTGGTTTTCACGTTACTTGACGAACACGCATTTCTTTCATCATTAAAAAAGATTAGTAAGTCATTCAACGGACGTATCGATGATGTTCTGATCAAACTACTTGCCACCGAGTTGAAACTGGATATTGATCTATCATATCTGTTCTTACCTAATGGACTGAAGGCACTTCCATTACAGACGAACATGAGGGGCATTATCCCAAATATGTCACCTATAGATGCGATCAAGTGGTTGACTAGTAGAGCAACGACAGTGACGGGATCACCATTCTTTACCTATGCAACGATGCATGATGATAATCTACGTCTAGGTAATCTAGACTCCATGTTATCACAAAAAGCGTTTAACTCAAGGATACCCTATACATTCAACCCAGCAAACATTTCTAATGCGGAGACACAGACTGAGTTTGAAAAGACATTTACTATTAAGGCAATGAAGACATCTAAGTCTGCAAACACTCTCAGTCTTGTACAACGTGGTGCGGTGGGTGCTCTATTACAAAACACCAATCTTAACACGGGTATTATAACCAAGGGTCATCACAGTATAAGAAACGTCCTAGATAGACTAGAGAATACAAATATCATTGGCAATAACCAGAATGTGTTTGACCCCAGATTTAAAGTGGATAACAAGTTAGTAGACGAATATGACGCACAAGTCTACACAACAGTCACTTCTACGGGTACTTACGGTAGACATAAAAGTTATCATGATGAGTATGATGGAACTAAGTTTAAAAAGAAATTAGAGAACCGAGCACTACTCAACCATATGTACAAGAATATGTTTAATGTTGTGGTAGAAGGTGCGGGTTTTATTATCGCAAAGGCTAGTGTTGGTGACATCGTTAATTTAAAGGTTGTGAACGACAACGTAGAAAGTTCTAGTGTTGCGACCGAGGACGATCTTATCGACAAATCGAAGTCTGGTGATTTTATAATCTATGATACAAGACATACGTTCCAAGGTACACAACACACCGTGTCAATGAACCTGTGTAAACTGGAGAAACTTCCGTAATGAAACCGATTCTATCAGAGTTCTATGGTGACAACACACGATGGTTCATTGCAACTGTTGTTGATGCCTCACCCCCATATGGTTACGAAGGACGTGTGAAGATTCGTGTACACGGAATACATACGGAGTCTACCAGACTAATTCCCCAGAGTGACTTACCTTGGGCCCAATGTGTTATCCCAACCACAGAAGGTGGTGCTTCTGGTATAGGACGGATGCCACAGTTGCAATCAAGTGCTTTAGTGTTTGGTATGTTTATGGACGGAGTTAATTCACAGACACCTATTATATTGGGTTCTCTTCCTCATATAGAAAATCCTTCTATAGTCCAACAAGGACAGAGGTTCGAAGATACCGGAACAGATAACAAACCAGAGACCCTCTTCGAGAAACTCGGTGCAGCATTAAAACCAAAAACGACTGACATCCAAAATGAAGCGGCCGGTAACATCAACAACCTAGTTAAACTTGCACGAGAAAACACATCGGTGACTTTCTTCTTGAACCTAGGGTACTCTGTGAAACAGTCTATAGGTATAACTGCGGGACTTACCCACGCATCTGGTATGCGAACCGGAATCAATCCCCAGTCTAGTGGTATTGGTAATTTCCGTAATGGTCGATATCAAGACTTACTGAGATTCTCTAGTAAGAACAATGAGTTTCTTACACAGTTGACCTTTGTTGCATATGAATTAAACGGGTCACAGTCTGCCACCAACATAAGATTATTGCAATTAGACAGACTCGATAACAACGGTATCTGTCAAGTATTCAGTAGATATTATTTGGAAAAACCTGATAGCGCAACAAGCAAACAAATAGAATTGGCCGCACGAAGACTGATCGATAGGATAACATAATGGCATTAAATAAAACAGACCTAAATCTCGTTCTGAATGCAGAAGGTAGAAAGAAAGAAGTTGGTAATGCTAGGTTTCAAGACCAGTCTATAAGTGCTATCGAGGAAACATTTGTCAAAACGACAACAACCCTTGGACAAGAAGACGGTAAGATTCTCGGTGGTATCAAGTCATTAGGACAGTCTACCAATTCTTCGGAAGAGGTTATTACTAGTGCTGTTGGTCTGATAACCGATACTCTCCCTGCATTGTCTGGTGCGAAAGGAAATGTGTTAACAGTCACCAATGCCACGGTACTAGACTCTGATGGAAAGTTCTTACGATACAAGTTACCAAGTGATTCTGATGGTAGTCTTGTACTTAATGCATTATCGATAGACTCTGCCGGTGGTGTTGTTTCGGTAGTAAGAAGTCTTCTTGGTCGTGACTCAGATGACAATGCTCGTTCTTTTGGTTCTACAACCACGAGTGTTACTGCACTGACAGGTCTTCCTGCACTCAAGGCAAATGCCCCTACATCTGCACTTGCAGTAGTAACAGACGGAACTGGACAAAGTATTGCGGAATGTGTTAGTATTGCAGAACAAAAGAAGAATGCAGACTTTGCGGAGATTACCGCATTTACCGATGTCATTGAAGCGATGAGACCACCTGCCTCTGCTGGTGGTGGACTGTTTGGTAAGATCAAGTCTGCGATGAGTGCTGTGAGTTTTGCGGGTGGACTTGGTGCTACACTGAACCAACTCGCTCCAGTTGCTGCTCTAAACGACACTCTTGCTCAAGTGACTAGCAAAGTCAATGAATTGGAAGCACTTGCGTTAGGTGCTACGGAGAAGTTTGCGGCACTAGGTACTGAGGCAATGGCTATTGGTGACGGAATTCTCCAATCAACGTTAGATCAAGTTACCAATATTACTGGTGTTCAGGATTTAATCGCGAAGGGTAATAAACTAAAAGACCAATTGGATACTCTACCTACCATAAATGATGTTATCGGAACAGATTTGAGTAATGTGGTTGATGTTGTTAACAAAGTTACCGATGAGGTTAATACATTCGAGGCAGACTTCAATCAACGTATTGACAAAGGTTTACTAGGAACTCTACAGAATGTTGCGGAGGGTTTGACTGGTGATGCCGCAAGTTATATCTCAAACCTTGTTTCCGGTGGTATCGTTTCGTCTGATCAAGAAAGACAACAGATTCTTGCACAGTTTTCTAGTGATGATCCGAGACAAAAAAAGGAAGCTGTTAAGACCTTGACTGGTAAGTCCATCAATGTATCAGAACGAATGAAATCCATTATCGGAACGGATGAGAATACCTCTACTACGTTAGAGATGCAAGTTCAGATGATTAAGAAGGCGAGAGAACAGGGTGTGCCTGAACAAGAGATTGCCATTGCTCAACAAGAGATATCTACTATTGACGATAAGATGAGTAAACTAGATACCACAATCGGTGGTTCTGTTGTTGTCGAAGCAAGTCTATTTGAAGAGGCTGTCTCAATCGATCAGTCGAGTAAATGGTCTGGTCGCAACAGTCCAGATGATATCTTTACATATATTTCTTCGGTAGAAGAGTTGGATGCCGAGTTTACTAATGTCCACCGAGAAGTTACCGAAGTTATTGTTCATGCCTCAGAGACTCACACCAATAAAAACATAGGTGCGATAGAGATAAATAACATACATACCGAACTTGGACATGACGGTATTGGATATCATTATGTTATAAGAAGAGACGGTAGATTGCAACGTGGTAGACCAGTCAACACAGAGGGTGAACACGCAATTGTCAATGGACATGACAAACGATCTATTGGATTGGTCATGGTTGGTGGGTTGAACGTTTCTACTGGTGAAGACAATCCTACGAATTATAGGTCTGCCCAGTCATTCACAAGAGAACAGTTTACAACACTAGAGAAGTTCTTTGCTAGTTACTATCGCAGATTTCCGGGCGGTCAGGTGTTTGGACACAACGATGTTGATGAGGCCGAACATGACCCATACTTTGATGTGGTAGATTATGTTGATTCGGTATTCAGGAAAAAGAATAAATTGATTGACCCCAAGACAAACGGCCCAATGAGTCCATCGGAGATTAATAGTGACAACTAAGAGAGACAGTTTTGATTTAAGAGTTGATAAAATCGGTGAAGGTGCTGAGAATTCTCTTGGTGTTGCCCAAGATGGTATGCAAGACCCTACGGGAGAATATCCCAAGAGAGAATATAACTACGGTTCTTCAATCAACAAAGCATCACGTGGCACAAAGATAAACAATCTTTATGTCGGGGGTGGTGACATTGGGGTATCTTTAAATATCGAACCACAACGTCCATCCGAGTATCCGTTCAACCAAGTACAAGAGACTGTCTCCGGTCACGTCATCGAACAGGATGACACGCCAGGCGGTGAACGTGTATTAATCAAACATCGTACTGGTGCGGGTGTTGAAATGAGAGCAGATGGTTCTGTTATCATCTCTGCTGTCAATAATAAGATTGAAGTGACTGGTGGTGATCAGACTGTTATCATTGAAGGTAATGGTAATCTAGTGTATCAAGGTAACCTCAACCTTAAAGTGACTGGTGACTATAATGTAGACGTGGGTGGAAACTATAACGTTAATGTTGCTGGTAGTCTACGTGAGGATATCCTAGAGAACCACAAGACAACCGTCACGGGTAATCGTGAACTGACCACAAAGAAGACCAAGACAACAAGAACCCTCGGAACCTCTACCGATGTCATGTTAGCAGATTATAATTCGTTTGTCAAACTTGATCAGAAAAACTTTGTTGAAGGTAATATGGAGTTTGCGTCAGAAGACAATATCTTTATGTCTGGTAAGGAAGCATTTGTTGTGTCGAGTAAGAACGCAAACATCACTGGTGCAAAATACATTTCCATCATGGGACAGAAGGGTGCAATCGGTGGTAGAATGGTTGACTTCACAGGTAACGTATTCCAAGGTGGAGAAGGCCCTGTCGAGTATAACTCTGGTGCGGTATTCTATGGTACGTTCATGGGTAAAGCATCCGAAGCGTGGAAGGCAAACAACGCAGACAATGCTGACCTTGCACTGAGATCGTATTTCGCCTCAAACGCAAAGCACTCACTGACAGCAGTAACCGCAGGAACCGCTGCGACAGGTGCTGCAACATTTAGTATACCCAAAATATTGTCGGCAGGTATACATCTACCCAAGAAGACAAAAGAGTTTCAGTATCCCAGTTCTGGGCCTGCGGAAGTTCAGATCACTGGTGAGTGGGTTGTTGGTCAAGCAGTCAATGGTGACTACGCAATCAAGACTGTTGTTCTTGACGGTGGTGACGTATTATTGGCAAAGACACTTCTTACTGATGATTACAATGACGTGTTCAACAAGATTCCTACTACCCAAGAGATTCGTTCTGCTTTCCGAAACGCATCGTCTAGAGACTCAATTGGAAGTGTACTTGTTTCGGAAGAAAGACTCAACCCAGAATATAAATCAAAGTCCCCACCGAAAGTCGGTAGGACTGCAAAGAAATCCGCATCATCTAGATTTGGATTTGAACCGATTGGTAATGCAATCGAAAATAGAGGAAAGAGGTTTACACCGTGATAGTATTAGTTGATCCAGTTTATAATCCAGAATCTCAAAGTAGTATTACCGCTGCGACCAAGTTGGGGCCGGGAATTACAATCGCAAGGTTCCTCGGTGCGTATGGTGATAGAACACCATTCAATCATGTGGTAACTAACACTGCACGTAAACAGATTGCACGACACCTATATTTACAATCCGAAGCAATACGAATCATCAACGGTAACACAAGGAACTTCAATGATGTTCGTTTGATTGTTTCGGAAGGTCTCTACAAACTCAGAGAGACTGATGCCAATGATGATATTATGAAGAAGAAGTCTGATGGTAGACTTGTATATTATCAAGTAATAGATCAGGAAGGTAAGATCAATCTAGAGAAGACATTCGATGTTGCGGAATACTGGAAAGACTATATTAAGTTTGGTACATTGTACCTAGACTATGATAATTACAATCCAGACGGTAGTTTGACCGCATCAATTGGATTAGAGTTCCCTACAACACCAGCGACCTTCGACATTAGTTTTGCGGGAGACGTAAAAACTTATTTCAATAACGAACTAATGAGTGCAAACGAATTAGTAGAAATCGAGGAAAGTGACTAAAAAGTCATATAAATAGAACTATGGCAATACGAAGAGCGTTCGCACAAGAAGATAGAGACCTACAAACGGCATCGGTATCAACGAGTCGTGTTAGGGAGTATTCTGATATTGATTTAACATTTACCGCCAAACCGACTAGTGGAGAAATCTACAAGAAAACGGATGCAGCGGCAGTGAAACAATCAATCAAGACACTAGTACTTACAAACTTACTGGAGAAACCATTTCGTCCCGACTTTGGTGGTCACTTGCAGGGACAGTTGTTTGAATTGGCAGATAGAGGAAAGTCGGCTTCTCTAAAGAGAGGTATCATTCAAAACATCGATGTATACGAACCAAGGGCAAAAGTTCTGGATGTGGTTGTGAATCTACAACCAGATAGAAATAGTTTAGATGTAACAATAAAATTCAAGGTAGTGAATACCGAAGAACGGGTCGAATTCACTACTACACTTGCAAGGTTAAGATAAAATGGCGACAACAATAAAATCCACATCGTTAGACTTTGATGCGATTAAGAATAACCTCAAGGTATTTCTTGCTGATAAGAACGAGTTTGCAGATTACAACTTCGAAGCATCTGGTCTTTCCAATATTTTGGATGTCCTTGCATATAATACACATTATAATGCGTTGACCGCTAATTTTGCTTTGAACGAATCTTTCCTAGGGACGGCACAGTTACGTAGTTCTATAATCTCTCTTGCCGAGGGTATAGGTTACATTCCAGATTCGAAGACATCGTCTCAAGCAATTATTAAACTGTCGTTGAATCTTTCGGGTGTTGCTGGTCGCGAAACCAATATTCAAATTCCGAGTGGAGTTAAGTTTAACGCAACTGTTGATGAGACTGAATACGTATTCCAGACACTAGAGAACATCTCTGCGGAAGACAACGGTGCTGGTCTATATGAGTTCAGTAACGCATCTGGGAATAAGAACATTAAGATACATGAAGGAACCGAGAGGGTTAAGACCTTCATCGTTTCGAGAGCTGAAGACAACGAAGTCTATATCATTCCTGACAAATCAATAGATATTGATACCGCAATTGTTCGTGTATATGAACAACCGTCTTCTTCAGTATTCCTTCCGTATACAAACATTGTTAAGGCTAACACCATTAGTGAAAATTCGACACTGTACATCCTCAAAGAATCACCTAACGGTCTCTTTGAATTGTCCTTTGGTAACGGAACAACCTTGGGTAAAGCACCCCCGACTGGTTCAAAGGTTACGGTAACTTATCTTGCCAGTAGTGGTTCACCATCAAACGCTGCTAAGACTTTCGAGCCACAGTCTGGTGTAAGTGTTGCGGGTCAGACCTACGATATGACAGTAACAACGGTTGCTGATGCGGTTGGTGGTTCTTCGAAAGAAACTATAGAGTCTATTAGACAAACTGCACCATTCCAATATGCAACACAAAATAGAATGGTAACTGCGGTAGATTACTCTGCACTGGT
>Ga0209192_10003151_pt1 | contig 11271 bp, 6 predicted proteins | sample ArcticOcean_MG_C_11_FD_187433 | JGI IMG/M metagenome (GOLD analysis project Ga0209192, IMG submission 187433) | Marine microbial communities from western Arctic Ocean - ArcticOcean_MG_CB2_154 (SPAdes) (version 2) | ecosystem: Environmental > Aquatic > Marine > Oceanic | place: Arctic Ocean... | reverse complement strand
ATACATAAAATTACAAATAATTGGTGGACAGGCAAATCCTGCACCTCCTGTCGGTCCAGCTTTAGGACAACGAGGAATTAATATAATGGAATTCTGTAAAGCTTTTAACGATAAAACAAAAGCATTTGCAGGAAAGCCAATTCCGGTAATTATTACAGTTTATAAAGATAAAAAATTTGATTTTGAAATTAAGTCACCACCAGCATCTCATTTCATCAAAGAAGCTGCTAAATTAAAGGGTGGCTCAAAAGAACCAGGAAGAGTAATAGCTGGGTCAATTACAAAAAAACAAGCTGAAGAAATTGCAACACAGAAAATGAAAGATCTTAATGCCCATAGTTTAGAGCAGGCTGTAAAAATTATTGCAGGGTCAGCAAGATCAATGGGTATAGAGGTTAAAGATTAATGCCATCAAAAAGATTTAAAAAATTACCAGAAAAAACAAAAGACTTATCGGCTGAAATAATAGAAAAATTATTACCTGAGGTAAAAAAAAACTGTACTACAAAATTTGATGAGTCTGTTGATTTAAGTTTTCAAATAAACAATAAACAGAAAAAAGGTGAAGTTAATATTAGAACTGTTGTTAATTTACCAGGTGGAACTGGCAAAGCAGTAAAAGTTGCAGTTGTTTGTGAAGACGATAAGGCACAAGATGCTAAGGATGCAGGTGCTGATATTGTAGGGAGTGATGAACTTATTGATAAAATTAAAGCAGGAGAGTTAAACTTTGAGAAATTAATATCAACACCTGGAATGATGATAAAACTTTCAAAGTTAGGAAAAGTTTTAGGACCAAAAGGTTTAATGCCAAATCCTAAGCTTGGCTCAGTATCTGATAATATTAAACAAGCAGTCACAGATGCTAAATCTGGACAAGCAGAAATTAGAAATGATAAAGATGGAAATATTGGTGTTAGTATTGGTAAAAAATCTTTTCACGATGATCAGTTATTAAAAAATTTCCATGTAATTTTAGATACATTAGAAAAAGAAAAAGGAAACAATACATTAAAAGGTGATTTGATTAAAAATACTTTTGTTACATCTAGTATGGGTGTTTCTTACAAAGTTAAATTAGGAAAAGTGATATAATTATGATGAACAAAGAACAAAAAAAAAATTATATAAGTGAAATGGAAACACAATTTCAAAACAATAATGCTGTATTAGTTACTCATTACCAAGGTCTTACAATGTCTCAACTCGATGAATTAAGATCACAGATGAGAGAACATGGTATTAAATTTAAGATTACCAAAAACAGGATTACTAAATTAGCATTGGAAAAAACGAAGTGTAAGGAGCTTTCAAACTTATTTATAGGAGCTACCGCTGTGGCTTTTTCAGATGATGCAATTATGTCTGCGAGAATTTTATCAAAATTTGCAAAAACCAATGAAAATCTAAAACTTTTAGGTGGGATTATGGGTAGTGATGTTTTAGATCAGGCTGGAGTTCAAAATGTAGCAAATTTACCAACTCTTGATGAAGCTAGAGCTAATATAGTAGGAATTTTAGCTGCACCAGCGTCAAAATTTATAAGTATTTTACTTGCACGTTCCGAAAAAATGAGTACTTTGAGCGCAGAAAATTCTTAAAAAAAACAACCTAAAGAGTAAATTAAATATGCCAGACCTAAATAAAATTATAGAAGATTTATCCAGTTTAACTGTAGTTGAAGCAGCTGATCTTTCAAAAAAACTTGAAGAAAAATGGGGTGTTACAGCAATGGCTGCAGCAGCACCAGCAGCAGCAGCAGCAGGTGGAGCAGCTGAAGAAGCAAAAGATGATTTCACAGTTATGCTAATTTCAGCAGGTGATAAAAAAATTAATGTTATCAAAGAGGTAAGAGCGGCAACATCTTTAGGTCTTAAAGAAGCAAAAGATCTAGTTGAAGGGGCACCAAAAGAAGTAAAATCTGGTGTTAACAAAAAAGATGCTGATGAGCTTAAAACTAAATTAGAAGCAGCGGGCGCAAAAGTAGAACTTAAATAAATTAATTAGAAAGAACCTAATTACTGATTAATTTTTAATCGGTAACTATTTATAAATGCAATTATCTTTTACTGAAAAGAAAAATATAAGAAAAAGCTTTGGAAAGCTTGCTGAAACCTTATCTATTCCCAACTTAATTGAAGTCCAAAAAAACTCATACAAACAGTTAACTGATTTTGATCCTGAGGCTGGTGATTTGTCAAAAGGTTTTGATAGGGTATTTAAAAGTATTTTTCCAATTGAAGATTTAAACGATAAAGGAACATTAGAATATGTTTCTTATAGATTAGATAAACCAAAATTTGATGAAGAAGAATGTATTCAAAGAGGTTTGACGTTTTCATCGGCTCTGAAATGTACTTTAAGGTTAGTGGTTTATGAAATAGACCAAGAAAATAATACTAAAGATATTTTATCAGCTAAAGAACAAGAAGTTTATATGGGTGAAGTTCCCATGATGACTGAAAGTGGAACATTTATTACAAATGGAGTTCAAAGAGTTGTAGTCAATCAAATGCATAGAAGTCCTGGTGTATTCTTTGATCATGATAAAGGTAAATCTCATGCTTCAGGTAAACTTCTTTTTAACTGTAGAGTAATTCCTAACAGAGGTTCATGGTTAGATTTAGAATTTGATGTTAAAGATTTTTTATACTTTAAAATTGACAGAAAGAAAAAAATATTTGCTACGACTTTATTAATGGCCTTAGGTTTAACAAAACCTGAAATTGCTGATGAGTTTTATGAAAATGAAAAATATTCTTTTGATTCAAAAACAGGTAAATGGAAAACAAAATTTAATCCAGAAAATTACAAAGCTAAAAATTTTTCAGAGGAAGTTATTGATGCTAAAACAGGAAATGTAGTTATTAAATTGGGTGAAAAGATCAATTTTTTATCAGCTAAAAAAATTGCAACAGATGGTTTAAAAGATATTTTAGTTAACCAAGAATCTCTTTATGGCAAACATTTACATAGAGATGTAAAAGTTGGTGAAGATGAAGAAGAGGGTACCTTTGCAATCGGAACAGAAATTAATGACACTATTATTAAACAAATTTTAGAAGCAAATATTACTTCAATTGAAGTTTCTATTACAAATTCAATTAATAAGGGGCCTTATCTACTTGCAACAATCTTAAATGATAAAAATAATAATAAAAATGAAGCTATTACAGAAGTTTACAAAATACTAAGACCAGGCGAACCTCCTACCACAGAAATTGCTACACAAATTTTTAATAATTTATTTTTTAGTTCTAATAGATATGACTTGTCTGATGTTGGTAGAGTTAAAATGAACTCAAGATTAAATTTAGAATGTTCTGATAAAATTACTATTTTAAGAAATGAGGATATTCTTGCAATTGTTCATAAAATGTTAGATTTACGTGATGGTAAAGATGATGTTGATGATATTGACCATCTTGGAAATAGAAGAGTTAGATCTGTTGGTGAGCTTGTTGAAAATCAAGCACGTGTAGGTGTTTATAGAATGGAGAGAGCCATTAAAGAAAAAATGACAACTCTTGATATTGAATCTGCAATGCCACAAGATTTAATTAATGCCAAACCATTAACAGTTTCTCTTAAAGATTTTTTTGCAAGTTCACAACTTTCTCAATTTATGGATCAAACTAACCCATTATCAGAAATAACTCACAAAAGAAGAGTTTCAGCTTTGGGGCCCGGTGGGCTTACAAGAGAAAGAGCTGGTTTTGAAGTGCGTGATGTTCATCCCACTCACTATGGTAGAATCTGTCCGATTGAAACTCCAGAAGGACCAAACATTGGACTGATCAATAGTTTATCCACTTATGCAAAAATTAATAAATATGGCTTTATTGAAAGTCCATACAAAAAAGTCAAGAATGGAATTATTGAAGATAAAGTTGAATACTTATCTGCTATGGAAGAAACCAAATATACAATTGCGCAAGCAAATGCTAAAGTTGATAAAAGTGGAAAAATTTTAGAAGAACTGGTTCCTTGTAGAGAAAATCTAAACTTTGTTTTATCAAGTCCTAAAAATATTGACTACATTGATGTATCTCCAAAACAATTGGTTTCAGTTGCCGCATCTTTGATTCCTTTTTTAGAAAATGATGATGCAAACAGAGCTTTGATGGGATCAAACATGATGAGACAAGCCGTTCCTCTATTAAAGCCTGAGTCTCCATTGGTTGGAACTGGTATTGAGAGTGATGTTGCTTTAGATTCAGGAGTTACCATTGTTGCAAAACGTGATGGTTCTGTTGATAAAATTGATGGTAAAAGAATTGTTGTTAAAGCAAGTGATGAAACTGATTTTACAAAATCTGCTGTCGATATCTATAATTTACATAAATTTAAAAGATCAAACCAAAATACTTGTATTAACCAAAAACCTCTAGTTCGAGTTGGAGATAAAATTAGAGCAGGTGATATTATTGCAGATGGTCCGTCTACAAAATTAGGTGAACTAGCACTTGGAAAAAATGTGACTGTAGCTTTTATGCCTTGGCAAGGTTACAATTTTGAAGACTCAATCCTAATTTCTGAAAGATGTGTAACTGATGATGTCTTTACGTCTGTTCATATAGTTGAGTATGATGTTATGGCTAGAGATACTAAATTAGGAGAAGAAGAAATTACAAGAGATATTCCAAATGTGAATGAAGAGGCCCTAAAAAATTTAGACGAGTCAGGGATAGTATATATTGGTGCAGAAGTAAAAGCTGGAGATATACTAGTTGGTAAAGTTACACCTAAAGGAGACTCAGCATCTGGACCAGAAGAAAAATTATTACGTTCAATCTTTGGTGAAAAAGCAATAGACGTAACAGACACTTCTTTAAAAATGTCTAGAGGCAGCAGTGGAACTGTTGTCGATGTTAGAGTTTTTAACAGACATGGAATTGAAAAAGACGAAAGATCAATTACTATTGAAAGAGCTGAAATTGAAACTGTACAACAGGATAAAATTGTTGAAGAGGAAATTTTAGAAAGAAGCATCAAACAAAGAGCTAATCAAATTTTTTCTGGAGGATCATTAACTAAGAAAATTAAAGATTTTGATGTTGGTATTAAATTAGATTTAGAAACTATCAATAAATTCAATATTAATGATCTTTTTAAAATCACAGTTGGAAATGTAAGTGATGAAGCAAGTGTTGCTCAGTTAAAAGATCAATACAACACAGCTAAGCAAGATATTCTTGAGAGATTTGAAGATAAAGTTCTTAAAATTAGAAGTGGCGATGACTTATTACCAAGTGTTATGAAAATGGTTAAAGTATTTGTTGCGATAAAAAGAAGATTGAGACCAGGTGATAAAATGTCTGGAAGACACGGCAACAAAGGTGTTGTTAGTAAAATTGTGCCTGTAGAAGACATGCCTTATAGAGAAGATGGAAGACCAGTTGATATTGTCTTAAATCCTTTAGGTGTACCAAGTCGTATGAACGTTGGTCAAATTTTAGAAACTCACCTTGGATGGGCTTGTAAAGAGTTTGGTGAAGAAGTTAAAAGATTAGTAAATGAAAATAATAAAAAATTTGAAAAAACTGAAAAAATTTCATCATTTTTAACTTCAGTTTATGGAAAAGATATATTTGATGGCGGCATTGATAAATTAAATAAAACTGAATTTGCAGATTTATGTGAAAATTTACAAAATGGTATAGCTATATCAACACCAGTATTCGATGGTGCAAAAGAAAAAGATGTTTCTAAAATGCTTTCCTTGGCTAAATTACCAACTTCTGGACAAACTAATTTATGGGATGGTAGAACAGGAGAAATGTTTGATAGGCCCGTGACTGTTGGAATTATATACATGTTAAAACTTCATCACCTTGTAGAAGATAAAATTCATGCTAGATCTACTGGCCCTTACAGTTTAGTTACTCAACAACCTTTGGGTGGTAAAGCTCAATTAGGTGGACAAAGATTTGGTGAGATGGAGGTTTGGGCGCTAGAGGCTTATGGTGCATCTTATACATTACAAGAGATTTTAACTGTTAAATCAGATGATGTTGCGGGAAGAGTTAAAGTTTACGAAACTATTGTTAAAGGTGAGGAAAATTTTGAATCTGGAATACCAGAATCTTTTAATGTTTTAGTTAAAGAAATAAAATCATTAGCATTAAACATAGAGTTAAATTAAATATGAAAAAAGAATTAACAGATTTATTTAAAAATAGTGAAGTTTCAGAGGCTCAAAATTTTAGCAGCATTAAAATTACTTTAGCAAGTCCTGAAAAAATTAAGTCTTGGACTTATGGAGAAATTAAAAAGCCAGAAACAATCAATTATAGAACTTTCAGACCTGAAAAAGATGGTTTGTTCTGTGCTAGAATTTTTGGTCCAATAAAAGATTACGAATGTTTGTGTGGAAAATACAAACGTATGAAATTTAGAGGAATTATTTGTGAAAAATGTGGGGTGGAAGTTACAAAATCTAATGTGCGTAGAGAAAGAATGGGTCACATTAATCTTGCAACACCTGTGGCTCACATATGGTTCCTGAAATCTTTACCAAGCAGAATTTCTCTTGCAGTTGATATGAAGTTAAAAGAAGTAGAAAGAGTTTTGTATTTTGAAAACTTTATAGTTATAGAACCTGGTCTAACAGGACTTCAAAAAAACCAACTCTTAAATGAAGAAGAATTAGCTAAATTCCAAGATGAATTTGGTGAAGAATCTTTTGAAGCTGGAATTGGTGCAGAAGCTATCCTTTCAATTTTAAAGTCAATGGACCTCGAGCAAGAAAGAAAAATTTTAATCAATACAATAAAAGAAACTAAGTCTAAGGTTAATGAAGAAAGATCTATTAAAAGACTTAAATTAATAGAGTCTTTTATTGATACTGGACAAAAACCAGAATGGATGATTCTAACCGTTGTTCCAGTAATACCGCCTGAACTAAGACCGCTAGTTCCTTTAGATGGTGGAAGATTTGCGACTTCTGATTTAAATGATCTTTATAGAAGAGTTATTAACAGAAATAACCGTTTAAAAAGGTTAATGGATCTTAAAGCTCCAGATATTATTGTTAGAAATGAAAAAAGAATGTTGCAAGAATCTGTTGATGCATTATTTGATAACGGTAGAAGAGGTAGAGTAATAACTGGTACTGGTAAAAGACCTCTTAAATCTTTAGCAGAGATGCTAAAAGGTAAACAAGGTAGATTCAGACAAAACTTATTAGGTAAAAGGGTTGATTACTCAGGTAGATCTGTAATTGTTGTTGGACCAGATCTTAAACTTCACGAGTGTGGATTACCTAAAAAAATGGCACTAGAATTATTTAAACCATTCTTATATGCAAGATTAAATAAATTAGGATTAGCATCTACTATCAAACAAGCAAAAAAACTAGTTGAAAAAGAAACCAATGCTGTTTGGGATGCACTTGAATTAATTGTTAGAGAGCACCCAGTATTGTTAAACCGTGCGCCAACACTTCATAGATTGGGAGTACAAGCTTTTGAACCTAAATTGATAGAAGGGGATGCTATTGAATTGCACCCACTATGTTGTGCTGCTTTCAATGCTGACTTTGATGGTGACCAAATGGCAGTACACGTTCCATTAAGTTTGGAAGCTCAATTAGAAGCAAGAATTTTAATGTTATCAACAAATAATATTTTAAGTCCATCAAATGGAAAACCAATCATTGTACCAAGTCAGGATATGATTTTAGGTTTGTATTACTTATCTCAAGCACCTTTTCAAACAGATAAGCCTGAAGGATATTTTATAAATAATGATGCAATTGAACATGCTCTTTCAACGGGACAAATTAAAGTTCACACTACAGTTGTATCACGTTTTGAAACTGTAGATGAAAAAGGAAATAAAAAATTAGAAAAATATACAACGACTGCAGGAAGATTTTTATTAGCTAATTTGTTACCAAAAAATAAAGACATCACATTTTCTATGATAGATAGATTGCTACCTAAAAAAACTGTTTCAGAAATCATTGATAGTGTTTTCAGATTCTGTGGTCAAAAAACTACTGTTATTTTTTGTGACAATTTAAAAGATCTAGGTTTTAAGCATGCGTTTAAAGCAGGTATTTCATTTGGTAAAGATGACCTGGTAATTCCCCCAAATAAAGACCAATTAATTGAGGAAACTAAAAAACTAATAGCAAGTTATGAAAACCAGTATTCAGAAGGCTTAATCACTAGAGGTGAAAAGTATAACAAAGTAGTTGATGCTTGGTCTAAGTGTACAGATAAAGTGGCTGGCGAAATGATGAGAGGTATTTCAGCAACCGAAAGTACTCCAGATGGAATGAAAATTAACTCTGTATTTATGATGGCTGATAGTGGGGCCAGAGGATCAGCCGCACAAATGAAACAGTTGGCTGGTATGAGAGGACTAATTGCAAAACCATCAGGTGAAATTATTGAAACACCTATTATATCAAATTTCAAAGAAGGCTTGACAGCTTTAGAATATTTTAATTCAACACACGGAGCAAGAAAAGGTCTAGCAGATACAGCGTTAAAAACTGCAAGTTCTGGTTATTTAACTAGAAGACTTTGTGATGTTGCTCAAGATTTAACAATTTCTAAAGTTAAATGTGACAACCCTGGATTTATTGAATTATGTGAAATTTTAGAGGGTGGAAATGTAGTAGTTAGTTTGTCAGAAAGAGCACTCGGAAGAGTAACAGCTTTTGATGTTAAAAATCCTATTACTGGTGAAGTGGTAATTAAAAAAGAAACTATGATTGATGAAGCTGGCTGTGATAAAATTGATGCAGCAGGTGTTAAATTCATCAAAGCTTATTCTGTGATGACATGTAGTTCTAAAAAAGGTGTTTGTGCTACTTGTTATGGTCGAGACTTATCAAGAGGTAAAATAGTACACGTTGGTGAAGCTATAGGTATGATTTCTGCTCAATCAATTGGTGAGCCAGGTACTCAATTAACAATGAGAACTTTCCACGTTGGCGGAACAGCATCTGTCAAACAAGAATCTCAAATTGTAACAAAATCAGCAGGAACTCTAAAAATTATTAACTCAAATCTATTAAAAGATTCTAAGAAAAACTTAATTGTTATGAGTAGAAATACTCAATTATCTATTGAAGATGATAATGGAGTACAAGTAGCAGTTTATAAAGTAGCTTATGGTTCAAAATTATTTTTCCAAAATGGTGATAAGATTAAATCTAATGAAAAAATTTGTGAATGGGATCCTTATACAACTCCAGTTATTGCTGAAAAAGATGGTATTGCAGGATTTGTTGATTTGATCGATGGTGTTTCTATTCAAGAAACAACAGATGATGCTACTGGTATTTCTTCTAAATCTGTTGTCGATTGGAGAGCTCAATCAAAAAATACAGATTTAAAACCAAGAATAACTTTAAGGGATGAAAAAGGTAATGTTATTAAAAAAGCAGATGATAATGAAGCTAGATATTATTTAGTTCCAGATTCAATTCTTTCAGTTAAAGATGGTCAAAAAATATTTGCAGGTGATATTATTGCAAGACTACCTAAAGAAACTACTAAAACAAAAGATATCACTGGAGGTTTACCAAGGGTAGCAGAATTATTTGAGGCAAGAAAAGCAAAAGATAGTGCCATTATTGCTGAAAACGATGGACAAGTATTATTCGGTAAAGAGGTTAGAGGTAAACAGAGAATTTCTATTCAACCTGAAAATGGTGATCCATCAAATTACTTAATACCAAAAGGTAAACATATTAACTTTAACCAGGGTGAAGCAATCAAAAAAGGTGAGTATCTTTTGGATGGTCAACCTTTACCCCATGACATTTTGAGAATTCTAGGAATAAAAGATTTAACTGAATATTTTGTAAACCAAGTACAAGAAGTTTATAGATTACAAGGTGTAATAATTAACGATAAGCACATCGAAACTATACTAAGACAAATGCTTAAAAAAGTAGAAATAAAAGTTTCAGGTGATTCTACTTATTTACCTGGTGAAATGATTGATAGGATTAAATTTGATATAACAAATGAAAAACTTGCAACTGAAGGCAAAGAACTAGCGGTTGGTGAAAGAGTTCTAATGGGTATCACTAAAGCTTCATTACAGACTGAGTCGTTTATATCTGCTGCTTCATTCCAAGAAACAACTAGAGTTTTAACTGATGCAGCTATCAAAGGTAAAGTTGACCCATTAAATGGCTTAAAAGAGAATGTTATTGTGGGAAGATTGGTTCCGGCTGGTACCGGTTACATCAAAAATAAATGGAACAGAAATGCTATTGATGCTGATAATAAATTCTTAGCTGACAAAGAAAAAGTTGAACCAGTAGAAGCACCAGAACCTCAAGCAAATCAATAAAAAAAACACGTCAAACTTGTAGTTTTAGTTTGACAAAGTAGATTTTAATAGTATTTTGGCCATGTTTTTGGTTGGAATGTAGTACCTACTTTATGGAACTAAACGCTGCCATAAAATAACCTGTCAGTTATTTTCATTCAAAAATAAACTTATTATTTAAAAATTTATGCCAACTATTAACCAGTTGTTAAGAAAGAAAAGAACTAGACCAGTAGCAAGGAATAAAGTTCCTGCACTAGAAAAACAACCTTTAAAAAGAGGCGTCTGTCTTAAAGTTTATACAACAACTCCGAAAAAACCGAATTCAGCATTAAGGAAAGTTGCAAGAGTTAGACTATCAAATGGTTTTGAAGTTACTGCATACATTGGTGGTGAAGGTCACAACCTTCAAGAACACTCAGTTGTTTTAATAAGAGGTGGTCGTGTAAAAGATTTACCTGGTGTTCGTTACCATATTCTTAGAGGAAATTTAGACACACAAGCTGTTGCAAATAGAAAGAAACGTAGATCCTTGTATGGAACTAAAAAAGGTAAATAATTATGTCTAGAAAAAAAACTCAACCAAAAAAAATTATTACTCCTGACCCAATATTCAAATCAACTATTATTCCTAAATTAATAAATTCTATAATGTATGATGGAAAAAAAGTTGTCGCAGAAAAAATTGTATATGAAGCCATCGAAAAAATTAAATCCAAGACAAAAGAAGAGCCAATAAATGTTTTTAATGAAGCAATAAATAATATTAAACCTACCGTAGAAGTTAGATCAAGAAGAGTAGGTGGTGCAACATACCAAGTTCCCGTTGAAGTAAAATCAAATAGAGCTCAAGCGTTAGCCATTAGATGGCTAGTTGATGCTTCAAGAAAAAGAAAAGATAAACACATGTCAGATAAAATTTTTAATGAACTGTATGATGCTTATGAAAAAAAAGGATCAGCAGTTAAAAAA
>Ga0209192_10003148_pt1 | contig 11280 bp, 10 predicted proteins | sample ArcticOcean_MG_C_11_FD_187433 | JGI IMG/M metagenome (GOLD analysis project Ga0209192, IMG submission 187433) | Marine microbial communities from western Arctic Ocean - ArcticOcean_MG_CB2_154 (SPAdes) (version 2) | ecosystem: Environmental > Aquatic > Marine > Oceanic | place: Arctic Ocean... | reverse complement strand
ATCAGCCCTATCAGGGGGTCAGCAGATCGAAGTGAAAGAGAAAATCAAAAACGGTGAAGCAATCTCAGCCATCGCACGCCATTTTGAGACCAGTAGGCAAACCATCATGCGTGTCAGAGATCAGGCTTAATCCTGTGGGACTTCGCGTTCCTTTGTTGGGATAGACCCAATTATTGGCAACGCAGGGGCAATGGACCTATAATAATATTCGTCCACACTCAGCGATTGGCGGGGTTCCGCCTCGACAGCTGCTATAACCGAGAAACACCCTAGTTTTGACTGATGTTAAAAATGGGGGGATTACAGTGATTGTTGTCCTGGATCAGCTATGAGAATAGAGGTTGCAGAAATTGAGAAGTATCAGAAAGAACTGGTAGGGAAAAAGCACAAGAATTTTAGACCTGAATTAGAAGATACTCAGTGGGGGAGTAGGGATATGTCAATTAAGGACCCATTCGGAAATAAATTGGTGTTTACTAATGCCATTAGTACCTAATCGGGTAGCCAGAGGTATCTAACCTCCAGCCCCCACAACACCCTACATGCGGATCCGCACAGGGCGTTTCCCGAAGAGGTTTAAAGTAAACTGGCCGATTAACTCCGATTTACCCCAATGCTGGTTACTGTTTTTGCGCCACTAATCCTAAGCAACTACCTTGAAAAATACCGCGACCTTGAGCCACCCAGCAAAAGTAGGCAATCCAGCGGACGATGCGTTATGATTAAAGTATACATTAATCAAACAGAGGTTGTGGTTATGGAGCTTTCAAGCCAATCTTATAGTGATCAGTTAGCCGCAGAGCTGCGTGGAGTGCCGGAAGAATATATGCCGGCATTAATTGATATGATCCATGCGTTTCGCGCAGGAGTGATACAAAAAAGCTTCGAGGAAGATCTGCAAGCCAGCTTCCGTAATGCGAAAGCAGGAAAGACCTTCCCGATAGAGACTTTATGGGATGGAATCGATCACTGATGAATATCAGCTATACCGAGATATTTAAAAAAAATGTGCGCAAATTATATAAGCGTTATCGTTCACTACAAAAGGATCTTGATCCAGTACTAGCAGAGTTACAAAAAGGTATCTCATTGGGTGATCGTATTACGGGTCTTGATGAGGCTGTGTATAAAGTTCGAATTAAAAACAGCGATAACCACAAAGGCAAAAGTGGCGGTTATCGTGTTATTTATTACCTTAAAAAAGCGGATGAAATTAGGATGATGGCAATGTATGCCAAATCTGATCAAGCGGATATCAGTGCCGCGAGTCTACAACGTATCTTGAGTGACGATTGACCTTTACTCGCTAGACCTACAAAAGATCAACAGCGTTTATCGGAGGCTGTAGGCTGTCACAGTGCTTGCTAAGAAAACAGCAAGCCCAGCGCCAAGCTATCAATGTAATAGGGGTCACGAGGGAATTCGGAAATTATTGTACGTTAGTGAATCATTAACCGGACTTTAGTCCTCTTCATTAGTTCGCAATGGCTTGGCGTCTGAAGTCCAGATGGCCGACAACGTACGCTAAGATATTTTCAATCTGTCTAAAAAGTCGATTAGTAGACAGATTTGTCTATAAATTTCCAGTTTTCGATTAAATAGGGGGTCTAAGCCCTAACCGCCGAAAATTCCGCCAAGGCGTGTAAGGGGTAGACAGGGAATTAGTAAATTATCCAACGCTAAGGGCTTGGGCATCAGTATTCACCGGTTAGCGCAATGTGATCCCAGCCCAAGGGTGAGATATGCTGGAGTAGTTCATCATCGACTTCCCTCTTAAAGCTTTACCTAAGAAGCGCTTTGCTGATTTAGCATTCTGACGTGATGACAAATAAAAATCAATGATGCCAATAAGAAATTGGAAACCTGCATTATACTTAGCTTATCTAATACATTTTTTTTATCGCCATCCATAACAATTTGATGATTTGCGATCACAATAATACGATCTACCAGAGCCAATAACTCTGGCTTATGGGTGACTAACACCAAGGTTTGTGATGGGTCTAGTACTTGGGGTCTATCGCAACAAAGGTACGAACCGCGACATAGAATTATGCCTGATCTCTGACGCGCATAATTGTTTGCCTGCTGGTTTCGAAATGGCGTGCGATGGCTGAAATTGCTTCACCGTTTTTAATTTTCTCTTTCAGGGGTATGAAGCCCAGTGGTACGAAAACGTACGCTAAGGAATGATAATCCCGTCATTAAATTGATTTAACGGCCTGAGTTGACCATTCCCCACTTGATCCGCTAATGTAAAGGAGTAGTGGCCAAGCACATTCAGGTATCCGTACACCAATAGAGAAAGACGCGCTACATCTTCTTCTCTGATATAGGGTGCTGTGCACATTTGTGCGTAAATGGGCGGTAGAGTAATTTCACTTTTTGGTTTTGACCTTTTAAGGGTTTGAAGTCCAAGTGGACGGTTTTGTACGTTTAGCAGTCAGTGTCTTATATATAGGAAGATATTAGACGGTAAAATCAAGGTCAAAAAGCCTCTATTTTAATCTAAAACTAGAAATCTATAGACAAAGCTGTCTACTAATCGAATTTTGAGACCGTTAAAAATCCCTTAGCGTACGTTTTCGTACCACTGGGCTTCAGACCCCATTACCTGCACAGCACCCTGTATTCCACTTTTTTTGGTTCCTTTGGGCTAGATGATAACTTCTAATTAAAAAATTATGCTTGAAAACGCCCAAATGGCCGTGCCAAGATACATGAGGAAGGCGGCTGAATTGTAATTGTCTTGGTACATATTTAAGCTAGCAAAAAGTACAATTAATGCCCCAGATGTAGAGGTAGCCTCCTTAAGGGTGATTTGATCAAAGTTAGTTATGAAATATGCCAGAAGCGCTATTCCAATAAGAGATGCTAATCGAAGCATTAATTTGTCAGTTGGGGTTTTAAACATAACACTATTCCTTCTAAGAAAAATTGCTATCCTAAACACCTGCCCTGGCATACTAATAAGAATCCAGTGTCCTCATCTGTAATGTTCATAATATAAGCTGCAAGATTACTTTCATCAGGTGTAAGTGAGGTGCAAGGCATGTGTAAACACCTTGCACCATACTAGATAAGACGGCTAAAAAATGGCGAAGAGTATGATTATTAAGCAGGAATATTTAACAGCACCTAGGAACGACTGCGATCAGGAGGTTTGCCTTTTCATTGCAGACACAAAAAATGTTGTGGTTGTTTTGGAGCCAAGTTATGTGGGAGCGGACTGCTTAGTACTCCCCAATGTACCGATAGCAGGAGTTGAATCTCCTAGCTTGGCTGCTAAGCACCTAATTAGTCAGCTGGGACTCTCCCTGGAAGTACAAAAAATAGCTGACATTTCCTATGTCGATGGCCATTTCCGCACGCACATATTTGTAGCGAAGATGGAAGGAGAGCTGCCAAAGGGTAGCAGTCAGGTTACTTTTGCCCCGCTCGTAAGTATAGACAACCTTTCCGCCCGACTAGAAACACTTACAAACAATCCGAAAGAAAATGAGCTTACCTGGAGGGACTGGGGAGTATCCAGAGCAGTATTATTTCATGTGGTATGCGATTTTCTGTCTTCCAATATAGGTAAAGAAGAACCCACTTTAAATAACCTAAAAATATCCACCAAAAACAATGTTCAAGTCAGGATTCTTGGACAAGTCGAAGTTCAACGTGAAGATGAAAAAATTAATCTTGTTGGAAGAAGTGCACAGATATTAAGCGCACTTGCAGTATATGCTCCACTAAAAGTTTCCAAGTCTTCGCTTAAAGAATGGTTTTGGCCAGAAGATGATTCTGATAGAGCATTGCACTCCGCCGTCTCGCGGTTAAGAGACAAAACCTGTTTATCTCCAGACGACGAGCTAATCACCTCTGGGGATTCATATGCGCTCAACTTAGATACTGTGAGTATAGATTTAAATATGTTCACAAACCTAATTGAGCAGGGTAAAGCTTCCTATTCCGAAGGGCAATTAGATGAATCGCGAAGCAAGATTCAAGAGGCCATTACTTTATGGCGGGGGGACCCCTCAGGAAATGGTCTTAGTGAATCAAGCAACCTTATTCCTAAACTGGCTGTCGTCAAAAATAGCTATCTATCTGCTCGCCTACTTTTAGGACAAATTAATCTTGATCGAGGGAATAATGAAGATGCGATGTCACAAGCCATCCTTTTGTGTAATGAAGACCCTTATCTAGAAGAAGCGTGGGTCACGTTGGCATTGTCGCAATATAGATCGGGGCAACAAAATCAAGCGTTAATATCTATTCAACGAGCACGAGGAATATTTAAGGAAGAGGGTCTATCACTACCAAAAAATCTATTGGTGTTAGAAGGCCGTATTTACCAAGAAGACCCAAGTCTTAGTCTTCCTCAAAAAGTGACTTACCACAGTGGTGAAAGCCAGGGAGAGCTTCAGATGTATTGGGGGTATAGACCCGCAGCGCATGCTGATATCAGAGAGGAAATACAAAGATGCGAGGAAATTCTCGTGGTGTCAGGGCTTGGGTTAACGACCATTTTAAATATACTTACAGAGCCAGCAATGGTGCGTAATCTGTGTACTCATAATCCTGATATAACACTAATTATTTCCAGACCAGATCATTCAGTACGACTTGACGAACCAGGTGGGAGAATGCTCACCTCGCAGGTTCAAGTTAATGTTGCCGCGTTGGAAATGTTTCATGAGTCCCTCCAGAGAGGGCGTTATACGGGAAATATTCAGTTCTTAACTTATCAGGAGTCTTTCGTTCCACGGCACTTCTTATTGCAGGTTGACCACTCGCTGTTTTCCGGCGCGTACTTATCTCATCGAAAAGGAGAGCACTCATACTTATTTAAACTGCATGATAAAGGCGACGATTTTTTTAAACTGTTTATGGATGAACTAGATTACATTCTTGAACAAACTGAGCCACTTACGTCACTAACCACGAAATCCTAAGGGAGATATTTATGACTAATGCCACTATCGAAAACTTATTTGGGGACCCGACACGACAGTTGGTTATTATTGGTACCAACGCGTTAATACCACACCTTGAGCGAAGCGCAAAATTTCTTCAGCGACAAATGGGGTCACAGGAGGATTTAACGCTAGAAATATATCACGAGAGCGAAAACGAAAACTTTAACCAATCGGTGCTTATGTCAACAGCGCGTATCAGTGGAGGAGGTAAAGAACATACTCCGACATTTAAGGAGTTATCAATCCATTTGGATCGTTTGCGAGGCTCGGAGACAGCTTCTGGAATTGAGAGAGAAATGGAGGACTTGGCAAGTGACTTCCAGGAAAGTATGGTGCAGAGAATTAAAATAAGGCAGCTACACCTTAAAAGCCCGATGGATATCATTAAATCTGATGATAAAATATTTTGTAGCCCTATAACTCACTACGAACGTACTCTGGAAGATTACTTAGAAGTAGAAAAGGAAACAAAGCTTTATAATGATTTGAATGCCTTTATTCATCTGCTACAGAGCGACAAAAGTGAGGTGGGTGTTTTCTTATCGAAACCAGGAGACGAATTAATTTGGGTTTACGATAGAGGTGGGATTGCACGTGGTATTTTCCCACGAAACGCATTCTATACAACAGAGTTCGCCCGATATTCTGTATGGGGATTAGTATTTAACCGTAAGGGTGAGCTGCTTCTACAGCAACGCAGTGTAACGTCAAAGGATAATAGAGGTATGTGGGATAAATCTGTTGGAGGCCATGTGGACTTAGAGGATGCAACTACTGCCCTAACTGCAAAACGTGAACTTATAGAGGAAATGTATCTCCCTCAAGCAGAGTTCACAAAGCATATGAAAGCAGATATTGGAGACATTATTGACTTTGGCGACTGGTTGCCAAAAAAACGATCAGAACGTATATTACGTGATTCTTTTCGTTCACTCTCTATGGATGACTGGGTCATGTTTCGAGCTCTAGATGAGAAGACTGATCTGCCATTAACTGTTGATAGAATATCAGAGCGACTTTGGTTTGGCGATGACTCATCAGATCCCAGAATACGAAGGACGGTTTTCTTAAGTGATGTATATTTCTTCTTGGCTCCACAAGCGAAAGACCTGGATAAATTTGTATCCAACCTAGCCGTTTCTGATGAAGGGGCTGCTAGTGGATACCGATTTATTTCGATTTCTGAACTCGCCGATGAAATTTTAGTGGCCGAAGAAGAAGGAAAGCACACTTTAGAATATACTGACGACCTCATGTACCTAATTCTTAAGCATCGAGACTTATTAGATTCAATCGCAGCCTTTTCCACGTACGTTTCAGAGGAGTAAGATAAATGACTGGTCACTTATATATTGTCTCTGGAGCCTCAGGTTCTGGAAAAACAACTCTTGTCGATTTGATAATTGATGAGTGCGAAGGAGTCGTACAAGTGCCAAAGTATTCAGAGAGAGCTAGTCGAGGTCCGCATGACGATACGAAGCATGTTGAGGAGGTTGGGTCTGAAGAATATGATATAACCTACGTTTTAAACGATTATTACTACGGTATTAAAACATGGGAAATTGAAGCACAAATTAATGAAGGGAAAGACGCTTTTATAATACTTAGCGATTTTAAGATGATACGTCGGCTCAAAGAGAGATTCCCTGATAATTCTTCAAGCATCTATGTTTCGTCGGCGGTTGACCCTTTAACGCTTCAGAGAGTTATGGCAGAGCGCCATGCAAATGAAATTGACCCAACCACAGAACAATCAATTGCCTTACGGAAAAATTTTTATAAACTTCAATGTTCGGCCCAATTGGATCGTTGGAGCACTGTTCTAGAGGGGATGAGCGACCTACTTCAGGAGTGGAATGATGTTGTTCCGCATGCTGAGTCTGCTCGTATCCGATCTGAGAAAATTCGATCTTTCCATTTGCGCTATATAGACCAGTTGACATTATTTGATTATGTGATTTTGAATCATTCTCAGGGAAACCCCAAAGATATGCTCAGGCAGGGGAAAAAAATATTCGAAAACCGCGCTGAGAGAGACACGCCTTCGAAAAAAGAACCTGTACTATTTGTTGTCGCTGCGGCCTCCGGTGCAGGTAAGGGGCTGCTAATGGAAACAACTGGACGTCTAATCGGGCCGAAGAGGATTGGAATTGTAAGGAAGCAGGCTTTAAGAGAGGCAAAAGTGAATGATCGTCGAGATGGTCTTGAAGCGTTGGGCGTGGATGGGACATTCTCTTCAGGGTTCGATTTCGATTGGACATTTCACAAATCGGAAAAAAATGATGGTCACAATGGAACTAGGTATGCAATTAATACTAAAGCTGTAAAAGTTGGTCTTGCAGAAGGAATAACCCAAATAGTCGTATCCAATATCGGTATTTTCCCCCGTTTTAGGGAAGTGTTTGGAGAGCAAGTTGTGTTTATATACCTTCATTCTACGCGTCCGGAATCAGAAGTAAGGGCATATCAATTACAAAACTGTGACACACAAGAGGAAGCCGAAAAACGTATTCAGGAAATTCGAGAAGTACATGATAGCTATATGAATAATATTTGGCAGTTTCATCATGTGCTTCTCAATACGTCTTACAAAGAGGATCTCTTTGATCAAATGCTTGAATTGGCGAGGCATCATAAGTAATAACGGTTCTGTCGCAAAGAATATACATTTCCCTTAACATTTAGATCTGAGTAGAATGAGCACCTTCAAAATAAGCGACTGGTAAGGTTACTTCCATGATATCATTTTCAGGCACGCACTTTCCGAAAGACGTTATTTTACATGCCGCGTTCTTTTATCTTCGCTATGCCGTTTCTTATCGTGATTTGGAAGAGATTATGGAAGAACGCGGTGTTACTGTTGATCATGCAACGCTGAATCGATGGGTCATAAAATATTCGCCCTTGATTGCAATTGAAGCGCAGCGTAGAAAGTCTAGAACAAGTACTTCGTGGCGCATGGACGAGACCTATATCAAGGTAAAAGGTCAGTGGGTTTATTATTATCGAGCCATCGACAAATTCGGTAAAACCCTTGATTTTATGCTATCTGAGCAGCGCGATGAGATGGCCACGACGGCTTTTTTCATGAAGGCTATTCAAAGTAACGGTTTCCCAGATAAGGTGGTCATAGACAAAAGCGGAGCCAATCTTGCTGGATTAGAGAACATGAATTGCCTGCTGATTATGAATGGATGGTTCTGGCTGATTGATATATTACAAGTCAAATACCTAAACAACATCATTGAGCAAGACCACCGGTTCATCAAGAAACTAACCAAACAAATGAAGGGTTTTAAAACGTTTATATCAGCCTCCGCTACCTTGGACGGAATTGAGGTGGCGCATATGATTCGAAAGAAGCAGTTTGGGATCTCTACAAAAACTGCCTTTCAGCAATTCGCGGGCCTTGCTGGATAACTGTGCCCATAGATAAGCGAACTGTATCTTCATGAACAGCTTGCGACAGAACCGGTCTCTAACCTCCAGCCCCCACAACACCCTGCATGCGGATCCGCACAGGGCGTTTCCCAAAAACGCTTAAAGCAAGCTGGCCGATCAGCTCCAACTTACCCCAATGCTGGTTACTGCTTTTGCGCCAACGTTCCTAAACCCGGTCGGGCACGAAAAATTGAGCTGCACAGGCTCCTCACTGATCTTCAGGTTCAGGCCTTCACCGTGTCCCAACCATTACGATGGGCATTTGGCTACTATGCCGCCTGCTGACTTCTGCTTAATCACTGCACCGGTTACCCAGCACAGCGCTATCGGTTTGCATCTTATTCGCTCTCTTTGGGCGATACACCCCAAAGAGCCAAGGCACTTATTAACCAGAGCCTCACTGGTTTTCTACCGATCGCTTGTTAAGCAGATCTCCCCAGATAAGAACATGAACTGTCCCTGCGCAACTGCAACATTTACGGTGGCCGTTAGATCACATGGCTTCGTCGTCTTGTGCCAACTCGCCTCCAGCCTACGCCTCATATGATATTTTTGTTCATCAGCTCGCAGTTTTGCGTCCGGCTTCCTTCAGACCGAACCTCACAGTTAAGCCCTTGCCATTCGCTAGTAGTTATCGTCTAATCCCAACATGGTTTTAGACGGTGATCTTCCTACAGAGGACTCTCACCTCATTAGTTCATGCCCATGCTGGGCGTACACAAAGCGCTGTTGTCGGAATCACTCGCTGCGCTCGCTCTCTGCAAAGCGCGGCGTTATATAACTGAGTAGTAGCCACTATGGCAAATAATTATCAGGAACAACATACATTCATCGGAGACAATAAACATTTAGACGTGCTCCTGAAATCCATTGAGCAAGGAACATGCAAAATTTGGAATAATTGGCGGATCGGAAACCAAGAAATGCCCAATCTTGTGGGCGTACATCTGTCCCAAGCAGACCTCAGAAACTACGATTTTAGTGCAGCTTCCTTCGATGACTCAGATCTCGCTAATGTTAACTTTACGTCTTGCGATTTGAGCGGAGCGAATTTCTATAGTGCAAATATGGATGGAGTGCTAATGCTTCACGCAAATGCATATGGGGGGCGATTTCGAAAAGCTATCCTGAGTAATGCTAACTTGGCAGGGACAGTCTTTAATGCTGCCGACTTGAAGGGAGCTATCCTTACAGGTTGTAAAATTCACGGTATAGGGCGCACTGGATGGGAGGTTGAAGGGGTGCAATGTGATTACGTATACACTGATCCACTAGGTAGTGAGCGTTTTCCAAAACAAAAAGACTTCGAATTAGGACAATTCGAAAATATATATAAATCATATCCGCTGATAGACCTAGAGTTTCATGAGAAATTTGATGCGCTAACCATCTTGATGGTCAACTATGCTGCGATTCAGCTGAACAATGAAGACGGAAAGTTCGATTTTCAGGTCAAAGAAATTTCAGCTTATGGAGACATCCCAACGATTAAGGTATCTGTTAGAAAGAAAGATCAAATCTCTGAAGGTACACAGTTGCTGAAAAAGCGAATCGAAGATCTACAACAACAACTTAAAATCCGAGATCTTGACGTAAAAAATCTGTATGGGTTGCTCGATAAGGCAATAAGCTCTCCTCCTACCATTCAGAACACTTTCAACAGTGAAGTATCTATTGGTCAGTTTGTAAACGGAAATAATATGGAGTTGCAAAATAGCTCTCCCTCAATAGTTTCAATAAATAACTATCACACATTAATTGAGGAAATAGACTCTTCCGAGCTAACAGAAGAAGAAAAATCGCTAGGCAAGCAGTTTCTCGGCGAAATGAAGAAGAATGCGTCCACAGCAGCAAAGGAACAAGTTAGAAACTGGGTGCGCTCATTAACTAAAAAAGGTCTTGAACAGCTTCCCCGCTTCGTGGAATTCCTGGGCCAATTAAGTTAATTAGTTTGATGAGCCTGTGAGCGTTTTGAGAAATTACATAATCAGGTAGCCGAGGGTCTCTAACCCTCAGCTCCCACAACACCCTGCATCCGTATATGGTCTCCTCCATTATTGCAAGCCTATCTTCTCTCAAATCCTAGATTGCAGCAATAAGCGACACACGCTTACCCGTTAAGAACTCAATCGGACTGAGGTAGTTTAACGCTTTTCTTGGCCTTATGTTAATCAAAAGTTGGGCTTGCTCTATTTCTTTTTTCGGCAGTGATTTAATGGCCATTCCTTTAGGAAAAAACCGCCTTAGTAACCCATTAGTGTTTTCATTTAATCCTCGTTGCCACGAGTGATAAGGCTTTGCAAAATAAACCTTACAGCAAAGGTATTTGGCAATCTGTTGATGCCCAGCAAATTCACCACCATTATCAAATGTGATTGTAGTGGTACAGTGATTTTGGTCACGTAATAGGAAGTGCTAAAATGCACTTAAATCATTACGGTGACATTATGACGACGAAATCCAGACCCCGGTTTAACCCCGAATTTAAAGTTGAATGCGCTCAACTCGTTTTAGATCAGCGGTACTCTGTTCGAGAAGCAGCTGATGCGATGAATGTGGGGCACTCCACCCTTGATAAATGGGTGAGGAAGTTAAAAGCTGAGCGAGAAGGTTCATTGACCGCTGGCAAGCCGATTACTGAAGAGCAGCGCGAAATAGCTGAGTTAAAAAAGCGTATTAAACGTCTCGAAATTGAGAAGGACATACTAAAAAAGGCTTCAGCTCTCTTGATGTCGGACAGCATGAAGGGGTATTGTGCATAAACGCCATATTTTTCGCTTAATGCTCTAAAGGCCTTTAATACCAGTGCCTACAGAGCACCCATGTTTTAGTCTCTTTGAAACTTTGGAAATTGTAGACCGAGAGCATCCTA
>Ga0209192_10003145_pt1 | contig 11295 bp, 9 predicted proteins | sample ArcticOcean_MG_C_11_FD_187433 | JGI IMG/M metagenome (GOLD analysis project Ga0209192, IMG submission 187433) | Marine microbial communities from western Arctic Ocean - ArcticOcean_MG_CB2_154 (SPAdes) (version 2) | ecosystem: Environmental > Aquatic > Marine > Oceanic | place: Arctic Ocean... | reverse complement strand
GTGCTAATGTGGTTCATAGTTCACCACTGTTAAAATCTGAAATAGATTCTTGTCTGGGAGATCGAATTAAATTATGCGCAACTACATGTGAGAATAAGACAGGAGGAGCCGATCATGAGTAACAAACTATTCATGCACGACTTCGGCCCGATGTTGATTGAGAACGGGTATAACATTATCCCAGTGGTTCAGGGAACCAAGAGGCCAGCGCTAGCTAATTGGCCAAAAATCAAAGCCACCCCAGAACTTATTGAGTCTTGGGATGCTGACGCCTCGATCGGTATAACGACTGGCGAAGTAGTTGCAATAGACATCGACTGCTATGACAAGCACGTTACTAATGCCATCGTGAAGTATTGCGATCAGCACATTGGTAAAGGTCTAAGGCGTATCGGCAAAGCCCCCAAGGGTTTGCTTCTATTCCGTACAGACACGCCTATGTCTAAGTCAGTCTCGCCAAAGTACATGGACGCAGACGGAAACGTTAATTGCGTTGAAATACTTGGCAAAGGGCAGCAGTTAGTTGCCTACGGTATCCACCCCGACACACAACAGGAATACCTCTGGCCTAAAGACTGTCCTACTAAAGTGCCTATCTCTGATCTTCCAACGATCAGCGCAGAACAGATTACTGAGCTATTCTTCTTCTTCGATAGATCAACACCAGCTAAGTGGAAATGCATCTCACCCGGCTCACTTCAATATCAACCTGACTATCAACCTCAACCTCAATCTCAACCCGCAGCAAATCAAGACAACGTCTTAAACTTTGAGCATATGAAGTCTCCGTTAGACCTGTCAGATGAGGTGATCAATCGTCATCTGGATCGAGTTAGTGCAGAGGATTATAGCCAATGGATATTGGTTGGACAGGCTCTGCACCACCAATTTAATAGTAACAGTGATGGACTTGAGAAGTGGGATCTTTGGTCTTCCAAGGCTGCTAATTACAAAGACTGGGAGGAATGCCGAGACAAGTGGGAAACCTTTGAAACCATCCACGATGGAGGCACAGTGACCTTTGCTACTGTTATTGATCTCTCCAAGAAAACTAGTGCAGCAGAGCAGCTAGATGAAGCTGTAGATCAAGCTAACACCCTAGTGTTTAGGCCGGTCGGTAAGATCGATGCATCGTCCCTGCCCGTCAGAGAGTGGGTTCTTGGACATCGATTAATGAAGGGCTATATAACGGCCATGTTTGCTCCAGGTGGCGTCTCCAAATCGATGTTTAGCTTGTTGAGTGCGGTTTCTGTTGCGTCCGGAAAACCTTATACGGGAGAGACTGTCCATCGGAAAGGAAAGGTTTGGGTCATCAATAATGAGGATGATGAACCAGAACAGTTAAGGCGATTGGCGGGGATAGTTAAGCACCATAAAGTTGATGATAGTGTTCTGGATAACATCTCACTATCTTGCGGGTACGGTAACCCATACGTCACATCCACGGTTGATAAAGAGGGGAATGTGGTCCACCACCCTAACGCTGAGAAGATCATTTCAGAAGCTAAAGCAAATAATGTGAACTACATCATCATTGATCCGTTCATATCAACTCACCAATCTGATGAAAATGATAACAACTCGATCCAGAAGGTTGTGGATGTATTGAAACACGTCGCAAAGGAGGCAAATGTAGCCATTGAGTTGGTTCACCATACGCGTAAAGCGACTGGTGGAACTAATTCAGAAGATCATGCAGGCAATGCCGATGCAGGTCGTGGTGCTTCGTCACTGAAGGATGCATGCCGAGTAATCGCTACCCTAGCCAGAATATCCCAGAAAAACGCTAAAGACCAATTGATAGACTATGAGCACGAAGGTCGATTCCTTGTTCGTTTAGATTCTGGAAAGGGTAATTATTCAGGACCTCCAGAAAGTGCTGAATGGTTCAAACAGGTATCCGTGGATGTAGGTAACGGTGACGCTGTTGGCCCCCATGAAATGTTCGATATGGCAGAGCAAAAAGCGATTTCTGATAGCGAGAAAAGACAGCAGAAGAATGAACAAATTGCTCAGCATTTACTGAGTATCGTTTGCGTAGCCAAGGTCGGAGTCTCAAGACAAACTGAACTTATTGCCCAGATTGTTAAGGAGGTTGGTGATTCAAAAAGCACTTGGAAGACCAGAGTTAACGATGCGTTGCCGCTAGGCCTTCCGCAGTATGCTACGGATATGGCTGGGATGAAATATAGGATGACAAGAGCCAAGCGCGGAAGCGCTACCTCTTCCATTTCGATAAATAAGGAGCTGGTAGGGTAGGTTCATAAGCAGTTAGCCAAACTGGTCAAATAAGGCTGTTTGGCTAATTATTAATACAAAATATACATATAAAACAATGAGTTATAGAGCTATTGGTTTATTAGTCAAATTAGCCAAGGTAACTAATTTGACTAACGCTGCAACTCATTGTTTTATAAAGATAAATATTAGCCAAATTAGCCACCCCTAAAGGGGGAGATTACTCCGCCTAAAGGCGAACCACTCCCCCATAGTTAGTAGGGCTCAAAGGGAGCCCATACTACTAATTTTGGTCATTATCAAATTAACCCAATCAGTTTGGTCTGCTCATTAAGCGCTGAGAATAAGCCCCCACAACACGCCTAACATTATCTTGGTCTTGCTTTATCAGTCGCTCAAACGTTGCCCTATACATTCCATGTGGACGCTTAGAAATGGGTAGTCGTAGATCCATGGATGCACCCAGTTTAGAGCGTAACTTTCGAGCTTTACGGATCATCCGATCGGTATAAACTTCATTCTGACAGCTGTAGTTTAAACCATAACATTGGCGGCATAAAAACCGTTTGGATGCGCAGTACAAGATCGCTTTTCTAGCATTGCAGTGCGGGCATGAGAACCAAGTTCTGGTGCCACCATAGTTGCATGTCGTTCTGTCTATAAAGATGTGTTCTGAGACCGTCTCAGAGGCCGTTTGAGGCGTCTTTACAGCATAGGAAATACCCAACGTAGAGTCTTTATATGTGTACTCTAGAGCACATTCTGAGAGCCCTGTATTTGTCCACTTAATTGAACCATTTGAAGCGCTTAGATCAAATAATCCATTACGTTTTAGCACTCGAACATCGAGTTGAGGTACTTCCTCTAAGTTAGGACCTCGACGATTCTGAAACCGTCTCCCTGAACCAATTCCACCCATAAATGAACCATTCAGCCTAAATGAATAAATTGATACATTATAACATTAATTGGATTGAGGCGCTTTGGATTGTTGGTATCACTTAATAGGTTGCTCGAGCAGTCTTAATGGCAGACCCTAGAACAGGCAAAGCCTTTGGTACTGGCTTCAGACATACTGCTTGCACCATGCTTAATGAGCTTGAATACCCTGCTGACGCGATAGAGCTTCAGACGGCTCACCTAATCCAGAACATCGTTAGAGGTACGTACAACAAAGCACAGCTAATGCCTGAGAGGACCAAAATAATGACGGAATGGGCCGACTACATAGACGACCTACTCAACAATTGGTATTTAAAAGCCACACTTCCAGGGGCTTCTTTATCAGTCTATACAGTTATGTTTCAAAACTGTATAGACAGTAATATAGTTTTGAAGCGATACTATATTACTTGGCATAAAGACTGTAGAGTTGATTCAGTAATTAAGTTCAGTGGCCGGTATTATCATTCCCTGTCGGTGCCTATATATGGTAATCCTGGGTATTCGTACCTAGCCACTGGGGTCATCTTTTTTCAGAATTATGTAGATAGGGTTTTTTATGACTTTCGTTGTGACAGAAGCGTGTATCCTTTGCCGTTATACAGACTGTGTTGATGTGTGTCCTGTGGACTGCTTTCATGTAGGTCCAAACTTCCTCGCCATTAATCCAGACGAATGCATCGACTGCGCTGTATGCGTTGCAGAGTGCCCTGTTGATGCTATCTACGCAGAAGAGGATTTACCGGAAGATCAACTGCATTTCATCGAACTGAACGCGGAACTCTCTCTCAGCTGGCCGCCTATCACTAAGGTTTGCGAGCCACTTCCGGATGCCGAAGAATGGAAAGACGTGCAGGACAAGCTACAACATTTAGAGCGTTGATGCGGTCCTAGCCCATAAGCCATAGGCTGCACCAGGCCGCCTATCGGGTCCAATAGTTTCAGCTATGTCACCTATAACTGCTGCGTAATTGCTCAGGAGAATCCCTATTAAAATCGAAATGACGCTAATCACAGACAGAACCTACGATGCACCGGATAAACAAAGAGGCTCACTCAAGACTAAGCGCGATGAGATCGTTACAGACAAAAGATTGCCAAAACCAAATTGGATTCGCGTCAAAGCTGGGTTACCTTCGGGCCGCTACAGTCAGGTCAAGGGCATCGTACACGCCAACAAATTGGTAACTGTGTGCGAAGAGGCATCCTGCCCAAATATCGGTGAGTGTTGGAGTAAAGGCACCGCCACATTCATGATTATGGGTGATAAATGCACGCGGCGCTGTAGGTTCTGCAATGTTAGTACCGGACGACCTAATCCGCTGGATCCCCTTGAGCCGCAACGTTTGGCCCAAACTATTGCTATGATGAAGCTTAATTATGTAGTCATCACCTCGGTAGACCGTGACGATTTACGCGACGGCGGCGCTCGCCATTTCGTCGAATGCATTAAGCATATCCGTGCGCTGTCGCCCAGCACTTATATTGAAATTCTGACGCCGGATTTTGGAGGCCGGCTGGACCTTGCGCTGGATATTCTCTGCACTACACCGCCAGACGTATTGAACCATAACATCGAAACCGTGCCGCGTTTATATAAAGAAGCACGCCCCGGTGCTGATTTTCAAAACACGCTCAATCTATTGCGGCGGTTCAAAGCCATGCATCCCAATATACCGACCAAATCAGGCCTGATGGTAGGGCTGGGCGAGACTGATGAAGAAATACTGCAAGTGTTACGAGATCTGCGTTCCCATGGTGTTAGTATGTTGACCATAGGCCAATATCTGAGGCCATCCGGCGGGCATATGCCCGTACTGCGTTATGTGCACCCAGACACCTTCAGGATGTATGAGCAAGAAGCTGGCAAAATGGGTTTCTGCCACACCGCATCGGGTCCGTTGGTGCGCAGCTCGTACCATGCCGACGAACAGGCACATGCGGCAGGAGTATTTTAACGATGCAACACCTAACTACACCTGAATTGGCTATATGGCTGGAGAATACAGAGCGCTCGAATCCTATATTACTGGACGTACGAGAACCGTGGGAATTTCAGACCTGTCAGATTGACGGATCGCTTACGATGCCGATGAATACCATCCCCGGTAAGTTGTTAGAACTAGATGTGGAGCACACTATTGTCTGCATTTGCCATCACGGAGTGCGTAGTATGCAAGTGGCATTATTTTTAGAGCAGAATGGTTTTGACAAAGTTAGTAACCTCACAGGCGGCGTTCATGCTTGGGCTCAGCAAGTCGACAGTACGATGCCGACCTATTAACTATCATTTACATCTACTTACTGAAGTAAATGATCTGTAATAAACGAGTAGGTTATTGTTAAAGGAGTAAACCATGATCAAATTTCGTACGGAATATGATAGCTTTGGCGATATTAATGTGCCCGCTGAGCGTCTATGGGGGGCACAAACCCAGCGCAGTCTTGCGCACTTCAATATTTCAACTGAGCGCATGCCGCTAGAATTGATCTCCGCCCTGGCACACGTCAAGCGCGCAGCGGCGCTGGTTAATCTCGACCTAGGGTTGCTGGAATCTACCATTGCCAAAGCTCTTATTAAAGCAGCCGATGAAGTGCTAGCAGGTCAACACGACGACGAATTCCCGCTCGGCGTTTGGCAAACTGGCTCGGGTACTCAGACCAACATGAATATGAACGAAGTGATGGCCAATCGCGCATCGGAATTGCTCGGAGCCGGTCGTGGCAGCCTGCGCTCGGTGCACCCGAACGACCATGTGAATATGGGTCAATCCTCCAATGACGTTTTCCCTACCGCAATGCATGTAGCGGCAGCGCAGTCACTCAACAATAAAGTCATGCTCTCGTTACATAAATTGCGCGATGCTCTGGCAAAAAAGGCACACGACTTCAACGACATTGTAAAAACTGGCCGCACCCATTTACAGGATGCCACACCGCTCACGTTGGGACAGGAATTTTCTGGTTACGTTTCGCAACTTGACCATGGTCTCGAACATCTGCAGCATGCGCTGCCCCATGTATATGAGCTTGCTATTGGCGGCACTGCGGTAGGGACTGGCCTTAATACTCACACAGAATTCGGCATGCGGGTAGCATTGGAGTTGTCCAGAGTAACGGGTTTACCGTTTGTTTCAGCACCCAATAAATTCGAAGCTCTAGCCAGCCACGATGCACTCGTACATGCGCATGGGGCATTGAAAACAGTTGCGGCATCATTAATGAAAATTGCCAATGATATCCGCTGGCTATCCAGCGGACCCCGCTGCGGCCTAGGTGAAATCACCCTTCCTGAGAACGAACCTGGCAGCTCGATCATGCCTGGCAAGGTTAACCCTACCCAAGTGGAAGCTCTCACTATGGCATGTACACAAATCATGGGTAATGACGTGGCTATCAACATCGGCGGCGCATCGGGCAACTTCGAACTCAACGTTTATAAGCCGCTTATAGCGTATAACTTCCTGCAAAGCACGCGCCTGATCGCTGATGTTACCACCAGCTTTACCACCCATTGCGTGGATGGCATTCACGCCAATAAAGAACATATAGACAAGTTGTTGCAACGGTCCCTAATGCTGGTAACCGCGCTCAACCCACACATAGGCTATGACAAGGCCGCGCATATCGCCACAAAAGCTCATAGTGAAGGCGCGACTTTACGAGAAACAGCACTGGCATTAGATTATGTTACTGCAGAAGAATTCGATCTATGGGTGCAGGCGGATAAAATGGTGGGCAAGTAACAGTATCGTTTCAAAACTATCTTGACTATAATATAGTTTTGAAACGATACTAGTTTGACCTTATTTATATATTAAATATACAGACACGTGCCGTGTCCTAGACCTTACCGAACTTGAGAGAGTAATCATGAGTATGAACGTCACGCAGAAGCTGATTCAGTCACACTTAATACACGGTGATATGAAGCCCGGTGAGGAAATTGGTATCCGCATTGACCAGACCCTAACCCAAGACGCCACCGGCACTCTGGTGATGCTAGAATTGGAAGCAATGGGTTTGGATCGAGTTAAAACTGAGGTGAGTGTCCAGTACGTTGACCACAACATCATCCAGGAGGACTCCAAGAACCCCGACGATCATCTTTTTCTACGTAGTGCCTGTCAGCGATTCGGCGTATGGTACTCACGACCTGGCAACGGAGTAAGCCATCCGTGCCACCAAGAAAACTTCGGTATACCTGGAAAGACGTTGCTCGGCTCTGACAGCCACACGCCTGCGGCCGGTGCCATTGGTATGCTGGGTATCGGCGCTGGTGGACTGGAAGTAGCGTTGGCAATGGCCGGAGAACCATTCTTTACACGTATGCCTCTGGTTTGGGGCATTAAGCTCACCGGAAGTCTGCCGGACTGGGTGAGTGCCAAAGACGTGATCCTCGAGATGTTACGCCGTTACGGAGTGGAGGGAGGCATTGGCCGTATAGTAGAGTACTACGGACCGGGGCTAGACTCGTTAAGCGCGATGGATCGCCACGTGATTGCCAACATGGGCGCCGAGCTTGGCGCTACCAGTAGCGTTTTCCCTTCAGATCAGGAGGTACATCGCTTCCTGCGTGCTTGGCAGCGCGAAGATGAATGGGTAGAGTTGCTTGCAGATACGGACGCAACCTACGACGTATACGATGAGATTGATCTTTCAACCTTAGTGCCGATGATCGCCATGCCGTCCAGCCCTGGGAACGTGCGCCCAGTGAGCGAGGTCGCCGGAGAGCAGATCTACCAAACTTATATTGGTTCGTCTGCAAACCCAGGCTACCGAGACTTAGCCGTGTCCGCCATGATGGTACAAGGCCTTCAAGTGCATGACCGCGTGTCTTTTGATATCAACCCCACGTCTAGAGCGCAGCTTGAAACCTTAGTGCGAGACGGCCACATAGCTCACCTGTTACACGCCGGCGCGCGGTTGCATCAGGCAGGCTGCAATGGTTGCATCGGCATGGGTCAGGCACCTGCTACCAATGAGCTGTCGTTACGCACGGTGCCTCGAAACTTCCCTGGTCGTTCCGGCACGCGCGAGGATAAAGTATGCTTGGTCAGTCCGGAAACAGCTACGGCGTCCGCACTCACCGGTGTAATCACCGACCCGCGCACCCTTAGCATCCCCTATCCGCGTATAGCAGACCCAGACCACCCTATTATCAACCGCTCAATGTTCATGGAGCCTCTGTCACCTGAGGTGGCCTTGAAAATTGAGCTAGTGAAGGGTCCTAACATCGTTTCATTGCCGAACTTCGAGCCATTTCCTGATGAAATCCAAGTGGCGGTGTTACTTAAAATGGCGAACGATGTGTCTACCGATGAAATTATGCCGCCGGGGCTACGCGTACTACCGTTTCGCAGCAATATTCCTGCGATCGCAGAATTTTCATTCGATAGGATTGATCCCACCTACGCCACACGAAGCAAGCAGGTACCTGGTCACATTGTTGTAGGCGGGAATAATTACGGACAAGGATCTAGCCGCGAGCACGCAGCTTTAGGCCCCCAGTACCTAGGGTTACGTGCAGTGCTCACCAAGGGTTTTGCACGTATTCACTCACAGAATTTAATCAATTTTGGTGTACTACCGCTCACCTTTATCGATCCAACAGATTACGACGGTATCCAAAAGGGTGACATATTACGCATAACTGATCTGCGGCGGGTGCTGACAGAAGGGGGTGACGTAAAGGTCCAAAATGTCATGACCCAGCACACGTTTAAGATGCGTCACTATATGTCTGCGCGGCAAGTGCAGTTTTTGCTTCGCGGTGGCTTGATCAACTGGATGAAAGAGCGCCTTTCAAAGCAGTAGAAAAACAACAGCCATTAATTACGGCCGTTAATATTTAGAATACAAGGAGCTTAGGCATGCAGAGTACTGAACATCAACATAATCAACACTAGGCATCTAACGCGGCATCCCAACCGGCTATGAGCGCGGACAAACTGCCAGGAATACGACATATTATTGCTGTGGGGAGCGGCAAGGGGGGCGTTGGAAAATCAACAGTGAGCGTCAATATAGCGCTCGCGCTGAAACAGTTAGGTGCCAGAGTGGGCCTAGTAGATGCCGACATCCTTGGCCCAAGCATCCCCGGAATGCTTGGTATTCCAACGGGTGTTCCACCAACGATGACACCGGACGGCAAGATCATCCCAGCGGAGCAACACGGTCTGAAAGTGATGTCGATGGCCATGCTTACCGAAGATGACAACCCAGCCGTGTTGCGCGGGCCAATGGTCGGTAAATACCTCAACAAGTTCATCACCGACGCGCAATGGGGTACGCTGGATTATTTGGTCCTTGACCTTCCGCCAGGTACTGGCGACACCCAATTGACGCTGGCACAGAATATTCCTTTATCGGGGGTGGTCGTTGTGACAACACCTCAGGCTGTGAGTCTCAAAATCGCCCGCCGAGGCTTGCGTATGTTCGAGAAGGTGCAGGTCAAGATTCTTGGAATCGTCGAGAACATGCGCACCTTTACTTGCCCTCACTGCGGCGAGAACACAGATATTTTCAGTCACGGCGGTGGAGAGGAAATGAGCTTAGAGCTCGGAGCTCCATTTCTGGGTGCTTTACCTCTGGATATCGATGTCGTTAGCTGCGGCGATGAGGGCATCCCTATCGTATCAAAGCAGCCAACCTCGGTCAGTGCCCAGGTGTACTCGTCCATCGCCACGGCGCTCATGAAGCAACTTGGGGAGGAAGTCATAGCGCTGAAGCCCTTTGTTTGGAATTGGGACAGTAACGAGGGCGCGCCAGCGTGGATGGAAAGCGCGGTGCGGCCTGCTGGATCGAAGACCACACCAATTGGTTTTTTGCGTCGAGATCCGCGCACCTTATCTATTCTATGGGAGGACGGTCATCATGACGACTTCGACGTTCGCGACCTTCGCTTAGCCTGCCATTGTGCTCTCTGCATCGAGGAGATGAGCGGACGTAAACTACTCGACCCAAAAAGTATACGATCTGATGTGAACCCGCAAAGAATCGTGAACAAAGGCACTTACGCAATCCAGTTCGATTGGAGCGATGGGCATAACAATGGCATCTATACGTTTAAAGACCTGCGGGCCTTAGGCGAACGTGCTGCGGCGAAGAGCGTTGAAAATGTCTGATGTCCTAATAGCGGATCAGCCTGTCAGCATTCGTGTGGAATCTTCGCTTGCGGACCCGGACACGTGTAAATTTATCGTCAGCCGTACCTTACATCCAGGCGGCCCCTTCTTTTTCAGTAATAAGGAGAGGGCAGTGGGTTCCCCACTGGGCGAGCGATTGTTTGAGCTTGCAGGGGTTGCCAACGTTCTTATTGCCGAGAATCTGGTCACCATCTGCAAAGAGTCTGTGGCTTCGTGGTCAGGACTCAAATCCTCCATCGGTATGGCCATTCGAACACAGCTACTAACAGGTGTGCCAGCGGTGTTGGAAATGAACATACACAATGGCACGCAAGTAAGATCTGAAATAGAGCTGACTACAGCTATTCAAGACCTCCTAGACAAGGAGGTCAATCGCTCCATCGCTAAACACGGCGGCAAGATTTCGATTGTGGAAATACTCGAAGGTAAACTTTATATCAGCATGAGCGGCGGCTGCCAAGGATGTTCATCCTCTCAGGTGACCCTAAGGCAAGGATTTGAAGTCATGCTGAGAAGGGTGGCCCCAGAAATCGAAGAAATCGTAGATACCACCAACCACGCAGCGGGAAAGAAGCCCTACTACCCGCGCAATGAGTCCGGACTAAATTGATGACCAAGCCGCGTTCCAAATCACATACCCAGAATTCATCGGCATTCGTATCCACACTTGAAGATCTCGCAAAGTTGGCGAACTACTCGTTCATGGACACGCTTACCAGTGACCCTGACGCCAAAGATAACGGCGCTGACCACATACCAAGACAAGTATTCACGGGGCACTATGTTCCCGTAAATCCTACTCATATCAAAGACCCTGAGTACGTTGCTCATAGCCACAATTTCTTCCGCGAACTTGGTTGGGCCGACAGCATGGCACAGCTACCCGACTTCGTGCAGATGTTCTCTGGCGATATATCCCGAGTACCAGACCCCATGCGCAAGGTTGGTTGGGCATGTGGCTACGCAG
>Ga0209192_10003142_pt1 | contig 11304 bp, 7 predicted proteins | sample ArcticOcean_MG_C_11_FD_187433 | JGI IMG/M metagenome (GOLD analysis project Ga0209192, IMG submission 187433) | Marine microbial communities from western Arctic Ocean - ArcticOcean_MG_CB2_154 (SPAdes) (version 2) | ecosystem: Environmental > Aquatic > Marine > Oceanic | place: Arctic Ocean... | reverse complement strand
TTATTACCAGGCCACCTTAGCTCAGTTGGTAGAGCAGTTGATTTGTAATCATCAGGTCGTCAGTTCGACTCTGACAGGTGGCTCCATTTTAAAGCCCTTTAGCTACAAAGCTTTAGGGTTTTATTTTGCTCACTATTTTTTAGGTAATTTTTTGACTTCGGCATTACTTCGGCATTCCTGAGTCTTACCCTCTCGACCTAGCCACTGCTACGGGGCTTCCTGGCTGCCTCTGATTACCTGCACTCGGTTCGGAAGTTCAGCGTCTAGCTAAAGTGCATCCGATAGGAATTTAGAGTAGGGGGCGGGGGTTAGCTCGGCTGGTCTCTTGATGGTGTGTATATACATCAAGTGCCTCCTAAAAAATTACTCAGGCAATCTCTCGCTTAGTCCTTAGTCAGTCACAGTCATCGCTGCTCCTTGGCCTGTATGGAAATGACACCAGTAGTGTAGTGTAGAAGGAGCATCACTAGGTATTGTCCATTCTATTCTTCTATCAGTAGCAGCTACAAATCCACTAACATACTCTGCCATAGTTTTAGTAACACCATCTAACTTAAAGACTATTCCTGACATATAATGTCCGTGTTCATTATGTTCCCCGTCATCACCGTTACTAAACATCAATGGATGATGTATAGACGCATAGGTGGCATTAGATGAATCATTCTGGATAAAGGTATATGTAGTATCCTTTTTAAATTCTAGAACTGCTTTCTCTGCTCCATTAAAATAGAATACGCCAATTGGTCGTCCATCGTCTGTATCTTCACCTACAGTGACTGTAATAGTAGTACTTGCATCAGCCATCTTGAAGCGGAAGAACTGAGTTTCGATTCCATCCTCGATTGGGATGTCAACAGTTGCAGTTCTGTCAAAGGTCCAATTTGAAAGATCTGAACTTTTTTCAATATCCATACTCAGAGTCGCAGTTCCATTTTCTACTGCTATCATAGTTGAGCCAGCACGGAGGTCTTTTACTTCGTCTAAGGTTAATTTAGCATCCCTTTCGGCTACTACAGCGTCATAAGCAGCTTGCGTAGGTCGAGCGTCTCTTTCGGTAACAACTGCATCGTAGTCCGACTGAGAAATTACATTCGACCAAATTGTTCCATTGAGGCTAGCATCAGTGAGGTCAGCACCAGAGAGGTCAGCACCAGAGAGGTCAGCATAAGAGAGGTCAGCAACCCTGAGGTTAGCATAAGAGAGGTTAGCAAAACGGAGGTCAGCACCCCTGAGGTTAGCAAAACGGAGGTCAGCACCCCTGAGGTTAGCAAAACGGAGGTTAGCAAAAGTGAGGTTAGCACCCGGACCTATAAAATATCCATTCACCATTTGATAACCTGAAGGGAGCGTTGGAGTCCCAGTAATATTCCCACTTCTTATTCCATAGAGGTTAGCACCAGAGAGGTCAGCACCAGTGAGGTCAGCACCATAGAGGTTCACGTCCAGCACGGCGACAAGGGCGGTATTTGCGTTGCTGCCGGACGTGCCGCCGTTGCCGAGCTGGCCGTAGTCGTTGTAGCCCACCGACATGGCGGTGCCATCGGCCAGCACGTAGACCGTGTGGTAAAAGCCCGCGGCGACGGCGATCACCGCGCCGCTGTCACCAGTGCCGAGGGGCGTGCCATCGGCGGCCTGCACGACCACGGCCGTGCTGCGGTCCGTCGTCGTGCCGTCGCCGAGCTGGCCGTAGTCGTTGTTGCCCACCGCCATGGCGGTGCCATCGGCCAGCACGTAGATCGTGTGGCCCCAGCCCGCAGCGACGGCGATCACCGCGCCGCTGTCACCAGTGCCGAGGGGCGTGCCATCGGCGGCCTGCACGACCACGGCCGTGCTGCGCTGCGTCGTCGTGCCGTCGCCGAGCTGGCCAAAGCCGTTGTAGCCCACCGACATGGCGGTGCCATCGGCCAGCACGTAGACCGTGTGGAAGTAGCCCGCAGCGACGGCGATCACCGCGCCGCTGTCACCAGTGCCGAGGGGCGTGCCATCGGCGGCCTGCACGACCACGGCCGTGCTGCGGTCCGTCGTCGTGCCGTCGCCGAGCTGGCCGTAGTCGTTGTTGCCCACCGCCATGGCGGTGCCATCGTCCAGCCCGTAGACCGTGTGGTAGTAGCCCGCGGCGATGCCAGGGAGACCAGCACCATTGAGTTCAGCACCATAGAGGTTAGCACCAGAGAGGTCAGCACCAGTGAGGTCAGCACCCCCGAGGATAGCGCCAGAGAGGTCAGCACCAGAGAGGTCAGCACCAGAGAGGTCAGCACCAGAGAGGTTAGCTTCAGAGAGGTTAGCACCCGGACCAACAATATATCCATTCACTGTCCCCGTGCCATCGGGACCAATTTGAGCGTAAGTTGTAGTGACTAATAGTACTAAAAATAATAGAGAATATTTTACCATATGCACAATTGAAGAAATTTTTACATGACTATCAACTAGAAACAAAGAATTCCCCTACGCTTACCAAACCATACCCCTTTACTCTCCCCTTAAATAGAAAAGCAAAGGGCTTAAAGGGACTCCTAGGTTAGAATCCTTGTGCAAGGACGGGGTATCTCAAGAAGGGCGGCTGGATTCTCTAAGCTGTATTTTATCCATACAGCAAACCACTACAGTGTGCGGGAGTGTTAACACCGATATGCCAATCAAAGCCTTGGCCAACCAATCCAATTCGATGCCGCGCACGGAAAAGGGGAGAGCAAAAATAATCCACATGCCAATCAGTGCAATTAAGGTCATCAAACCAGTCAGCTGAAGCCAGCGCATGTTTAATTTAAGGTACTGCTTCGAATCTAACAACTGACTCCCTGTGGTATCGGTCGAGAGTATTCTTAAGGTGTGGCGTAAACTGTGCCACAGTGCAAAATAGCAGCCAATTGCCCATAGGGCGGGAATAAACAAAAACCAGCCGAATAAGGCTACACTCTCCACGCTATCAATGCATAAGGGACGTCTCTCTTCTTTGCTTATACAAATCGAGGCAGCTAATAAGCTCAAAGCAGTCAGTCCCATTGGGATCAGCAGAAAAACCAGCGGATTACTTGAGACCCACTCTGCTTGGTAGCTCGCTTGCCCACCGCTGCTCACTAATGCCTCGATTACATTTCGATAGGTGTCATTGCCCAAATAGCCGGGTAATAAGATGGGTATGCTGCCCCGTGATAGAATATGCAGTGCGGTAAGAACCTTGGAGCGGGAAAGATAAGTCGCTTGGTGGACTTGAACGGAAATATATCGATCACCTTGACCCCAATGAAAAATTGTTAATCCGAGGAAAAATAGTGCTGCGGCGGATGGGTTGAAATCCCAAAAGACCAGATAAGCTAGGGCTGTTAGAGTGTAGAGAGCCAAGGTAGCGATACGCCTATACCAAGAGTCCTTTCGCAGCATACCCCATAATAGTAAATGATCCGCACCGCCGTGTGGCATCCCAAATAAAAAAAGGCTTATAAACAGGGGTAGTAGTTGCAGATATATTGGCCATTCTGCGCTCTTAAGACCAAGGACGGTCAAGGGCACAAACAGCAATAAACTAAGCGCCATTAATCTAAACGAATGTCTGTTTAGCACAGCATGCTGACCTGACTGCATGACGGGCACAGGACTCCATTCGACCCACTTCACGATGCATCCCTTCGCCAAGCACGCCAAAGGCACATGCCTTGCAGTACGAATAAATTTGTCAGCGTGAAAAACAATATTTCTTCTACCGGTAAATGGCCGATGCCCCATCCTGTGCGTGTCGCTGGCGTAATCGACCAGACCCCCTTAAATATCGCGTAATAATCAGCGACACATAGATAAATGCTCAAGCCTATCCATAGCGGCGCCCAAGTCTTAAAAGATTTGATCAGCGTATGAGAGCCCAAGCCCCACTGTAGCGCTAGGGGCGGGCAGGCCCAAACCAGAATAAGGCCAATGTAGGTGCCTGCTGTATGCATTAAGCTTAGCGCGCCGGCAAGTCCGACCAAGAGCGCCATGAGTAGTCCAGTATAAGAAAACTTAAGCTTAGCATATTGACTGTGCGGGACCCATGAAGACCAAAGCACTCCCGCTAAGGTAGCCTGAAGAACCATAAAAAAATACTCTTCGATAGGCACGTATCCCAAAACCCCAACGACACCTCCTGTTGGATAGGTCCAGATACCACGCATAATTAGGTAATTATCCCAAGGAGCCGTATAGACCAAGGCCACGAAGGCCATCAAAGCAATCGGCAAGCGCTCAGTTTTGTTTGGCTTGGCGAGTAATTTTTTGGCGCAGAGCGAGACGAGCAGAGGCAAACAAACGAAAATAATCAGGAAATTTAAATAGCTCATTGATTACTTTTTATACAATGAGCGGGTAATGCATTGGATCAAAAAAAACATTTTCTTTGGCTGCTTCACGATAGCGCGATTTTCGTGGAAATGTTCTGGCTCAGTGCGAATCACATTACCTATCTCTCGATACATTCTGGACGCCCAGCGCACAACAATACGGATCCTCAGTGGCAGGTAGTCGATACCCGCATCTGCACTGGTATATAATCCATCAGCCATTTGCAGTAGGCGCACCTTAGCAGCGGTGCATGCTTCTCGCGAATCGCAATCGCCCGATGTTAAATCTGCAGTCGTGAGTGCCGAAGAAAACAAGTCAGCAGGCAGGTAGATTCTATCATTCTCAGCATCTTCGAAAACATCGCGACAAATGTTGGTTAATTGCATGGCGATTCCTAAATTGTTAGCTTGTTCTAACGCTTTCTCATCTTTGACCCCGAAAATTGGGCAGAGCATCAGTCCGATTGTGCCTGCTACGCCATGACAATATTCAAGCAGTTGCGCTTCTGAGTCCATCCTCACTGATTGCTGCTCCATGAGCATAGCTTGCATGAGCTCGGTAAGAGGTTTGCTGTCTAGACCCCAACGGGCTTGAAGGAAGCGATAATGGTCCAAGAGCTCATGAGGTAGATTATTTTGCCATGCATCCATGGCATCTCGCAGTAAATCTGCATTGCCCTCATCTGCCCAATCATCGAGCGTTCTACAAATGAAATACAGGCGGAAAACAGCATCTGCCTGAGCTTTTGGCAGAAGTAATGAAGCCAGCGAAAAAGTCTTACTTTTTGAGCAGAATAATTTCTTTAGATCGCTCATGCAGTCATCTCTAGCCGGTGGCACAAGTTTTTCTATGACACGAGCCGAGGCGACGACTCCGGGCACTCCGGCCCCGGGGTGAGTGCCTGAACCGCAGAAATAAAGATTTTCAAGTTCCTCCGACTTGTTGTGAAAGCGAAACCAGGCGGATTGTGTAAACAAAGGAGCGATGGAAAAGCCACATCCCCACAAGGTGTTAAATTTGCCTTCAAAGTCATCCGGGGTGACGAAGTGTGAAACTTCGATACAATTACTCAAGTCTGGTAGTAAAGTGCTCTCTAGCTGTTGCTCTACCTGTAATCTTATTCTTTCACCTGCCTCTTTCCAATCAATGTTTGCCTGCTTGTTCGGCACTGGAGCTAGCACGTAAAAGGCATCTCCGCCGGCAGGCGCCATAGTGCTATCAGTTGCTGCCGGTCGATGCAGGTAAAGGCTGAGGTCATCGGAAAGAACTTTTTGATCATAGATCTCTTCCAATAAGTCCTTAAATGTTTCGCCCATAAGTATCGTATGGTGCTTTACATCTGGGTAAGAGCGGCTGGTTCCAAAATACCAAACAAATAGCCCCATCGAATAAGTGAGCCGATCTATCCTTCGATTTGTCCACTTCTTGCGATGCTGTTCGTCGATTAAATCTCGGTATACTTTTGCTGGGTCCGCGTCAAAAACAACCAGATCCGCGCGCTTCTCTTGCCCCTCTGCCATCTTGATACCAACAGCTTTACCATTCTCTACTATAAGCTGATTCGCGCTAGAGTTAAGTTCCAGCTGGATACCCTCCTCCTGCATCAGTAAGACCAGTGCCTCAACTAGTGACCCAGTACCACCCCGAGGGAACCACACCCCCCACTTGCGCTCAAGATAGTGTATGAGGCAATAAATTGATGTAGTATTCATTGGGTTACCACCAACGAGCAATGGGTGAATACTAAATGCCCGCCGCAGGCGCTCATCTTTTAGAAAGCTCGAGACCAGTTTATAAACTGAAAGATAGCTCTTGAGCACCAGTAGGGCAGGGACCTGACGGATCATGGTCCAGAATTTGTGGAACGGTTGGTCTGATAGTTTCTCAAAACCCACCTTAAATATTCTTTTAGAAAAGTTAACTAGCTCGACATATCCCCTTCCCTCTCCTGGAGAGAGGCGATTAATTTCTGAAACGGTATCTTCAATGCTGCCGCCATAATCGAGCTTAGACCCATCGGAAAACTCAAACCTATACCAGGGTTCAACGGGTAAGAATTCGATGTAGTCTTCACGCTTTTTCCCAAATAGTGCAAAGAGATCGTCGAATAAAAAAGGTGCGGTTATCACAGTAGGGCCTGCATCAAATTTAAAGCCATTGATCTCATAGACTTGAGCCCGTCCGCCCGCCTTTGGATTATTATCAATCACGGTTACCGCATAACCGAGCCGGCGCAGTCGCAAAGCGGTCGCGATGCCACCAAATCCTGCTCCAACAACGATCGCACTTCGACGATTTTTTGAGCGATGCGGCATGCCAGAATAGAGCTAACCTAACCTATACCACTAACTACTGACCGGCAATAGTCCGTTAGATGATGGCAATGGTTTGAGTTCGATAAAGGGAATGAGTAATTCTTTGAGTATGACACAGACTTGCTTAGGTAATGAATCGGCAAGCTGAACTGAATCTGCAACCAAAGACTGTTGGTAGTCGTTGATATAATCAAAGCACTTGTCGGTGGACATACTATTGTTGGTCAAGATGTGGTACAAATTGGGGCGACCATTTTTTAGGTCTGATGAATACTCTCGCCCTGATTTGGTGCCGAGAAAATCACTCTGGTCGTCTTTGATCTGATAAGCGACTGCTAGGTTAAGAAATATTGTGTTCAGACGATCCACGTCGCCTGGCTGATTAGCAGTTAATGCGATACAGCGTGCTGGTAGAGCAAACAGGGCGCCGGTTTTGCGGGACGCCATACGGTAGTAATTTTCTAATATTAACCGCTTATTGTCGGCATCAAATTCTAGCTCTGCCACTGCGCCAGATACCGCTGAGCTGACGGCTGCTGATATCTCACTAGTCCAAAGCACCTTGGTGGCATCTGATACCTTTGAATCGGTCACGATCTCGTAAGCTTTCGATATAAGCAAATCGCCGATCAAAAGTGCCTTCGCTTTTCCGTACTTCTTCCAAATCGCTGGACAACCTCTGCGCTCAGCATCCTCGTCTATGAGGTCATCGTGTATGAGGCTCGCATCATGCAGCAACTGCGTCGAGGCAGCTATATCTAATAGTGAGTCCTCAGGTAGCTTGTAGGCCGCGCCTAGGTCTAAACAAATTTTGCCGCGTATATTCTGACCAGACCAAAAATATGGATCATCCGAAAAATCTGCCAGTGTAGAGTCACTGAAAAAACAAGCCCTGAGCTGCCCCTCAAGGCGGCCCAGGGCTGAGGTCTTCAAATCCATTGTGTGTAAAAACTAGTAATTTTTACGACACACTTTCACTGTCACTGGTAGCAGCTACCCAAATCGCGAGTCCAAAGGCTGCTTTGTTCACTAAGTCAGCAAGGTTATAGACTATATCCAGTGTTCCTGAAGTGTTAGCCTCTCCCATACCAAGGAAGTATCCGATTGGGTAAATTGCCCAACCAACAGTTACAATTAGACGGATCGTCTTGAAAGCATTCTGAGAGGCAATGTTACCACTGTTTGCATTAAGCTTGGAGGCTTCACCTTTGAATATTTCGTAGATGATGTAGAGCCATCCAACCATACCTATGATGAATCCAGTCATTTCTGAAACACCAAGGACTTGAGTCTCGCCTAAGTAACCACCAACAAGCATCACAATTGATGCGACTAAAAGCTTCCAGAATACGCGTACACTTACCACGGTAACTGCAGCAAGGATCAGGTAGAACTCTACGATTTGTAGAGGGACAGTAATTAGCCAGTCAATATAGCGAAATACTGTAGGGCTTGTTCCAGTATCGACCCAGACGTCGCGCATGTAGAGGTAGTGCCAGAAAGCAACACCTGTCACGAGACCAGCAATTGTTAGGGATGTTTTCCACTTACCTTGCGCGCGGTCGCGCTCAACGAAGAAAAATACAGTCGCCGCTAGCATGATGGCTGTTGCTAACCAGAAGCTGATGCCGACGTAATCGGTTGGAAGTAAAGTACCACTGTGGGCAATAGCCTCAGTAGAATGGCCGCCGCCAAAAGCAAATACTGTTAGAAACAGTGAGCTGAGTAATGTGAATAATACTTTTTTATTATACATTTTGTTTGTTCATGGGATTTAGGAATAGGACACGTAACTTTTACGCGTATAATGCGTATGAACACGTGGCAGAGAATTGTGAAAACTAATTCACTTATAGTGCTTAATTCAAGTTATTTTTTCACATTCTCAATAAGATATAAGCAGTAATTCTCTCATATATTTATAACTCGCTCCTGCTGCCATAGCCCCAGGTGGGTGAGTTTATCTGAAATGGTCGATTTGAAAAGTTAGCCTGACTGCATTATAAAGCCCTTAAATCGAAATGCGTAGGGGCTTTTTTTATAGAAAAGGAAGAGTCATCAAACTTTTGACTCAGTCATATCATAATCAAAAGTAGTTCGGCGTTGCCTTCATGTGTTTAATAGTACATGATATAGCTTTGCACGTGTATAGTTTCATTGATAAGGATTCAAACAAATTCTACTACTTTCTACTATGTTATCCCAAATTAAAGTCCTATTTCCTTTAGTCAGCTGTGTTTTTCTTGCCCTGTGTGGCCAGCTCAACGCGCAACTTTTGGATGATACCTTCACGGCTGGCAAGGGTCACTCCAACGGTTCAGATATCAACAACACTGGGAATTGGCTGAGCCAAACTGGTTGGGTTGCGAATGATACGAATGGTAGAGGATACGTAAGCTGTGGCAGCTCTTGGAGCCGTGCCTTGAACTTTACTCCGGTGGCAGCATCTCTGGGAACAGAAGAAACGCTGACAGTGGAAGCGATTTGGCGCGGAGCAGGGGTGGTCACTGCACCCATTTCGGGAGGCGTTTTTGCGTTAGGTATTTCGGATGGTATCCTAAACTCTGGTAACGACATACCAGCTCTGCGAGTGGATGTAAGCTTGGGGGGAGATGGCACCATCCGTTTTGGCACCAGTTCTGATTTCGTCTCCGTCGATCTTGCGGATGCTTACACTGGGCAGAACGCCCATACCAATTGGTTCAAAATAAGTATGGCCATCACGCGCTCTGCCCTAGCCGATAATTTCTATGTCGTTTTGAACGTGACCGACATCGATACCAATACGAACATTGGCACGGTCTCCTACCTTGCTGAAAACAGTGCAACGTATCAGGCCTCTGAGCTACGCTCTGCCATGCGCACCTTAAGGGTTTTGAATACAGAAAATTCGAACGCTTTGTTTTCGGCGAGCCATGTCGATCGTTTTACCATTTTGGAAAGTACGGAAGCTTTGCCCGATCCCGGCTTTGAGACGGGCGCTTCGACCGCCTTATGGGGTGGCTCAGCTGTGGTCGCGACTGATGTGTATTCTGGTTCTTACGCTGCTAGATTGAATGAGGGAGATTTAATTAGTGGAGGCGGCTACATGCGGGAAATCACGGGCCTTAAACCCAACACTGCTTACACCTTCAGTGCACAAGTTAAGACAATAGGCGGCAGTGCTTACATTGGAGTTAAAAACCACGGCGGTTCTGAGATTAACCAATTGTTTGATGCTCCCAGCTATCAGGCCGTTGAGGTTAAATTCGTGACCGGTGTAGAAGCGACTTCTGCCACTTGTTTTATCTATAACAACCCCGGCAATGCTAGCTTGGTCTATGCGGATAATTTAGCTCTGGTCTCACCGTATTTAGGCTTCTCGCCACTTCCGCAAGCCACCGGAGATTACCAGCTAATCTTCAGTGACGAATTCAATGCTGAGGGCGGCATCGATCTAAACAAGTGGACGCCTGAAGTGGGTTTTAAACGTAATGACGAGGAACAATACTATCGCTCAGAAAATTTAAGCCAGACTGGGGGACACTTAGTCTTCACTGCTAAGCGTGAACAATTCCCCAATCCAAACTATGATCCAAGCTCAGATAATTGGCGCTTAAACCGGCAAAACGCGAGTTGGACTTCGGGTAGTATCCAGAGCATTGACTCCTTTGACTTCCTTTACGGCAAAATCGAGTGCCGCGCTAAGGTATCAAATTTAACAGGCACATGGCCTGCGATTTGGACTGTTGGCACAGGGGAGTGGCCATCAGTAGGAGAGATTGATATAATGGAAAACTACGGCGGAAACATCATGGCGAATTTTGCCACCGCTGGTAGCGGTCGGTATAATCCTGCATGGGATGCTCAAAGCTTAAGCATCAGTGCCCAGCCGGGGGGTTGGGTAGATCAGTTTCATACTTGGGAGCTAGTATGGGAGCCCAATTCTGCGAGTATCTACCTAGACGGGCAGTTGATGAATAGCTTTGATCCTAGCACTAAGAATTCTGCCGATGCATTTTCCCATCCAGGCATCGCACCATTTCAGACCTTCGCACAATTACTGTGGCTTAATCTAGCCATTGGCGGTTGGGTAGGCGGCGAGACCTCAGGACTGCCGGATGAAACTACCTATTTAGTGGACTACATCCGCGTTTACCAAAAAGAACATCCGAATTATAAGGCAGCAATTGAGCCACTCAATGACGATGACCTGCGGGTCGATTTTCAATCCGTAGAAGGGCGCCGCTACTCAGTAATGGAAAGCAGCGATCTCATAAACTGGACTGAATTGGTCAATTTACGAGGAGCCGGTAGAGCCATGAGCCACGTTGAAGAAGACAGTATGGGGGCTGATCAGAAATTCTTCCGAGTGGAAGTCAACAATTCCGCCTGGATTGATGCCCAGTAGCCTTGAGGTTTCTCAGTAAAGAACCGAGATGGTCAGCTTTTGCATTTTCGCTTTGATGAGCTTGAACAACATGAAAGTGACTTCAGTTAGGCAATCATTATGGTATTCCCATTAGACTTCAATTTAAAGCAATGAAGCTTCAGCACTCTCTATTTATCTTTGCGCTTCTCTTTTTAATCCAAGTACGGATAGCGGAGGCTAGTTCCCTGCAAGACGAAGCGGCCGATGGCAGCGGATTCGAACGTCAAACAGAGCGCTTAGCTCCGGAACTGATCGGTTCGA
>Ga0209192_10003140_pt1 | contig 11308 bp, 13 predicted proteins | sample ArcticOcean_MG_C_11_FD_187433 | JGI IMG/M metagenome (GOLD analysis project Ga0209192, IMG submission 187433) | Marine microbial communities from western Arctic Ocean - ArcticOcean_MG_CB2_154 (SPAdes) (version 2) | ecosystem: Environmental > Aquatic > Marine > Oceanic | place: Arctic Ocean... | reverse complement strand
CTGCTTGAGTTAAATCAAAGTAATCTTTGCAATGTCGCTTGGGTATGATTAGGGAGTGGTATTTAGTTACAGCAAAGCCATCTCTTACAAGATAGGCAAGACTGTTCTCATGGATGACACCTTTTTGCTTATCACAAAATAGGCAGCCCTTTTCTCTAGCATCAAATTCGGCATCAAGGTATCGGAAGTCCGTATCATCTTTATTATTTTTTTGGGTATTACAGACATAGCATAAGGCTTGATAATTAGATAAGTCATCCTTGCCTCCTAGACTTTTAGGGTGAATATGGTCAACCTCAATACTTCGCTCTTGAATAGATGCCCCACATGCCTCACATCGTCCTCTAGCTCTAGTAATAACTTTGTAACGAATAGAGCCTGAAATCGGCTTCCTTCCTCGCTTACGATGCTCCCATTGCGACCCGTCTCGTTTAATATCGTATTCTTTTATCTTATCTTGACATAGGGTGATAAGTTCTTTGATTTGTGTTTTAGTAAGTTTTTCAGCATCAATGAGCGAATAAGTATCACCCGTTTTAGAAGTAATTCCACGATTAGATGTTAGAACTTTGCCCACCATGTTTTTAACAATCTCTTTGTAATAATCCACTTGAGTAGGGTCATGATTGAGTATGGATTTAGCAATTTGCTCGGTAGAGGCGTAACCGCCTTTCTTCAAAATCTCTACCAACATGACAGGCTGATAGACATGTGACATTCGCATTTTTGTTGTGATGAAGTCTTTGAGTTCTTGGTAGGTCATAAAAGAAATATACTACTTTATGCCACAGCCAAATTAGGTATTAAGAATAAGAGTAGGAGTAGTTTTTTCATTTGGCATTATTCCAAAGAGTAAACTTCTTAAATAATGATTATTATATTTCTTCTCGATTTAAGAATAATGATTTATCAACTTTTGAAAACAACCTTTGATATTGCGCCGCATCCTGGATGGGAACAGACCAGATTACACCAGCATTTTGATTGAAGGCTTTTCGAACTATATTTATACGAATCTTAAGTTTCCCTGCGACTTGAGATATTGAAGCCGAGACTATAGTTCGCTGAACAGTTTCATATGACCCATTATATGTATAACCTTCAGCATACACTTTGGCACCATCAATTTCAGTTCCATCTTCACGAGAAGCGGTAACAACACCAAGTGTTTCATTTGCGTTGTCAATTAAATAACCTTCATCTTGCAGTGCAGCTATAACAGATTTGATGGCTTCAATGGTATCGCTACTATCGTATGTACGGCTCTGTAACTGTCGAGTTTCAATTTGGCTCATTTCTATTACTAAAGGGGCTTTAGATACAGTTTCGCATCCCGTGAGAAATAGAGCAGTAATCATTAACAGTCCTGTAAGAAAAGTTCGCAACATTGTTGTCTCCAATAATTTTAAAATCTAGAAGTATGGTAAGTGAAATCACGTACCATCTTTTCGTTATCAAATTTTATAATAACAGTTAGGGTTCTTTGTGTGATTTCTGAAGCTCCAGCGGCTTCGTTTATTATTAATAATGCACTAAGAGCACCACTCCTACTTTCTGAGTAAATATTCGTGCTAGAGATTTTGTCGTAAATCCATACTTCATTTCGCTCAGCATCAGTTGTAATTACATTAGGTGACCCCAATACTTGCGCAACTTCCGAACCACTCATGCCAATATTAATCTCTCGCTGAACTATACCTACAGTAATTTTTTCATCAGCTACATTTGCTTCTTGTACTGATTTTGCATGACTTCCAGCAGTCTTACAACCTGTTAACAAAAACATCACTATGAATAAAAAAGGCATAATTTTTATGTACCTCATATCTATACCTTCTTTTAAAAATTTTATTTGATGTTGCACTGCTTGTATTTTGATTTCTGAAGTTTTTCTCATCAAAACAGTTTACCCTTAGGCGATAATATGGGCAAATTAAGTGGGCAAATGGGGAGTAAATTTGAAATACTCAAACCGTATACTAGGCTTTATAAATTAAGTGAGAAATGGATGATAATCGTGATTTTTTAAAATTAAACCGTATACCAAACCGTATACTATTGATGATTTTGATACAGTAAGTCCCTTGTAAATTATTGATTTTAAAGGGAAATAACTAATTGAATATGGCGGAAGAGGTGAGATTCGAACTCACGGTGGGTATGAACCCACGTCGGTTTTCAAGACCGGTGCATTAAACCGCTCTGCCACTCTTCCGAAGTGTGAGATTTTATCATATTGAAGAATTTACTAGAAGTATTTATTCAGAAAATAATGTATCTTCGAAACCAAAAAATCTTAAATCATTTATTCTTAATGGATAAAGTATACCAACTAAATGATCACATTCATGCTGAACAACCCTTGCATGAAATCCATCAACATCTCTATCAATTAGTTTACCAAATTGATCAAAACCTTTGTAATTGATCTTTTTGAACCTAGGAACCAAGCCTCTCATACCTGGCACAGATAAACAGCCCTCCCAACCATCTTCCATTTCTTCAGTTAGTGGCGTAATCGTAGGATTTATTAAAATAGTAAAAGGAACATGCTCCGCTTCCTCATACCTATCATTATCTTCAACACCAAATATTACTAACTGAATTCCCTCGCCTATTTGAGGCGCAGCAAGTCCAGCACCACTAGCGTCATCCATAGTATCAATCATATCTTCGATTAGCTTATGTAAGTCAGGATTATCGAATTCACCTACCGGTTCGGATTGTTCCAACAATAAAGGGTGTCCCATTTTTATTATTTCTCTAATCGCCATAAGACTCTATAACCCCTTTGATTAAATCAGCTATATTAAAAGCCATTTTTTTTGAATTTGAATTAATTTCTTCATGAGAAATTCCATTTTTATTCAAACCCCTCCCGGCCGCATGATTAGCAACTGGGCAAATTATCGCATAATTTAAATTCATCTCTCGTGCTAAAGACGTTTCTGGCATACCAGTCATACCAACTACACTTACTCCATCATTTTCATAGCGATTAATTTCAGCCGCCGACTCAAGACGAGGCCCCTGAACGCAACCATAAACTGCTTCTGAATGACTTTTAAATTTTAGTTGATTTGATATATGAATAAATTTATCTAGAAGTAAGCTATTAAATGGATTGGTGAAGTCGATATGTTTAATGGGTTGCTTAACTCCATCAAAAAAAGTACTGTCCCTAGAATGCGTATAATCGATGATTTGATTAGGAAATACAAAGTCTCCAGGCATAAAATCTAACTGGATTGAACCTACAGTATTAATACCAATAAGGTTTTTTACTCCAATTTCATTCAAGGCCCATATATTTGCTTGATAGTTAATTAAGTGAGGTGGAATAGAATGGCTGCTTCCATGGCGTGCTAAAAAAACAACTTTATGCTTTCCTAGCAAACCAAATGACAGAGCCTCTGAAGTATCTCCATAAGGAGTTTTAATAATTTCTTTTTTTTCAATAACTAGGCCATTAATTTTACCTAACCCTGTTCCACCTATAACACCAAACATATTTTTTTTCCATGATATAAAATTATTTAACAACTATGGCATACTTTATTTATGAAACATTATATTACCTTGGAAGCAGGAAAAGAAAGCAAAAAACACTATGAAAACTTTCCTGTAGCAACTTTTTTATATCCACGAAAAATTCGCGATGCTGCAACTATACTCTACCAGTTTGCTCGGACTGTCGATGATATAGCTGATGAAGGGAGTTTATCAGATGAAAAAAGATTAAAAAAAATAGAAATCTACCAACATAATTTAAATTTACTTAAAAAGAATAATGAAAATGTTTCCCCATTGTTTATTGATATTTATAAAGTGATGAACCAATACTCTATTTCGACTTCATTGCTTCAAAAATTTCTTGACGCTTTCAAACAAGATGTAACAAAGAAGCGTTACAAAGACTTTGACGAAATTATTAATTATACTAATAAAGCTGCTGCGCCAGCAGGAGAAATGATACTTGCTCTATTCAATAAAAATACTAAAGAAAATATTAAATACTCTAATTCTATTTGTCATGCTCTTGCTCTAATTGGAATGAGTCAAGATATTCATGAAGATATATTAAAAGATAGGTTGTACATTCCCATGAGCCAGATGAAAAAATATAACCTTGAAATAGCTGATATCCATAATAAAAAATTTAATAAAAATTGGAAAAAATTTAAAAAATCTTGGATTAAGCTCATAAAAAAAAGCCTCTTAAATGGCTTACCTTTACTTAAAAATACCAAAGGTAGGCTAAATCTGCAAATTAAAATTATGATCGGTGCTGCAAAGATATTAACAACAAGAATGAATAATGATAATTGTAATTTATTCACTAAACCACCTAAGTTATCTAAGATAGATTGGTTACTTCTATTTTTTAAATGTATTATTTCAAAATGACCCCGCAAGAATACTGTTGGAAAAAAACCAAAGAAAGTCGCTCAAGCTTTCTTTTTGCTTTTATATTTCTTAATAAAAATAAAAGAAATGCACTTACTGCACTTTATGCATTTTGTCGGGAAGTAGATGACATAGTTGATGAAAATAATGAATATGAGATTGGTAAGAGTAAGTTAGATTGGTGGCGGTCTGAAATTGAACGTCTATTCAATAACAAGCCAAAACATCCGGTGACTAAGGCACTAGAATCTTATATCCCTAAATACGGCCTTGATAAATCTTACTTTACTGAAATAATAGATGGTATGGAGATGGATCTAAATTTTGACCGTTATGAAAACTTCAAACAATTGCAGCTCTACTGTTACAGAGTTGCTTCCACCGTTGGCGTATTATCTGCAAAAATATTTGGTTACACCGATAGTGAAACTTTAAAGTATGCCCACAGTTTAGGTATTGCGTTACAGCTAACAAATATTATAAGGGATATAGGTGAAGATTCTAAAAGGGGTCGTATCTATATCCCACAAGACGACCTTAAAAAATTTAACATTACTGAAGCAGAAATTCTTAACAATACTCAAGGTGAAAAAATAAAAAATTTAGTTGAAAATCAAACTCAACGAGCACGACATTTTTATAAGCTAGCAATTGATAATTTACCTAATGCAGATAAGGTTGACCAGAAGCCTGGCTTGATGATGGGGAATATTTACTTTGTACTACTAACTAAGATAGTTAAGAATAATCCAGAAAATCTACTCAACCAAAGGGTAGGTTTATCAAGCTTCAGGAAATTTTTAATCGCCCTACTCACCTTTTTCAATTATCAATGGATTTCATAGAGGGCATATTACTTGCAATCACTAATTTTATTTTCCAATAAGACTTAGTGCTTGATGAAGCGTCTCTACTGGTAAAATTTCAATTCCACTAATATTTTGTTTAGCTTGATTTGCTTTTGGAATAATTGCTCTTGTGAATCCTAATTTTGCTGCCTCTTTGAGCCTTTCTTGGCCTCGCTGAACAGGTCTCACTTCTCCTGCTAAACCTATTTCACCGAATATTACTGTTTTTGGATCTAAGGGCTGGTCTTTAAAGGATGAAACAATGGCACATAATATTGCTAAATCTACACCTGGTTCGGTTATCTTTACACCACCAACAGCATTTACAAATACATCTTGGTCATAACAAGCTACTCCAGCATGCCTATTAAGAGATGCTAATAACATTGCTAACCGATTTTGATCTAATCCGACCGAGAGTCGCTTAGGGGAGTTTCCATGAGCGCCATCAACTAAAGCTTGAATTTCTATTAACATCGGCCTTGATCCCTCTTGGATACATGTAATACAAGAGCCGTTAACTTGATTGTGATGGTGTGATAAGAAAAGTGCTGAAGGATTAGTTACCTCCTTAAGGCCTTTTTCTGTCATTGCAAAAACACCTAATTCATTTACTGCACCATATCTATTTTTAAATGCCCGAATCATTCTGAAACTTGAGCTAGGATCTCCCTCAAAATAAAGAACTGTGTCAACAATGTGCTCCAATACTCTTGGACCCGCCAAAGTACCCTCTTTTGTAACATGCCCAACTAAAATAATCGTAATACTATGCTGCTTGGCTATTCTTGTTAGCTGAGCTGAGCATTCTCTAACTTGAGTTACGGACCCAGGTGCTGATGTTATCTCTTCTGAATAAATTGTCTGAATCGAGTCGATTACCACTACATTAGGCTTATATTTCTCAATAGTGGTGACTATTTTTTCTAAGTTAATCTCAGATAAAATTGAAATATCAGAAACCTCAAGCTCAAGTCGCTTAGCTCTCATTGCAATTTGTTGGGATGATTCCTCACCACTAATGTAAAGGACTTCACAAGGCTCATTTGGGTCTTGTGTTATTTTTGACAAAGCTTGAATTAATATCGTAGATTTACCAATTCCAGGATCACCTCCAAGCAAAATAACTCCTCCAGGAACAAACCCACCACCTAAAACACGATCAAACTCTGATATTTTGGTTTGTCTTTTTAAGACATCTATTGTCTCCACTTGATCTAATTTTGTTAATTCATTAGATTTTGTTAGAGCAGCATATCTTGACGTACCTTTGCTTTCAACCAAGCTTTCAACTAGCGTGTTCCAACCAAAACAATGCAGGCATTGGCCTTGCCATTTAGTCGATTGTCCACCACACTCCGTGCATTGATAAGCAACTTTACTTTTAGGCATTAATACTCCATAAGGGGACTCTTTTTGAGGCGGAAACAGCACAAATTAATTCATACCCAACAGTCCCAGAAAATTTAGCAACTGAATCTGCAGTAACTTGCTCGCCCCATAATTCAACTTTTGAGCCAATATTAGCGTCAATTATTTGCGATATGTCTACATAAAGCATATCCATTGAAACACGACCTATTAAGTTTGAAATTTGACCATCAATGGCAACAGGGGTACCTTTTCGGGCATGCCTTGGATAACCATCTGCATAACCACATGCCACAATTCCAATCCTCATGTCTTTGTCAGATTTAAAGTCTAGTCCGTAACCAACTGAATCCCCGGCTTTTATTTCTTGAACTGCAATAATTTCAGATGTTAAAGACATAGCTGGTGTTAAACCTAGGTCTTTTGAGCTTTTATCTTCAAATGGTGAAAGGCCATAAATCATAATGCCTGGCCTTACCCAATCTAGTCTAGTTTCAGGGTACCTAATAATAGCTGCTGAATTTGCTACTGATGCTAGATAATTATAATTATCTGAAATCAAGTTAAATGCTCTAAGTTGTTTTTCTACACCTGTTTCTTCATCAGCAGTAGAAAAATGAGTCATTAAAACTATTTCTGCAATATAAGGATTACTACCTAATGATTCAAGAAGATAACTTATCTCGGCTGGCATAAAACCCAATCTATTCATACCTGTATTAATTTTTAAATGGATATTAATTGGATAATTTGGCTTCACTTCTTCAATTAAATCAATTTGTCTTTGATTATGAATAGTGACATTAACGCCAAATTTAGAAGCAAGCTTAACTTCGCTCTTATCAAAAAAACCTTCCAGTAGTAAGACGGTATGATTCGGAAAATTTTCTTTTAGTATAGCTGCTTCATCAATTGATAAAACTGCAAAGCCATCTGCTGTATTTAATGTTTTAGCAACATCTAATAAGCTATGTCCATATGCATTTGCCTTAAGAACTGCCATTACTTTACTTTTGCTCGCCATTCCTTTTACACAATCAAGATTGTTCAATAAGGCTTGGTGGTTTATCGTCGCTTTAAGTGGTCGCATTTAATTTAATAACCTGACTCATATCCAGGATTAGCATAATTTTCAAACCGCGTGAATTCACCAACAAAAGTTAGCTTTACTGTTCCAATTGGGCCACTTCTTTGTTTTGCTAAGATTATTTCAGCGATTCCCTTATCAGGAGAGTCTGGATTATAAACTTCATCACGGTATATAAACATAATAACATCTGCATCTTGCTCAATAGCTCCAGATTCTCTTAGATCAGACATTTGTGGTCTTTTATCAGGTCGACTATCTACATTTCTGTTCAGTTGGGATAATGCTACAACTGGCACATTTAGCTCCTTAGCGAGTGACTTTAATGATCTAGAAATTTCAGATATTTCTGTGGCTCTATTTTCACCTTGTTGCCCACCTAAGGCAGACATAAGTTGAATATAGTCAACAACTATTAATCCCAAACCCCCTTCAGTAGATCGATGAAGCCTTCTAGCCCTAGCTCTAAGCTCATAAGAGTTAAGTGCCGAACCTTCATCAATGAAAAGTGGCGCCTCATTTAGTCTACCAAGGCCATCAGCAATTTTTGCCCAATCATCTTCATCCATTTTCCCAGTCCGCATTTTTTGCTGGTTTACTTTGGAAACCGCTCCAAGGAGTCTTGTTACTATTTGTTCCGATCCCATTTCCATTGAGAATATAGCTACTGCTTTATTTTGATCTACCCCACAGGCCTCAGCAATGTTCATCGCTAAGGCTGTTTTACCCATTGAAGGTCTTCCAGCAACAATGACTAACTCACCACCATGAAGACCAGTAGTTAAATTGTCTAGGTCAGTAAAACCCGTGGATAAACCAGTTACTGTTCCAGGATTTTGTCCTCTTTCCTCTAGATCTCTTACAACTTGAGCTATGACAGCTTGGAAATCTTTATACCCTAACCTGTTACTTTCAGACTCAGCAATGGCAAATAATTTAGCCTCCATTTCATCTAGTAATTGCTGTGCATCTTTTCCTTTTGGCAAAAAAGCACCTTCAACAATGTCAGAGCCAACCGTAATTAAATTACGTAAAATAGAGTTATCACGAATAATTTTTGCATAGCCTCGAATATTAGCAACAGAAGGCATATTTTCAGCAAGGCTTCCAAGGTAAGCTATCCCACCAGTTGAGGCTAATTCAGAATTTTTTTCTAAGGATTCAGCAACAGTGATTACATCAGCTGGGTTACTTATATTGACAAGATTAGTTATATGAATAAATATTAACCGATGATCTTGTCTATAAAAATCTTTCGAAGAAATTTTATCAGCGACTTGATCTAGCGCGGTGTTATCAATCAATAAGCCGCCTAATAAAGATTGCTCAGCCTCTATAGAGTGAGGTGGTAATTTTAAATTCTTAATTTGATCATCAGCCATCTTATTATTATAACCAATAAAAAAAAAGCTGCCCTATTGGCAGCTTAAAAAATTAATAAAAATATTTTACTCTTCACCAATTACGGTTACTTTTATCTCAATACTAACTTCCTGGTGGAGTGTTAAAGTAACAATATGCTCTCCAGTATTCTTTAGAGGCCCATCGGGCATTCTAATTTCTGACTTTACAACCTCATGACCAGCATTCTTTATTGCATCAGTGATATCGATATTTGTTACAGACCCAAAAAGCTTTCCATCCACACCTGATTTCTGTTTGATTTCAAGAGTAAAGCCATCAAGATCTTTGGCTCTCTTCTGAGCTAGTTTTAATAGTGCAGCTTGTTGTTTTTCAATTTCTGCCCTTTTACTTTCGAATTCAGCTTTATTCGATTCAGTAGCTCTTTTAGCCTTTCCTTGTGGGATTAAGAAATTTCTTCCATAACCATCTTTAACATTTACAATATCACCTAACTCACCAAGGTTTATTATCTTTTCTAATAATATTAATTCCATAAAAAACTCCCTAGTGTTTATCAGTAAATGGTAAAAGTGCTAAAAATCTTGCACGTTTTACAGCTGTTGATAATTGTCTTTGATATTTAGACTTGGTACCAGTTATTCTTGCTGGTATCAATTTACCATTCTCAGTAATAAAATCTTTCAACAAAGATACATCTTTATAGTCAACCTCACTAATTCCCTCTGCAGAAAATCTACAATACCGTCTTCTTTTATACATTTCTCTTGCCATCTTTATGCTCCCTCTTTATCTTTTGCAGGTTTTTCAACAGTTTCTTTTTTTGTCTTGTCCTCAACTTTGCTATCACCTATCAAAGACTTTGACTTTTCTTCTCTCATCATTGGTGATTGAGCACTTACAGATGTTTTTGTAGCAAACACAAGGTGACGGATAATTGCATCGTTAAACTTAAAAGTGTGCTCAAGCTCAGCTAGAGTTTCCAATGCACATTCGATGTTCATTAAAACGTAATGTGCTTTATGAATTTTTTGTATTGGATATGCTAACTGAAGTCTTCCCCAGTCTTCTAAGCGATGGATTAAGCCTTTTTTAGATTTGATTAATGCTTGATATTTTTCGATCATCGCTGGAACTTGTTCACTTTGATCGGGATGTACAATAAATACTAGTTCATAATTTCGCATAAAATTCCCTATGGTTATAGCCTCCAACTTTATTGTTGTGAAGCAAGGATTTAAAGAATATGTATTATATTGTTTTTTGTAATAAAATCAATGACATTAAAAAATTAAATCTTATCTTTAATGTTTGCGCCATATATTTGTTCTTTTAGATATTTAACCTGATCTCTTATGCTTGCAGCCTTCTCAAATTCTAAATTCCTAGCAGAAGTTTGCATAGCTTTTTCTAACTTTGTAATTTCTTTAATCATCTCAGGCTCAGTTAAATCTTCATACTTTCTATTTTCTTTTTTTAAGGCCCGCTCTTTTTTATGTTCTTCAACGTCCTCAAGAGTTTCAATGATGTCTTTAACTTTTTTAATGATACCGACAGGTGTAATATTATTATCTAAATTAAATTTTATTTGTTTTTTCCTTCTTCTTTGTGTTTCATCAATTGCAGCCTGCATACTTTTAGTCATTTTATTTGCATAAAAAATTACACTCCCATTCAAATTTCTTGCAGCTCTTCCAGAAGTTTGAATTAAAGAGCGAGTTGACCTTAAAAAACCTTCTTTATCAGCATCTAAAACAGCAACAAGTGATACCTCTGGGATATCTAAACCCTCACGAAGTAAATTGATACCAACTACCACATCAAATTTACCTAGTCGGAGATCGCGAATAATTTCTACCCGCTCAACTGTATCAATTTCGGAATGAAGGTATCTCACCTTTACTGAATGCTCAGTAAGGTAATCTGTTAAATCTTCAGACATACGTTTAGTTAAAGTAGTTACCAGAGTTCTTTCTTTGAGTTCAACTCTTTTCCTTATCTCACTCAACAAGTCGTCTACCTGACTATCAGCAGGTTTAATAACAATTTCTGGATCAATTAGTCCAGTTGGTCTAGCTACTTGCTCAACGACAATCTTTGAATGAGTTTCCTCATAATCTGCTGGAGTTGCGCTTACAAAAATACATTGGCGCATAATTGCTTCAAACTCTTCGAACCTTAATGGTCTATTATCATGTGCAGAGGGTAAACGAAAACCGTAATTCACTAAATT
>Ga0209192_10003129_pt1 | contig 11334 bp, 9 predicted proteins | sample ArcticOcean_MG_C_11_FD_187433 | JGI IMG/M metagenome (GOLD analysis project Ga0209192, IMG submission 187433) | Marine microbial communities from western Arctic Ocean - ArcticOcean_MG_CB2_154 (SPAdes) (version 2) | ecosystem: Environmental > Aquatic > Marine > Oceanic | place: Arctic Ocean... | reverse complement strand
AGTGGGCCAAAAGCAAAAAACTATCTCAATATTTCCATATTTGAAAAAGAAAATATCAAAGTATCTTTTTCAGAATTCAACTCCTACAATAGTTATACTCAACTTCAAGAGGGCTTTGACCATGGAGTAACTATTCTTGACTTATTTTTTAACTTAGGATTTGAAGGAAGTAAAAAACATATGAAATCATTTGACAATCAAAACCATATTAAAGATGAATAAAAAAGTAGCTATTTTAGGAGTGGGCGTGTTAGGACAACACCTAGCACACTTTATCACTCATTATTCTGACAATGAAGTAGTCGCTTGGTTTGATGATACTATAGAAAAAAATATAATAATAAATGGAAAATATGTATTAGGGGGGAAAAATGAAATCTCAAATTTTAAAGATGAATTTGACGAACTAGCAATTGCAATTGGCTACAAACATTTAAACACGAAGAAAAGCCTAATTAATGAAATTAAAACATTAAAAATTGATCTTCACACTTTCATTCACCCTAGTGCTATTATTGATAAAAGTGCTAAAATTGGTCAAAACGTAATCGTTTTCCCAGGATCAGTAATTGGTAGAAATGCAATAATAAACGACGGTGTAGTTCTTCATAATAATGTTGTGGTAAGTCACGACAGCATAATAGGCAACAGCAGCTTTCTTTGTCCGAGCGTAACATTAGCAGGAAATGTTTCAATAGGAAGTAGCTGTTTTATTGGAGTCGGAACAACTATTAAAGACAATATTTCTATAACGGACAACTGTACTATAGGAGCAGGTTCTTTAGTCATTCAACCTATTTTAGAAAAAGGTACCTATATTAATAAAGTCAAAATAAAATAAAAATAATGTCAAAAAAATCTACATATTCTGTGGTAATTCCAGTATTTAGGGGAGAGGAAACTTTAACAAAACTAGTAGAACAATTAAATAATTTAAAAGGTATCTTAATATTTGAAATAATTTTTGTTTTTGATGACGGATCACCAAATTCTTGGAAAATAATAACCCAATTATCAAATGAAAATCAAAATGTAAAAGGAATTTCTCTTTCGAGAAACTACGGTCAACATAACGCAACTATCTGTGGAATTCAGCACGCTAAGTCAGATTTCATAATCACAATGGATGAAGACTTGCAACACAATCCACAAGAAATAATCAAATTAATCAATCATCAAACAATTAATAGCTCTGACTTAGTTTATGGTGTTTACAAGCAATTAAACCACTCATTTTTCAGAACTTTAACAAGCAAAATTTTAAAGAAACTGTTAGTATTTGGCATTCCAGAACTTCACCCTGATTATTCATCTTATCGATTAATCAAAAAAGATATTGCTAGCAAGATGGTTGATATGAAAAACTCACATACGTTTTTAGACGGTTATCTGACTTGGATAACAACAAACGTAAGTTCGGTAAAAATAAATCACCACAATAGTCAATCAGGAGAAAGCAGCTATACACTTCGAAAGCTTATAGAACACTCCATTAATATTTTTGTGACTTTTTCAGGACATCCAATCCGTTTTTTAACCTACTTATCAATACTCTTTTTCGTCGTAAGCTTTGCTTACTCGTTTTACATAATTATTTCGTCACTTACAATTACAAATTATGACGCAGGATTTCCTACCATCGCATCTATCCTTGGTTTCGGATTTGGGAGCTTACTACTAGCAATAGGGGTTATTGGAGAATATATTCAGCGAATAAATCTAAAAACAACCAATCGTCCAAATTATAATATTAGAGAAATTAAAGAATAACTTGATACCATTTAACAAACCATATTTATCCGGAAAGGAATTCAAATATTTGGAAAAAGCCTTAAAAATGGGTAAAATTTCTGGTAATGGATTATTTACCAAAAAATGTCAAGACTTTTTAAGCCATCGATTTAACATCTCTAAAACATTACTAACTACATCATGCACGGATGCATTAGAAATGGCTGCTATATTATTAAATATTAAAGAAGGTGATGAAATCATCATGCCTTCTTATACATTTGTTTCAACTGCAAATGCTTTTATTCTTAGGGGTGCAAAAATTATTTTTTGCGATAGTTATTCATCTCATCCAAATATTGACCCAAATTATATAATCCCATTAATTAATAAAAAAACAAAAGCAATCATTGTGGTTCATTACGCTGGCGTTGCTTGTGACATGGATAGGATTTTAGAAATTGCAAGAAAAAATAATCTGTACGTAGTGGAAGATGCAGCGCAAGCTATTGACGGCTATTACAATGGCTCCGCACTAGGAAGTATTGGAGATTTAGCAACATTTTCGTTCCATGAAACAAAAAATATTATTTCTGGGGAAGGTGGTGCATTATTGTTAAATAATAAAAAGTTTGAAGAAAGAGCAGAGATTATTTGGGAAAAAGGGACTAATAGATCCGCATTTTTCAGAGGTGAAGTTGATAAATACGGATGGGTAGATATTGGCTCGTCTTTTCTGCCTTCCGAATTGATCTCTTCTTTTTTATTCGCTCAACTTGAAAATCTAGAAAAAATTCAAGAGAGGAGAAAAACTATTTGGAACAATTATTTCAACGCTTTTTCAGATTTAGAAAAAAAAGGAAAAGTATCCCTTCCATACATTCCTAAATATGCAAGCAATAATGCACATATGTTTTATTTAACATGTCAAGACATGAAACAAAGAGATGAATTAATTAAACATTTAAAAAACGATGGCATTCAAGCTGTTTTTCATTACATATCACTACATTCAAGTCAATTTTTCAAAAAAAAACATGATAAACGTGAATTAATTAATTGCGATAAATTTTCAAATTGTTTGATAAGACTACCCTTATTTTACGAATTAGAAAACCAAGAAAAGATTGTAAAATCGGTGCAGAATTTTTACAGCTAATATATGGGTTCAATCGAAGGCAAGATTTCTAAACCTGAAGATTCAGGCTACTTAATAATATCTGTAATAATATTCAAATTACTTACTTTTTATTATTTTCATAACCAATTTCAACAACTTTTTCCAGCAATGGAATCTTGGCTAGCTATTACTCCCGACACTAGCGCTTATTATGACCCTATAAAGAGCTGGGTTAATGGCCAAGGTTATGGACGAGCCTGCAGAATGCCAGGACTGCTTCCAATCTACGCGCCATTATACTACTTTTTTGGCGAACTATGGTCAAACAATACAATAGTAATTATACAGCTTATATCCTCAACTTTCAGCGTCATATTACTTGCAAAAGTATCAAAGTATTATTTCCCAAAAGTATCCTCATTAATAATTATTATTCTTTATTTATCGACACCATTTATTAGCATATATGACCATTATGGACTATCAGATAGTTTTTCTGTTAGCTGGATGATATTTGGTTGTTACTTTTTTATACAACATAAAATGAACTCAGAATATAAGCAAAAATATATTTATATCATCTTAAGTGCTTTTTTCTTCATTTGGGCGTCGTACTTTAGGCAGTTAAATTTATTTATTTTTGGAATGTTCGGACTACTCCTTATTATCGAATGGATAATAGGCATTAACAAAGTAAGGCCATTCTTATTTGCATATTCAATAACAGCTATTCTACTCCTATCTCCTTGGTGGGTATATAATTTGAAAAACGACAGGCCAACAACTATTTTTGTTGAATCTATAGACAAATGTTTTGATGGCTACCCAGAACATCAAATAGAATTAAGAAAACTTCCAATGGCATGGGGAGGTAAATTTATGGTGTGGGGAAAAGAAGCAGAATGGTTTTTAAGAAATACAATGAATGAATCGGAATTCCCTTTCTCTAATAATATTTTGACCTCTCAATATAATTTAGACTCTTTAAAAATATTGAGAAAAATATCTTTAGAATTATATTACGAAAAAAATAAGATGGATATTGATACTTTTAAATTAAAAGAACAATATGTCATTAACAAATCAAGAAAATATATAGCGTCCTATAAAAAAGAACAGCCTTTTGATTACTACATTTTTAATAAACTGAAACTATTCAAGAAATTCTTAATCTCTAAAGAGGTTGTGCTTCCATATCCTAATTTAAAAAAAATGAATATATGGCAGAAAATTATAAAAGTATTTGCATTATCAACTACTAGCCTTATTTTAATACTAGGGTTATTTAAAAGTCTATACGGATTAACTGCTAGACAGAGATTTCTAAGTGCTATAATATGGTTATACGTATTTATTATTGTTGTTTACATGGGATTTATAGAGTACCGATATTGGGAAACTATTTTCCCATTAATTGTTATGTTTTGCGCAAGCTTAGTACAACAATTAAATAATTTCTTTAAACATTTATTACAAAAAAACAAAATCTTTCTCTAGTGATTTTAGTTTTGCATTATTATTAATTTTTATTGCGTTAAAATTTTATAAAGTGTATTATTTACACTAAGTTTGTTTCTCAAATAAACAATCAACACAAGCTGTCCTGGAAATTCATAAAAATTACGTTTCGATCATAGTTTTTTTAGTTAGCACTTCAATATGAGTTTTTCGATATATAAATAATCCTTGACAGTTTGTGTTTTTTTTCAACAATTTCTTTTCTTTTTCTTCGTTCTTATCATAAAATAGAGCTATTCAATAAATTTAATAAGTTTTTTGATTTTTCTATTGAAGTTGTATTTGTTAATTTAAATTTGACGCCATGAGTAAAAAAATCGGAAGACCATCTACAGCAAAAAAGAAATTGAAAGACGGGTATTATTTGGAAGTGCTTTTAAAGGACGCTGTTAAGCCTATCAGGATATTACGCGAAACTAAAGATGGTCTAGAACAAGCAAAAGATCAGTTTAAAAATCACAAGCTTAGATACTTAGGACAAGTAAAAAGTAATCTTTGGCTAGACGGAGATAATAAAGGTAAAAAAACTGCTTAATTATAAGCAGTTTTTACAAAAGCCACTTACGTTTAATTCCAGTTCTTTTATTTGATACCCTTCAAGTGTTATATCTAAAGACTTAGATGCTATACATTCTGTTTGTTGGCATTTATCACAAGTAAAATGAACATGGTGATGGTGGTCGTGCTTCTCAGAAGTACATTCCTCTTTACACATAGCATACTTCTTAATATTACCACTATTTACTAAATGAATAATTCCTTGATCTTGAAAAAGCTTCAATGTTCTATATAAAGTAATGCGATCAAACTGATCTAAACCATTCTCTATCTCTTCAAGACTTAAAGCATACTCTTTGCTTTGAAACAAGGATAATATCTTTTCCCTAAAAGGTGTTGTTCTAAAATTATAATTTTTAATCATAAAGTATTTTAAAAAAAAATTACGCAACAATGTTGCAAGATTAACTAATCTTAATATATTTGCAACTCTATTGCAAAAATATGAAATTCTACATCCATTTTATACTATTTCTAATTTTAAATCTCTCTTTGCTAGCCCAAGAGAAAAAAATTGTTTTAGACTCAAACAAGCAAGGAATAGAAAATGTAGAAATATACTTACCAGATTATGATCTTATTATTTATACTGATTCCAAAGGTGAATTTAGCCTTCCTCCAAATCACGACATCTATTTAATAGCGAGCAAAGAAGGGTTTAAAACCATATCTGCTGTTGTAAAGCAAGAGACAGAGACTAAATTAACTTTAGAAAAACTACACGTTGAACTTGATGAGATAATTGTTTCCACTATAAATCATAAGCTAAGTTCTAATCAAACTCTAAGCATAAGTTCTAAAAAGATAAATCGTATAAATAATACCTCAAGTAATTTTGTACAAGCCCTAAATAATATCTCCGGAATAGACAATGTCTCTACAGGAACAGGGATAAATAAAGTGGTTGTTAGAGGTCTATCTGGATCAAGAGTGGTTACCTATATTAACGGTGTCAGAATCGAAAACCAACAATGGGGAGGTGACCACGGCATAGGCTTTACGAGCCTAGGATTTTCAAAAGTAGAAATAATGAAAGGTCCTTCTAGCATTATGTTTGGAGCGGACGCTTTAGGAGGTGTGCTATACTTTGTAGACGAGCCATTCGAAAGAAATGAAAAATTCAAAATAAACCATAACTCATTATTCGAGTCAACCAATTTATACTTCAACAATCAATTAAGCACAAAATGGTCTTCCGGCAATTTTAAAATAAACGCATATGCCGAATACGGAAAAGCATCTGACTACAAACTGCCACAAGGAAAATACTTATACAACTCTAGATTTGAAAACAAGGCTATAAAAGTAATAGTGGGCTTCAGTAAAAACAGATGGCTTATAAATGCAAAATACCAACTTAATGATAATTACGCAGGCGTGCCAGGCCACAGTCATGAAGCCGTACCCACAATTGATGATCTAACTAGTAACAATACATTCAGACATAAATCACGACCAGCTCAATTTGTAACTAATCAGATCGCTAATATCGAAAACACCTTTTTACTTCAAAACTCTAAACTAAAACTAGATCTTAGCTACACCATCAATCAATTACGAGAGTACGAAGCATGGACAGTACCCGAGATTGATTTAGATTTGAGCACCAACCAATGGAACTTTAGATGGTACAAAAATATTAAAGACAAAATTAACCTTACAATAGGAACCCAAGGATCAAGACAATATAACAGAAATCAACCGGCCAGAACTCAAATATTAGAAGACGCTAATTTATTTGACATAGGCTATTACGGACTAATCGATTACGAATCGAAGCTTATAAATTTATCTGTAGCATCTAGAATTGATAGAAGAAAAATTGAAACCATTGAAACACCATCTTTTTCAAAAACATATGATGGAAACAGTATTTCTTTAGGATTAAACAAATCAATTAAAAACCATACACTAAGACTAAACTATTCTAGCGGATTGAGAACACCACATTTAACAGAACTATTAGCAGACGGTGTTCACCACGGAACAAATCGTTTTGAAAGAGGAAATCCTGATTTGAAAATTGAAAAAGGACAACAAATTGATTTCAACTATGAGTGGGCAAACGAACATTTAGGATTTATCGTTAATCCGTTTATTCATAAAATCGACAACTTTATTAATTTATCTCCTACATTAGAAACAGTTGACAACTACCCTGTTTACGAATACCAACAATTCGAATTTGCAAACTTACAAGGAGCGGAAATAAATTTACATTATCATCCTCATTTCTTACACCAACTACATTTCGAACAAAGCTACTCTTTCATTGAAGGAACAAGCAATAATGATTCGGCTCTGGCATTAATCCCTTCCAATAAAATATATTCGGAGGTTAGCTACAGTTTTAAAAATGCAAAAATTATTAAAAAAATAATTACATCGCAATCTTATCACTTCTCAAAAGAAGACGTAGCATTCAACGAACAGCCATCCAAATCTTATCAACTAATTGACCTTTTCTTAGAGTGGAAACACAAAAACCGTTTAAGTGGGAACTTAGGGGTTAGAAATATTCTAAACACAGAATATATACCTCACTTATCCTCACTAAAAAGATTTGATGTATTTAACCCTGGGAGATCATTTTATTTTAAAATCAATGTTGAAATTTAAAAATCACTCTGACGAGCTTTCAAAAAGCGAAATAGTTTTTTAACTATCAGTGTTTAATTTAATATTTAAAAAATGAAAAAAGTAATCTTAGCTAGTAGTTTTATATTTCTAATGGCTTCATGTTCTGATGAAAGTGAATGTCACGAATGTCATATTGCCTACGAAAATGCAAACAACATTGAAATTGAGTACGAACTAGGCGAATATTGCGAATCTAATTTGCAAGATTTAGAAGCAAACGGATACGAACTTACGGAAGATCAAATTATAGGTAACGATACTATTCCTGCTGGAACTTATGCTCCTAGTGATATTCATTGTGAAGAACACCACGACGACGATCATTAATATAAAAAAAAAGGCTAGAAAATTTTCTAGCCTTTTTTTTTAACATTTTTTCTAATGAATTATTGCAATACAATCTTTTTATTGACACTACCATCATTAGAAGTTAACTCTAAGAAATAAACTCCTTTTGGTTGAGCATTCATATCAATAGCCTTATTGTAAGAACCAACGAAATCCGTTAAAACTTCATTATATAATTCTTCTCCTATCATATTTACAATTCTAATTGACATTGCTTGAACCTCAACAGACTCAAACGAAACATTAAACACATCTCTTGATGGATTAGGGAAGACTTCTAAAGACGAAACTAAGGAAGACAATCTTCCTGCCCCTAAAGTATAGTATTGAGGCTGTGTAAAACTAGTTGCCCATGATGTTCCGTTTGAACCACAAGCACCTCTTATTCTCCAAGAGAAGTCGTTTCCAGTAGTTAATCCAAATTTAGTTTTAGAGTTAGTGTTTCCTGCTAAGTTATTCCAAGCCCATACCTGACCACTAATCTCATCTGTTAACTCAAGGAAGTAATGGTCTGGAGCGCCTGATTCTGGCGTATTCCAATTCATCGTTATAGCAGTATTAGCTCCATTAGAACTAGTAGTTAAGTTAGTTGCAACAGCATCACAAACATCTTCAGTTGTAAATGAAGAAAAATCTCCCCATCCAGAATGGTACATCGGATCAGGGTCACCATTAGCATCTATATTACCAGTACACCATGCCTTTGTATGCCATTCGTAATCTGTGCTAGAATCAAAGTTACCTTTCAAGAAATTAATTCCGTCTTCAGTACCATTTACATAACGATACGAGTTTGTTCCTACCTCACGTAATTTACCTTTTGATTGCCATACACCCCATTCAGCAGAAGGTCCATCAGCCATTAAAGTTGCCCAATTTGCTTCCGTTGAAACACTTAAGTTCTCTAAGTTAGCACACTGTGGCAATGTAGTATACTCGCTAGACGCTGACCAAACTGACTGGCAGTTAGTTGTTCCGTCTTCATTTAATACTCTAGCTCTTATATTCCATTGGTAAGTAGTACCTGGCTCCATAAAATAACGAGTTCTCGTTGTGCCCGTAAAGGCATTGGAGTTAACAGGGCCAGCAGACATTACAGACCAAGAACTAGTACCTACAGCACGGTAACGAATCATGTAGTGAGATGGTGCAGCACTAGGTGCAGACCAGTTAAACACTACTCTGTTGTGAATGATATTATCAACAAACATTCCTGTTGGCACAATATCACACGGATTATCTTCTACAACAGGCTCTGTGAAAGTTAAGCTTAATTCATCTGAACAAGAAGATGCATTATCTACTACAACAGCATTAAACGTACCATAACATAAACTAAATGGGTTTTGAGGAACGTCATCCAGATCATACACTACAAAAGAATAATTTGAAGAACCACCTTGTCCACTTACTTGAATATATCCATCACAAGCTCCTGGCCCTGAAGGCTCAACTGACATTAATAAAACTGCCTGGAATGAATTACAATAAGTACAAGATCCGTCGTCCTCAGAAGCGTTAGGATCGAAGTTGTCTGCACCACTATCCGTACATCCAGCAAAAACACAACTACCATCATCTACTAAAGCAGATGAATCATAGTTTGATGCAGAAGGGTCCATGCAACCATAAAACTGGCTTTCCTCACATAAATCACAAGAATTAAAGCATACAGGATCCATTATAGAATCGCCACTTACCATCAAATCTCTATAGCCAGAAACAGCTTCACAAGCTAGACCTGAAACAGACTCTAAACCAGCAAAACCTCCGTTTGCAAAACTAAATATATATTGAGCGTTAGCCGTTAAACTAACCGATGTCTGATATAATCCATTACCTATGTCAGTAAGTGGATTTGCATCTACATTGTATCCATTAAAACTACCAACGAGAGATACAACATCAGTAACCTCTTCATTACTCATGTCTACTTGAAAAGTAACTACTGCGGTTTGATTAACACAAACATCGCAAGAAGCAAAACAAACAGGCTCTAAAACATTTGCAATTGGTTCTACTTCATAAACACGATTAACAAACAATTGTGTAGAATCATCAGATGAAGTTGCTATAACACAAGATTCCGATCCTTCAAAAACTTCTTCATTAAAATTCAATCCGTTAGTGCTAAATTTATATTCTATTGGTCCAGCAGAAATTGCAATTGTGGTAGTATAAATATTATCTCCGTCTTGGTCGTACAATTGATTACAAGTACCACACCATCCGTTAAAATCTCCATTAACATTTACAACTTCTACACCTGACATATCATAACCAGTCAAGTCTACAGCAAAAGTTACATCATATAAACAACCGAAATTTATAGTTGCGTCAGGATTATAATTACTTGCTGCAGAATCGGTACAACCTTCTATTCCGTCACCACAATCAATGCAACTCTCAAAGCAAACGACATCTAAAACAATGTTAGATTCCATAGTTGATAATAATCTTGTAGGATCAAACTGACCAGTAGGATCAAACTCCGTACAAGATGCTTCAGAGGCTAAAACCTCTACGGTTGTTTCGTTCACAACATATCTATAATTATGATCTGAATTCGCAGCTAAACTAAGTGGTTCAGACTCCCAGATAGTTCCACCTACATTAGTCATAGAAATGTATTGCCCTGGCTCCCATCCTGAAAAAGATCCCTGAATAGAGACTGTCTGTACTATATCTGAAAAATCAGCTACATTAACTGAGAAAACAACATCAACAGGAGGCAAAGGACATTGTGCATCACAACTGTTGAAACAAAAATCGTAAGAAGATTCTTGAGATGGAACGACTAATTGTCTGTCTCCATTATCCCAATAACCACAACCTTGGCCAGCAAAATTACCTTCCCAAGCACCATCAGCAGCAGCCCAACTACTATAGTATCCATTTCTAAATTTCCAATAGAATTGAGATCCTTCTTCTAAAGTTAGAATTAATTCCCAAATACCATCTCCATCATCATCATTCATTAAAAATCCAGGAGGAGTTCCCCCAGACAATCCGGCAGCAGTATATCCTAAGTCAGAATTATTAGAAACTTGCCAAGGACCTCCAGCCACAAACACACCTGAAGGGCTAACTTCTTGATCTTGCATATTTACTCTAAAAGTAACATCTACTGGATTATCAGCAGTTGGTTCTTGTGGGTTTTGATATAAAACATTAATAGACCCAACCATGCCGTTTGCAGCATGACTACCAATAGAACAATCGTAATTATATGTTCCTGGCACATTAAATACATGCATATAAATTAAGGCTCCAACAGTATTTGTCGCTCCAGAAACAAACGACTCTGGATTACCATAATCTTCACCTGTAATAGAGCTAACTTCTGCATTGACGTTATGAAAACCACCGTCATTATACCAATAAACAGTATCTCCCGAATTAATAGTCAAACTAGATGG
>Ga0209192_10003111_pt1 | contig 11385 bp, 13 predicted proteins | sample ArcticOcean_MG_C_11_FD_187433 | JGI IMG/M metagenome (GOLD analysis project Ga0209192, IMG submission 187433) | Marine microbial communities from western Arctic Ocean - ArcticOcean_MG_CB2_154 (SPAdes) (version 2) | ecosystem: Environmental > Aquatic > Marine > Oceanic | place: Arctic Ocean... | reverse complement strand
TAATGCTTCAAGTATTTTTTCTTTTGTTGGTGGCTTTTTTAATCCATATATTATGTTATCATATAACGGACGATTAAACAACTTAGGGTTTTGTGGTATATACATAATATGATTAGATAATTCTTTAGACGATATTTGATTTACGTTTATACCTCCAATTGTAATTGAACCCATAAGTAAAAATTTATGTTTCATTAATAATTTAATCATAGTACTTTTTCCAGAGCCACTTTCACCTATTAAAGCAATTTTTTCACCTCTACGAATGGTTAAAGAAACGCCTTCTATGGCATATCTTTTATCATATTTATGATATATATTTTTAAATACAATATCTCCATTATTAAACGTAGATTTACCTATTCTACAAGTTTTATCAAATGGTATTTCTTTGTTAAAAAATAAATTCATATCATATATTTGACCTAAATTATCTGATATAGAACGAGAAACAATTCCTATATAATCACACATTTTAATCAATAATAATATAAATTGTGAAGATTGAAATAAATATTGTTTATTTATTTTTCCTTTTAAATAATCAGTCCATACCATATATCCTAATATTATACCCATTAAACAATTTAACGTTTTTGTAATGATATCATAAACTATAGAATTATTTAAAGATGAATAATATATATTATTGTAATTATTTAATATACTATAAATTATTTTTTTTTCATTTTCTACATTTTGAAATGATTGAACTACACCTATATTAGTTAAAGACTCGCTTAACTTTTGAAAACTTTTATCTCCTATTTTTTCTTTTAATTGATTTATTTCACTGATATGTTTTATATTTATTATTTGTAATACAATCATTGAAATAAAAAATATTAAAAATACAATTAAGTATTTAATTCCTAATTTATAATAAAAATAAAAAATTCCTACAATTGCTCCAAAAAAAACATTACAAAATTCTTCTTTGAATGTTTTCAGAGCAGCATTAAATATCCACGGCATTTTAGATATTTTTACAATAATTTCCGTAATATCTAAATTTTCATAATTACAATAAGAATTTGAATAAATATAATCGTATAAACGTATAACTACATATTGGTAAAATTCGGGAGTAGTTCGCCAGGCCAACCAATTTATAAAAATATGTAAATAATTAAATAATACAATACTAATGGCAATATAATATAATAAATAATTATATTTCGCACTAATTTTTGTATAAAACTCACCTAATAATTCAGGTATAATATAATTCTGTATAATAGATGTTATAGGTATCAATAATAAATAAAATATATAATATAATTTATTTTTTGAGAGACAAAATCAATCAAATAATCAAATATATCGATTTCTTGTTTCATTATACATATATTATATATTTTTACCATTTTGTTTTTTTTACATTAATTTTAGGTCCTTTTTTTGATTTATAATCACCTGGATTATATTGTTCTTCTTCATCATCTGACCCCAAGTTTTTAGACATTTCCCAAAACTCTTTAGAACCTAATTTAAAATCTTTATGATTTTCTGCTCTGTACCAAAATATTTGCTCTTGTAACTGGTTTGATTTAACATTATTGTCTATAACTAAACATTCATAATTTTCGGTACATTGATCCATAACTTGACAAAATGATTCAAACGTCGGAAACATACCAGCATAATTTTCATAAATACGCTTACGATTTGCTATATAAGGTTCACGTAATATAAATACATAATCAATATTTGTTCTAAGTGTGGGAGGTATACCTAATGGATATTGCATAGTAATAATAAGCATTATTTTCCAGTGACGACCGTTCATAAATAATAAACGCATCATTTTGTCTCTAGCCCATCCATTATCGTATAAACAATCATCTAGAATAACAAATGCTCGCGCATCAATCGCACTTTTTTTATAGGTTTCAATTTGTTTATTGACTTGTTTAATGACTGCTTTTTGTCGTTTTAAAATATTTTCAATGATTCCGGTATTATATTCATCGTGAATGAATAATTTAGGAACATGTGCCGAATAAAACCCATTACCTGCTTCGGTTCCAGAAATAACTGTACCAATTGGTATGTCAACATGATGATATAATAAATCCCTAACTAAAAAACTTTTACCAGTATCTCTTCTACCAATTAATACAATAACCGGTCCTTTGCTTTCATTTTTTAAAAATGTAATACGTTTCATATCAAACTTCCTTAAATTAAGTGTCATATACTATTATAATATAAAGGATTATTAGTGTTAAGACGCAATTAGTTTAAAATATATAACAAAATTATATATAAAGATAAATGGAAAAAACTTATTTCAATCCCATATTTGAACATTATAATATAGACTATAAAAGCTGTATACAAGAATATAAAGAACAAATAGATTACAATAATTATATTGTTTCAATAGATGGGAAAGATAATAATTGTTTTATGAAAACAATACCTTTAGTAGATTATATTAAATATTTGATTGGTAAGTATAAAAAATACAATATATGTTTATTACCAACTAAAGAAAATAATTGTAATAATGTATATGATGAGTACATTCATTCTATTCATAATTATGCTTATGTAGACAACTTTTTTTATATTTTATCTAGCCAATTAAATGTGAATGGATTCAAACATGGAATAAATGTATATGATAGTTATATTAGTTTAAAAGAAAATTGCGAGATTAATATTGTGGACGATTTTGAATATTTATGTGATTCAAATTATTTTAATGATAACTTAAATAAGTTATTTAAGTTTAAAGATGATAAAATTCATTCTTTATTTTCAAATTTAAAGAAACCTCCAATTGAATTAAGTGAAGAAAATATAGATATTGAATATGATGTATTAGAAGATGTAGATGTAATAGATCATAAACTACAATCCATTGATATTTCTATGGATTTAATACATGAAAAAGAAGTAAGAGATGAAACAGATAGTTCAAGCGAAGAATCGGATAGTTCAACTGAAGGCTGTGAAGACAGTGAAGACAATTATTCAACCGACACCCAATCAGATGAAAGTAATGAAAGTATTATGGATGAACTTGTATTAATAATTAATAAAATTCCAAGTCAAAATATAATTCTAGAAAAATGTGTAGATACATTAGATAGTCTATTTGAATCGGGTGATATTAATATAGAACAATTAACCAGTTCCGTATTTCAAATAGTTCTTATGTTGTATGTATATCAAAATGTATTTCATTTCACTCATAATGATTTACATACCAATAACATTATGTATGTAGATACAACGGAAGAATTCTTATATTATAAAATTAAGGGACATTTTTATAAAGTTCCAACTTACGGTAAATTATATAAATTAATTGATTTTGGAAGAGCGATTTATACTTACGCAGATAATCGTTTATGTAGTGATAGTTTTTCGTCAAATGGAACAGCTCACGGACAATATAATTGTGAACCATTTTATAATAAGAATAAACCAAAAATAGAACCGAATTATAGTTTTGATTTGTGTCGTCTAGCATGTTCGATGTTTGATTTTATAATAGACGATTTAAAGGATATTGAGACATTCCGAAATATTCCTATATATGATATGATTATTAGTTGGGTATACGATGATAACAGTAATAATGTATTGTATAAAAAGAATGGAGATGAACGATATCCGGATTTTAAATTATATAAAATGATTTCTAAAAATGTAAATAATCATATTCCTGAGAAACAATTTGACCATAAAGCATTCAATCATTATAAACAAGAAATGTTAGAAACATTTGTAGATATAGATGAGCTAATTAAAATGAAGGTTCACCTGTAAATATGAATGTTTTTTGTTCTTGAACTTTTATATAATAATCTTTTACAATAAATACTCCTAAAATAATAAAGAATAAATAGAAAGATTCTTGAAAGAATAATTTATTTTGATCTTTTATAGGTTTTGTTCTATATAAAAATTGTTTAAATATAAAAAATATAACAGAGACAATTAGAGATATGTAAATATATTCATATGGTACCATTAAAAGAATAATATGTTTTAATTATTATTCTTTTACGAAATTATAGTATTTCTTCAATATCTAAATCTAAGATATCTAAGTTTTCGGTATTTAAGTCAAGATTGATTTCTTCGCCTATTTTTAATCCATTAGATTCGTCTTTTTTTAATTCATTATCTTCTACATCAGGATGAAATCGTATAGTATTTTTTTTATCTTCATGTAAAAAGTCACTATTAGGTAATTCTATAATATCTTTCGGTAAAATATTACTATTAGGTAATTCTATAATATCTTTCGGTAAAATATTACTATTAGGTAATTCTATAACTTCTTCATCTATTATATTAAAATCTATTTTAGGCTCTATTTTAGGCTCTATTTTAGGCTCTATTTTAGGTTCAACTAAAGGTTTATTTTCAATAATCGTTTCAACCTTGGACACGTCTACTTCTTGAGTTTCATCAATATATTGACGTAATAATTGTTCTACTGGTAGATTATCTCTTATGGTATTCATAATACTTGTTTGAACTAGTAATTCAAATTCACGATTTCTACGCTGTTGTTCTAATGGTGGGATATCCAATTCAAATAAATAAATATTCGAATATAATTTACGAGCAATATTTATATATATTTTGTGTAAAAAAAATGTAAAGTCTGGAATATCTATATTAATTTTTTTGTTATCACTTCCAACTCTTACACAGCTTAATAATTTTAATTGAATAATATGAACACACGTCACTAAATCTTCTAAATAAGAACAACCAGATTTAAACACTATACGCTCTTTTTCCGAATCTATTATAGACTGATTCCAATTTGGAATACGAGACAGTAAATTTTGATAGGTCATTAAATACTTATCAGGTTCATCATTATTTTGACATAATTGTATAGATTCGTTAAAGATTGAACGAAATCCATCGATAATATGTGAGGTTATTAAATTAATTAATAGAATAGACCACTCGTTTTTAGAGTCATTTAATATATTAGAAGTAAAGTCGTCCATAAAAAAGAACAATATTTATATTTCTTTATTATTACGAAATATACATACTAAATAAAATAAACAAAGTCTTTCATTTTTTAACTGAGTTCTCATATAATTAAAATTAAAAATCAATTCATCATAATTTTTTATTTTATTTTTTAACCAAAAAACAATTTGATCTCCATAAATACCATTTGAATATAATTCTTCTACAATAGTATCAATTGACGCATCTTTAGTAATAATTCTTTTTATGATAACTTGTGGAATATATGGTTTAACTTTAACGTTACTATTTATATATATCTGTATAAAACGAGAACGAATTGGTTGTAATAATTTATCCTTTTGATTGGTTAATATAAAAAAACGAGTAGAATGACTATAAATTTCAATACTTCTTCTTAAAGAATATTGGGCGTCTACTGTTAAATATTCAGCATCATATAATATTATACTTTTGAATAAAATATTGGGAGACAATTGTTGTTTAGAGAATAATTTTATATCGTCTCTTATATTTTTTATTCCTTTAGAAGTTCCACAATATAATTTCATAATATATTTATAAGAATTATCTGGGTATAAGTTTTCTATTTGTTTTACTATGTCCTCTTTTACATTCCCATAAAATAAAATATGCGGAATATTATGTTTAAATTTATTGAATATATCCATTCATAATGTAATATTTATATTATTATATTATTTTATATGATATTGAATAATATATATATTGAAAATCAAGATATAACCTATTCCATATTAAAAGAGGCTTTAATTCATTGTTATAATAACATGTGTTTTTCGACTTATCCGTATATACAATATAATACATTATTATCTAAAGATACAATTACCAAATATAATTCAGGTAATTGTATAGCTCTCACTTATTTTATAAAACAATACTTAAAAAATAATTATGGTATAAATAGTCATCAAATTATTGCTTCGGTTCCAGACCATTTTAGAATAAGTGGTCAACCTAATATATGTCATATTGTATTATTTATTTCTAAGTCTGAGTATGAATATTATATAGTAGACCCAGCATTTTATTTTTTAGAACCTATTCACATAGATATACGAGACAATCGTGAAAAACAAATTGAAACCTACGATATACATCATGATAGATTAAGTATATTATGTTATTCATTAAAAAAGTCTCAATATGACGAAGTATTACCAAATACGTATTCGTGTGTATGTTATTTTACAGAATACCCTGAAAATAAATTTGAATATATATTCAATGAAATTTTAAATCCAGATGAAACTATTGGAAAAACATATCATTCGCTAAAAAAAGAACCTTTTTTAATAAAAACCCATTATGAAAACAATAGAATTAAAAAACTATATCACATTAAAAAAGAAAATAATCATATCGTCATTATAAAGAATCGTGATGTTGTATACGACGGACCACCTACAAAATGCGATTATACTAAATTACGCGAATTATATAAATACATGGATCCAGTTCTTAAGCTACACTAGAAAGTGAATGGGTATATGGATTTTCTTTAAACGCTTTCAATATACTATTATCGATACTAGGTAATTCGTATTTCTGGTTTTGTTTTGTAAATTGTCCTAATATAGTATCATTAGAAGGGGCATATAACGCATTGGTTCGTATATTACATTGTTCATGTCCATTGATAGAAGCATTTATATTTCCATTATATAAACTCATATTACCAGTAGCCATTCTATTTTCAGATGGTTTTTCAATATTACGCTGATTATATTCGGCATCATATGATTTATATTGAGAAACACCAGATGCTCCACCCATTACAGAATGAGAAGTACTTTGTCTCTGAGTATTTGTCATATACGGATTTGAATTTATATATATATTACTAGATTGTCCTTGAAAGTTTAAATGAGATTTACTTTCGCTCATCATTTCACGATTAGTTGTAGGTGCTTGTTCGTAAGGATTATATACAATTGGTTTTGTTTGATTTGTACCCATAAATCCAACCGGATTTGGATGTTCTATTAAATTCGATTTTTTAGTATATTTTAGTTGATTCGCTATTGGAGAAACTAAATTTGACATAATCTGTCCTTTTATATTACCAAAATAGTCTTGTTTTGTAGAACGATTATTTTCTAATAATTTGAAACTATCTTTTCCATGATCTGCTGATTGGAATACGCCTTGTGACGATAAATTTGTAAATGGATTGGCTGGTAATTGTATTTTTTTACTTTCTTCGCTGGTACCCTTAGTATAAGATGTATTTGAATTTGTTCCACGAACCCCATAATATAGAACGCTTGTATCATCTCTATTCTCATTTGTCAACATTTGTAAAGGTTTTTGGGTAGATTGTTCAATTCCGCGAGCTGGTCCCATACCACCACTTCCTTCATTTACATAATAAGTATCTGGTGTTTTTTTAATCATTTTACCTAATTGGGCTGATTGATTTGGTTTATAAGCGGGTGCTTTATAATTTAAATTATATTCTGATTTAGGATTGTTCGCTACTCTAAGTTGATCTACTGTTTTCGGTTGAGTTTTATCGCGATATTGCATAGACGAATTGAAACCTAAATCGCCAGGACCTTCTCGGATTTCTTCCCATGGCTTTGAATTAGCATGGCGACTCGATTCGTTGACACGCGATTGTAAGAAATCATTTTTGTTTTGATTCCCATATACATTTTGTAAATTATCTTGAGGTTTAAATAATGTAGCAGTTTCTTGTTTTACTATATTATTACTACCTGAACCAGTATAAGTGTCTAAACGATTATCATTTACATAATTATTATTTCCATATGAATTTTTTTTATAAAAAGGTGTCATATTGTTGTGAGTAAAATTACCGTCTAATACTTCTTTATTAAAAAATTTATCTACACTTGTATTTAGCTTCTCGGTTTTAGGTTGTAAATTTGTAGGTTCAATCCTATTTTGTAATGTATTTGTTATAGTCGGTTTTACAATTTGTTCTTCAAAATTTTCTTTACCTTGCTGGTTCGATAATAAATAAGCACTACCTAATAGTACAGTTGCGATAACTACTTCTGTCATTATAATATACTTTATTTTTTATTTTTTGTATAATAATCTTTTTCTAACATAGTGGTATTTAAATTATTATTAAAAGGAATAAATAAATTTTCTTGTGGATTCCTAGGCAAATAATCATAACGAAATTGTTTCTTCTCGCGAATTTTCCAAGCAGGCATGCTGGAACGAGTTTCGTCTACTAAAAAACTTTTATCTTTATAATAAATCTTGCTATGGGTCGGTTCGTCTTTTTTATAAGAAATAGTATCTCTTCCTAGAGGTATATTCATGGTTCTGAATTGACTTTCAATATTGGTTGAATTTGTATGTAAATTTGCCCCCCATTTTTGTAAACGAATATGAATATCATCTATATATGGGTTATCTATACCATTTCCAGGTGTATTCAAGTGATAAATACCTGTGAAGGTTGATTCTTCTAATTTCTTTTGTTGTAATGCTATATCACTAGAGAATCTTGTAAATGCCATTATTATATTTAAATATAATATTCTAATTTAAATATAAAAAAATCTAATTCAAATAGTTTGGTCTTTCTATAAAAGAATGTGAAAAATTATCCGGCATAGCAATTTTAGGTTTTTCAAACCATGCTTTATTCTCTAAATGAATTGGTTTAGGATTAACTTTAAATGAAGGTCCTTCTAAATTGGTAGAACGTATTCCTCTTAACATACTTTCAATATCAACATAATTATTTGATAATTGTTCTCCACTAAACTTAGGAATAGATCCTAATTCCATTATAGTTGTTTTTTCGTTTAAAGCATAATTTGTATTATTCATATAGTTGTTAAACATTAGACTTTCGCGTTTTTTTACATTATAGTCAGCTAATTGATTTTTATTACGGGTAGAAGACATTAATATATAAAATTATTATTTTTTACAGTAATCCACATTTTGATATAATATACGAGTATCTGTACCCCCACGCATCCATAATGGATCTACATCGGTTTCTATTTTAGACTTATGTATTTTTTCTTTTAATTCACTATTCAAAGGATAGTTATCTATATCATTAAAACATTGCTCATTAAATTGGGATACACTTTTTTTTTCCTTGAATGTATCTCCTAATCTTAATTTATTTTCTTGATATACGTCAACATTTCCTTTTCCTAAAAAAGGAACTGTTTTATACGGACGCTCGTGTAAAGTTAGTTTTATATTTGGGTTGGTTAATACACTTTTCTTTAAAATACTATTGTCGCTTACATTACAACCAAGTGGTCCTAATTGATAAGTAGATTTATTTACAAATACATTTGGTTGTTTCACGGCAAAATCTAACCCCCCCAAACATTTGTTTGAATATGGATTATATATAGTATAATTAGAAATGCTACTATTCATAATATTTTCCTGGGTATACGTACTTTCGTCTTGTCCTATGCGAGATAATTGATTAAATGTAAAATCAAATGTTTGAGACATAATTTATATAGTATAATATTTTTTTAATATGAAATAACAGATTTATTGCTTGGTAATATACCATAACAATATGTCAAAAAGCTAGATTGGTCATTTGGTACCGTCGTATTAGAAGTTGTATAAAATTGACGCATTTGATGCTCAAACGCCATGTTGTCTCCATCATCTGTAAATAACTGTTTAATTTTATCATTATCTTTGTTATTTTCAAAAATAAACTCTTTGGTTTTCATATTTATATTATCTTCTACAGTTGAATTATATTGACTTTCGTAAGAAGGAGTTTTACCATATGTTTTATCCGCAACTAGTGGTAATTTTTCTATAGTATCTTTCTTTGTTGGATTATATTTATAATCACTCATTAATGTATTGCCTAAAGGATTTATTGTGGATAGATACTCATTTATTTTACTATGTTTATAATCTTTATATCCATGGTTTATATAACCTTCTTTATAAGAATGGTAAATAACAATTATACCTAAAATAATAAATCCTAATATTAATATCATATAATGTTTTAATGTAATATATCCAAAAAATGTAATTAATATTATGAATCTAGATAAAGAGTTTAAATTATTGGTTAGTGATTGATTGTCACTAGGTAATATATTGAATATATAGTTAGAGTTCAATAAAATTGTCGGGTCATCTATCCAGAAAGACATACTTATATATATTTATTATTCTTTTTTGACTCTATTTTTCTTTCGTTTTGACTTTTTAGGAGTTTCACCTTCTTTTTTAAATACATAGTTTCCGTCATCATTTTGCTGTAATACATTTCCTTCCATTAATTTTTTCATTGCTGATTGCATAGCCTTTTCTTCCATATTTTTTTCCATTTTATTTCTCATTCGTTCCTTTGTATCATTTTGTTTTTTTGTTTGTTCCATTTTATTCATCATTCCTTTCATATCCATTTTACCATTCATACCCATCTGACTCATCATATCTTTTAAACCAGGTATATCATTCATTTGGCTCATAATATCTGAAGCCTCTTTCATCATATCTTCGTCTTTTAAATCATTCGTTTTTAATTTATCCTCTAATTTCGAACCAATATTTTTTACTAAACTCATTATTTTAGTTGGGTCTTTCATTAAGTTTTTCATAAAATCTTCCGGATTATCGCTTTCAAATTCATTCGCAGTTTCTTGAGCAATTTCTTTAGCAATAGACCCAATTTTTCCATTCATCATAGTATCTAAATTTTTCTTCACATCGTCTGAATTAAAAAACGAGTCATTTGATAAATCTTTGAACATGTTTTGAAATGTATTGGATATATCACTTTGTTGAAACATTTCTTTCATATCTTCCATCGTTTGTTCCATTTTTTTATGAACATTGTCTTTTTCTTCTAAAGTATTTGTTTTTTCAATAGTATAAAATAATATAAGCTGTAAATATTTCCATAAAGTCGTACGAGATTTTTGGCTAATAGTTTCATCTTTCATTAATAATGAAAAATCTATACCAGGTAATAAAAATACTTCATCTTCAAATAAAGAATCCTTTTCGTATAAAATATCAAAAAAATGAGATGGATACATTGTTAAACAATGTTGGTAGACTATATTGTCCGATAAATCATTCAACTTACTTTTCAATTCTGGAAATGTAATTATTAAATCATTTTTTAAGTCTTTATAAATAGTCAAAAATCCGTCCATTATACTATGATACATAAATTGTTTATATATCTTTCGCATTAAAATACATATAACTCAATTTAGTTAATTGTTTAATATATCCTATAAAATCGTCGGTTATCTTCTTTTCAAATTTATCATAATTATCTTTAAAATACTTTATATACTTTATAATATCATTTGAATTCTCCAATTGAACTATATCACTATTATAGTCTTTTTTTAAAAAAAATAATATATTTTCTTCAAT
>Ga0209192_10003110_pt1 | contig 11387 bp, 10 predicted proteins | sample ArcticOcean_MG_C_11_FD_187433 | JGI IMG/M metagenome (GOLD analysis project Ga0209192, IMG submission 187433) | Marine microbial communities from western Arctic Ocean - ArcticOcean_MG_CB2_154 (SPAdes) (version 2) | ecosystem: Environmental > Aquatic > Marine > Oceanic | place: Arctic Ocean... | reverse complement strand
CCGCTATTAATTACCTCTGGTCCAATTCCATCTCCAGGAATAACTGCTATTTTATACATTTTTTAACTTTCAATTTTATTTTTTAATGATAACACTTTTCTTATTGGCTCAAAAGATACTAAATAAAATAAAATTAGTAAGTTTTTTTGATAATTTATGATAAAATATTTTTTTATACTAAATGATAATTAATGATAAAATCAAATTACATATTTTTTTGCTCAGCAATCATATGGTCAAAAGCATGCTAGTTAGGTTCTTTAGTAATTTAAACTTTTGGAAAATTTCATCTTTTTTCATAATTTTTTTACTGCTATTACCTATAGTTGCTATTATTATTATGTCTTATCAAGATAATTTTGGGATATGGAAGCATCTAGTCAATACTAAATTATTTTTATATTTACTTAATACATCTTTGTTGATGTTGGGAGTCGCTTTTTTTACACTATTAATAGGCGTTTCATGCGCTTGGATTATTAGTCAATATGATTTTTTTTTATCAAATATAATTGAATGGGCTCTTTTATTACCCGCCGCTATTCCAGCATATATAGTTGCTTATTGTTATACTGATTTTTTAGAGTATGGAGGTTTAGTCCAGTCTCTTATTAGAGAAAGTTTTAATTTACAATCATCTAAAGATTATTACTTTCCAGAAATCCGTTCAATGCCTGGTGCAATTTTTATGATGTCTTTTGTTTTATATCCATATGTTTATTTCATTACTAAAGTTGCATTTAATTCAACACCAAGGAACCTTTTAGAATTTGCAAAAATACATGGTAAATCAGATTTTTTTTATGTTGCTTTTCCATTAGCTCGACCAGCTATTATTGCAGGTTTATCTCTAGTATTAATGGAAACTATATCTGATTTTGGGACAGTTGAGTATCTTGCAATAGAAACATTAACACTAGGTATATTTAACCTTTGGCTTGGAATGAATAGCTTAAGTGCGGCATCTCAATTATCATTAGTGGCTTTTACATTTATCGTTGTCCTTCTTGGTCTTGAATTGAGTGCTAGAAAAAGACAAAAATTTAATGATACTAAAATACAACACTTTGGGAAGAAATTGAAAAAAGTTAACCTTAAAAAAAATATTTTATATTTTTCTATATGTATGCTTCCGATTTTGATTGGTTTCATATTACCAGTTTTTATTCTTATTTTTTTATCTTTTGACAACTTTGATGTTTCTTCTTTTTTTCAAGTTTTAGAAATTTCTATTAATTCTTTATCTATTTCTTTAATTGGTGCTTTATTAATTATTTTAATTTCTTTTTTAATAGCGGTATCTGTAAGGTATCATGCTAGTAAAAACCTAACCTATTTTTCAATTGCAGCTGGAAGTGGTTATGCCTTTCCCGGCGTGATACTAGCTCTTGGAACCACTGTTGTTTTATCAATGTTTCAAGAAGTATTAAATTCACTTTTTTTCACTCTAACACTGGACTGGAATATAGCATTAATTGGGTCTTATTCAGCATTACTTTTTGCCTATGTTTGTAGATTCAATGCTATTGGTTTTGGTTCTATTAATTCTGGCATTTTGCGAATGCCTCCTAACTTATTGGAAGCTAGTAGAATGCAAGGAGCTTCTTTTAAAAAAGGTTTATTATTAATTGTTTCTCCATTAATAAGACCATCAATTCTTACTGGCTTATTATTAGTGTTTGTTGATATTTTCAAAGAACTACCAATGACATTATTATTAAGGCCATTTAATTTTGAAACATTAGCTACTTATGTTTACCAATACGCAAAAGAAGAAATGCTAGAACAATGTGCACTAGGAGCGCTTTTTATTGTATTAATTGGAATTATACCTATTATAGTATTAAATAAGGCTATTAATTTATCACATAAGAGATAATTTTTTAGTTCTATTATTATTAATAATTAAATTGAAAATTTTTTAAATCATTATATACGTTATATAATTCCAACGAAAATGGAGAATAAAATATGGCAGAACTCTATGAAAAATGTTTAAAAATTGGATTGCGAATGACCTTGCCTCGTAAAATTATCTTAGAGGTAATTGAAGCTTCTGAAGACCATCCTGATGTTGATGAGATGTACAGAAGAGCTGTTGAAAAGGATAGATCTATTTCTATTGCAACTGTGTATAGAACAATTAAATTATTTGAAGAAGCTGGCATTATTGAAAAACTAGATATAGGAGATGGAAGATCTAGATATGAAGAGGCAGGAGAACACCATGAACATTTAATTGATGTTGAAAGTGGTGAAATAATAGAGTTTCAAGATGAAGAATTAGAAGAAATGAAGAGACAAGTTGCCTTTAAAATGGGTTATGAATTAGTTGATCATCGTTTAGAATTGTTCGGTAAAAAAATTAAAAAATAATAATTAATGTTTTTAATATTATTACTTGTAAATATTCTTTTTACAATTTACTATTTGATAATGATTATCAGTATCATGGTTAGGAATTTTAATGGAAGATAAAATAATAATTTTAACTGGAGGAAGTAGAGGCATTGGTCACGCAACCTCAAAAAAATTTTGGGACAACGGATGGACAGTTATTACATGCTCTAGATCTTCAGTCGCCATTGAATGTCCTTGGAGATCTCAAAAGCATAATCACTTTAAAGTTGACTTAGAAGATACAAAATCTCTAGATAAAGTAATGATTGACTTAACAGATTTTCTTGATGGACGTCCAGTCAAAGCGCTTATTAATAATGCAGCAGTTTCTCCTAAAAGTGATGATAATTCTAGGCTTGGTTTTCTTGAAACACCGATAGACTTATGGAAAGAGGTTTTTAATGTTAATTTTTTTGCTCCTATAATAATTTCTAAAGCTGTTTATCAAAATCTTAAATTAGCACAAGGTATGATCATAAACATTACCTCTATTGCTAGTGATAGTGTTCACCAATTTGCTGGCCCAGCTTATGCAACGTCAAAAGCTGCATTGAAGTCCTTAACTCGTGAAATGGCATCTGACCTTGGTCAACATGGTATAAGAGTTAATTCAATCGCACCTGGTGAGATTGAAACTTCTATGGTAAGTGAAAATAGTAGAAAATTGCTCACAAATAAAATACCAATGGGACGATTTGGAACACCAGACGAAGTGGCTTCAGTTGTTCACTCAATGTGTTCAGATTCCTTTTCATATCTTAATGGAACAGAAATACAGGTCAATGGTGGCCAAACAGTTTAATATAAATATTCAATGTTAAAACTACTTAATTTAAAAATTATTAAAAAAACTGGTTTTTTTATTTTTCTATTTTTCTTAATAAAAGGGCTCATTTGGCTTTTAATAGCTTATTTGGGATACAATTTTTTTAATTAAAAAATATAAACATTACCAATTTACTATATCTATAATCTCTTGAGCCGCTGGAGCTAGTTTAGCAATTTCTTGAATTGGTAAACTGTCTTCTTTAAAAGATCCTAAAGCTTTAAGTTTTACTGGTAGTAAAGAATTACTATTTATAGGATATTCAAAATTAATTTCACCATATAATTTTTGAGCATCATCGCTAACAAGGTATTCAAGGAATTTTTGGGCTATTTCTTTGTTTTTTGAATATTTAACAATGCCACCACCTGATATGTTTACATGTGCACCTCTATCATTCTTACCTTGGTTTGGAAAAATTATTCTAGCAGAATTCGCCCATGCACGATGCTCATCGTTAAGGGAGTAAGTTAATTTTCCAAAGTAATAATGATTTATAATAGCCACATCACATTCTCCTGAAAATATTGATTTAATTTGTGATCTATCATTACCTTGTGGTCTTTTTGCTAAATTATTTACAAGCCCTTTTGCCCACTTTATCGCTTTAGTTTTGCCATGCGCTGCTATGATAGAAGCCATTAAAGCTCTGTTATAAACGTGACTTCCAGGCCTAGAACAAATTTTACCTTTCCATTTAGTATCAGCTAATTGTTCAAAAGTAGAAATAGCTTTAGACTTTACCCGATTTTTAGAAACAGCAATAACTCTTGTCCTTTTTGACAATCCAAACCAAGTGTTATCCTCGCTTCTTAAATAGGAAGGTATTTTTTCTTCTAATATAGATGAACTAATAGAAGCTAATAAATTAAGGTCTTGATATCTATATAATCTCCCAATATCCACTGTTAATATCATATCTGCTTTAGTATTTTTTCCTTCTGCAGCTAATCTTTGAGCTAAACCTTTTGAGGAATATACTGTTTTAAACTTTATGCCTGTCTTTAGAGTGTACGCGTCTAGAAATGGTTTAAGAAGATAAGGCTGTCTATGAGAGTAAATATTTATACTCTGTGCACTTATACTCTGTGCACTAACAATATTAGTTAAAAAAATTATTGAAATTACTATTAAAATTATCTTAGTTAAATTTATCATATGCAATGACCTTATGTTCTAGAAGTTAAAAGTAATTAATGTATATTTTATTATCTTAATTTAAGTATATTTTGTTGAAGAAAATTTTTAATAATTTTATAAATTTCTATAAAAGGGCTAATATATAAATATATTATATTATTTTCGTAAATTTCTTCTTTTTCACAAATTCCAAATTTAATTTCTTCATGTTGATTTGATACTTTTAAAGAACCAAATATCCTGTCCCAAATTGCAAATGTTACACCAAAATTTTTATTGAAGTGTCTTTTTTTTGTTGAATGATGAACTTGATGCTGTGCTGGCGAAATAATTATTTTTTCTAACCATGGCCAATAACTAATTCTTATGTGAGAATGTCTTAAATTTGAGCCAGCTAAATGAAACCAGAATGAAAATACATTAGCTCCTAAAATTGTTACGAGACTTATATTATTTCCATACACATAGTAAAATAAAGCAATCACAATGCCTTGTGTAATAGCACTTCTTAAGATAAAAATTATACCCTCTAGCGGATGCGTTCTAAACACTGTTATAGGAGTTAATGTTCTAGCTGAATGATGTGTTTTATGAATTGCCCATAATATAGGTATCTTATGCATAATTGTGTGAGTAATAAATTTTGTAAAATCATCAAAAACAAAATAACAAAAAGTAAATATAAATGGTAAAAGCCACATATAGTTTATTTCCATTCTTAATGGATTAATTATAGTTTGTAGATGAAGTAATTCATAAATCAGATTTGCTATTGCTAATTGTGATATTAAAATGGGAGAAAGAAAAATCAATAATAAGGTATTTATCACCAACATTGAGTAATCAGAGAAGGATGATTTTGAAAAAAATACTTTTTTATCAAAAATTATTTTCATTGATTCATATATATTTTTATTCTTTATAATCATGAGCCAAAAAAAAGATATACAAATAGCTGCAATCAAATAACCCAAAAAGACTCTTTTTTGAGGGTCGGCAAAAGTAGTGTAAAGTCTATTTATAAATTCTAATATTATATCCATGATAATTTCTTAAACCGACCAGTTTAAAACTGGTCGGTTTAGTATAAGTTAATCGTTTTCAGCAGATTTTTTTGTACCTAGTGACTTACTAAGCGCAGCAATTCCACTCGTTTTGTCTTTTGATCTTGCAGTAACTCCAAAAGCTTCAACCATTAAATTTTGTATTTTAATCATATGAAGTTTATAATATCCAAAAGAAGATCCTTGATCTTTAATAAAGTTTCCAGATGAATCAACTCCAACAACCTGAGATAAATTTGGCATTAATGGACCAAAACCCATCATCCTATTTAATTTAGTAGCTGTTTGGCCTAAGTTTTCTTTACCTGCCTGGAGAGCCATTGCAAATCCCTTAAGTTCACCCCAATGCTTTATATAATTTGATAGTGCTTTATCAATACTTGAACCAGATGCCATTCCTTTTTCAATTTTTTCAATATCACCATATACTGATCCAGCATATTTAAAAACTGATTCAGCTATAACCGCTTCCCAGTTATCACAAATTTCTCCTGCATAGGATTTAAGTTGTATAATCTGGCTTTCTGATAATTTATTTCCATTAGCAGAAGTTATTAATTTTCTTCCATCGATAAAAGCACCTGTAACGGTTTTAAGATAATTGGTTTTTCCACCTTTATCAAAGCTAGATGCATAATATGCATGGGCGTAAGTCATTTCACTTGCAAGATCAACCATACCGTCTTTATTATGGTCAGCAGCCTTTAGACTTTTTCCTTTTGCTACATTATAACTATCTTTTGCTGAAAGCGACATTGTATGAGCTGCGGCCCCCCAATATCCAAATGCTTCATCCCAAACATGCTCTTTACCGGTATAGGCCGCACCTTTTTTGTAAGGTTTATTATTTGGCTTTGTATCTGCATTAAGTTTTTCGTCTAAATAATTATCACAAGCCTGATTATAAAAAACAGCCCCCATTGCAAACTTTGATATCAATTGTGGGTAATTATAACCATTTCTTGTATCAACGCCTCCAGATGTTTTACCTGCTTTGTTAATCATATGATTCAGAACTTGTACTCCAGTCATATTTCCTGGCCATGCAGGCATAACACCTTGATATGTTTTTCCAGATAAGTTTTTCTTTTTTGATAATTCGTCAACCATTTTTTGTTTAATTGGAAATTTATCTTTACTAGTTGGACTTAATATTTTTCTACCTGCATCTTTACCTGAAAAATTTACTATCATTTTTTTCATTGGTGCATTTGTAGGATCATTAGGGTTTCCACCAGATGCTAATTTTTTCAAATTGTTATGTAATAAATGTCTCGCGATTTGACCACCATATGACACTGAGTTTGTTGCTGAACCTGAGTACCCTTTTACAGTTACTGGAAAAGGACCATATCCATTTTCATGACCAGCAGCATATAAAGAAGAGGATAATGCAAAAGTTAAAGAACAAGCAAGAATACTTCCTAACGAAGCTTTTTTAAAGCTCACTTTTGATATATTTAGGTAATTCATTAAAATTCCTTTTTTAAGTTTTATATATTAGCTTATAGTAATAGTAATAGTAACTGTTATTACTTTGATAATGATTATCATTACTATTGCACAATATCATAAGACTATTCTTAATCAAGTGTTTTTTTATATTATTTTTGTGCAATTGAAATTATCTATATGTGTCTATTTATACTGATAGTTTATAAAATAATTACTAATATGAGCATTCTAAAATAAAAGTTTTAACCTGCTCCTATTAAAATCCCAACTCCTAGAACTAATGCGCCCCCAAATACAATTTGAAAGATAGCTTTTGAAAATTTGATTTTCATGAATTTTGTTTGTATCCAGGCTATGAGCCACAACTCGACTAAAACAAAAATTATAGCTACCAATGTCGCAGTATAAAAATCTGTTATCAAATAAGGTAATGCATGCCCTAATCCACCTAGAGTGGTCATAACGCCTGAAGATAAACCTCGTTTTAAGGGAGAACCTCTTCCTGAAAGAATACCATCATCGTGAACAGCTTCAGTAAAACCCATAGATATCCCTGCACCTATTGATGCAGCTAAGCCAACTAATAATGTTGTATGGCTATCTTCAGTTGCAAAAGCAGTAGCAAATATTGGAGCTAAGGTTGATACGGACCCATCCATTAAGCCTGCTAATCCAGGTTGGACCCAAGTTAATATAAATTGTTTTTTATCTTTATTGATTTCATTGATTCCAGCTATGGAATTTTGAGCCTTGATGGCTCTTACTTGTGCTTTTTTACTATGCTTACTCTCAACAATAGCTAGATCACCAAGTAGTTTTCTAACATTAGGATCTTTAGATTTTTGAGCCGCATGATAATAAAATTTTGCTGACTCATCTTCCATTTTAGTAATTTCATTTCTAACTGTCTCTAACTTTAAATTTTGAACAAGCCAAATAGGACGTCTATTATAAAAACCGTTAATGTACTCTCTTTTAATTAAAGGAATAACGTCTCCAAACTTTAACTTAAATAAATCTAATAACTGCCTCCTATGTTCATTTTCTTCATCTGACATTTGCTGAAATAATAAGGCCGTTTCTGGAAATTCATTTGAAAAATGAGAAGCATATTGTTGATAGATTCTCGAATCTTCTTCTTCTGCATAAATTGCAAGCGCAAGAACTTCTTTATCTGATAAATCATGATATTTTTTATAATAAAGAAAATTAAACAAACAAACTCCCAAAACTGATAAATAATATTAAACTAAATAATTAAATAAGTCATTGTTTTAATTGAATTTATTTGCGAATGATAACGATAATTAAAATTAATATAAATTGACTTGACAATGTTTATAATAATGATAATCATTATCATGTGAATGAATTCAAATTATTTCTCCCAAGATTAACTTGATTCATTCACACCATTTTTTTTAAAAATCTTCATAATCTTTAATCTTTTTAATCGACCTTTTACAATTGCTAAAAAAATTGTTAGCTTGAAATATAATCTGGTTTTAAATTATATTGAGGAAAGCTTATATATGGCTAAAGATAATTTTTTAATAGCAACAATGCCAGGCGATGGCATAGGAAAAGATATAATACAATCCGCGACTAACATTGTTGATATTACATCAGATATTGTTGGTAGTTTTAAATGTGAATGGGAGTTCATAAAAGCAGGAGCAGAGTATTATGCTTTGACGGGCAAAGATGTTGAGCCTGGTGGAGAAGAAAAGGCTGATAAAGCTGATAGTATTTTTTTAGGAGCAATTGGGCTTCCAACTATAAGGCATGAAGATGGAACCGAAATTTGTCCTCACCTAAGATTTAGAGAAATGTTTGGACTTTATGCTGGAGTTAGACCTGTTAAAGCTTATCCGAACATCACAAATAGATTAAGCAATAATCTCGCAAGCACTATTGATTTAGTTATATTAAGAGAGTCTACAGAAGGGTTGTTTTATTCAGCAGCTGTTCATAACAGATGCCCAGTAGATAACGATCAAGAAGTTCAAGATATAATGCGAATTACAAGATCAACGACAGAAAAATTGCATGATTTTGCTTTTAAATTAGCAAGACAAAGAAAAAACAAAGGTAAAATAGGAAAAGTAACTTGCGTTGATAAAGCTAATGTATTTCGATCTCAAGCATTTTTTAGAAAAATCTTTGATGAAAGAAAAGTAAACTTTACTGATATTGATACTGAACATTGTTACGTAGATGCTATGGCGTTAAACCTCATTAGAAACCCTTGGGAATACGATATATTAGTTATGGAAAACATGTTTGGAGATATATTATCAGACCTTGGCGGTGGATTAGTAGGCGGAATGGGCATGGCGTCTTGTGCGGAAATTGGAGATAAACATGGATTATTTCAACCGGCGCATGGGAGCGCACCTGATATAATGGGTCAAGATAAAGCTAACCCTCTTGCAACGATACTTAGTTCATCTTTAATGCTTGATTATCTTTCAGAAAAAAATAAATGCTTATCAGCTGCAAAAGGAGCAAAACTAATTGAAACAGCTATTGAGGTTGGTTTTGAAAGAAATGAACTTCGTCCTATGGAATTTGGAGGAGATATGGGAACAAAAACTATAAGTAGAGTTTTAATTTCACTTTTAAAAGATAAATCTGTTCAAAAAAGAGCATTATAATAATAAGGAAAAATTAAATTATGTTTGTTATAACTGTAAAGTTCACTACATATGAAAAAGATACTGAAAAATTTAAAACTAGAATTCTAAAACAAGCTAAAGATTCTATTGAATTAGAATTAGGCTGTCTTGTATTTGATGTATGTCACGACCCTAAAAATATAAATGTTGTATTCCTATATGAAATTTATACTAACAAAGATGCATTTGATATACACTTGAATAGTGAACATTATTTATCGTTTAACGAAGAAGTTACCCCTTGGGTTTCAGAAAAATTAGTATCTCAACTTACAAAACAAATAGTATAAAGTGATTAAATGTAATGATATTAGGAATAATTGGAGATGATTTCACTGGATCATCAGATATTGCGAACAACCTTAAAAAATCAGGAATGCAGGTATCTATGTATGCAGGAATTCCTAATTTATCACCCGAAGATGCCAAAAAACAAACTACTGAAGCTGCTGTAATTGCTCTTAAAACAAGAACAATACCAATAAAGAATGCAGTTAAAGAAAGTTTAAGTGCATTAAATTGGTTAAAAGAAAGTGGATGCAGACAATTTATATTTAAATATTGCTCAACTTTTGATTCAACAAAAGAAGGAAACATTGGCCCTGTAATAGATGCCCTTATGGAAGAATTAGGGGTAGACTTCACTATAGCATGTCCTTCGTTTCCAGATGCAGGAAGAACTGTTTATTATGGGCATATGTTTGTTAATGGCAAACCTCTTAATGAATCTGGAATGGAAGATCATCCTTTAACACCAATGACGGATAATAACTTAGTCAGATGGCTTAATTATCAGACTAAAAAAGAAGTTGGCCTTATCAATTTTGAAACTATTAATCAGGGATCAGATAAGATTAAACAAAAAATTATATCTCTAAAAAAAGATGGTATCAAATACGCAATAGTTGATACAACTAACAACAAAGAATTTGACGTTATTTGTGATGGTATAAAAGATTTACAATTTTTAACCGGAGGCTCTGGAATAGCACTTGGTCTTCCTAAAATTTATAAAAATAAAGGATTGTTATCAGAGAATATTTTTGAATTACCACAAAATAATAGTAACGCAGTAATTTTATCTGGCTCATGCTCAAGGGCAACATTAGACCAAATTAATATTTATAAGGTAAATAACCCTTCTTTTTATATTTCTCCAGATGAGGTTATGAATAATAACAAATTAGTCGAAGAGGTTTATGTTTGGATAAAGGAAAATGAAACTTTATCTCCTTTAATATACTCTTCATCTAATTCAAAGAAGGTTTCAGAAAAGCAACAACAATTTGGCCAAGAAATATTAGCTAATAAAATAGAAGATTTTTTTGAAAAAATATCAAAAAAACTAGTAAAAGATACCTTTGGAAAATTTATTTCTGCCGGAGGCGAGACATCTGGTGCTATTATAAAAGGCTTAGGAGTTGAAGAATTAAAAATAGGAAAAGAAATCTCTCCCGGCGTACCTGCCCTTTGGTCTCCAAACTCAAGTGGAAACAAGCCAATTTCTGTAACTCTTAAGTCTGGTAATTTTGGACAAACTGATTTTTTCTCTAGAGGTCTAATTGCTCTAACGAATAAGTAAAAGTTTTATATTTTTGAAAACTTTTTAAGAGCTTCTATAAAACTTAGACCTTTTTTCATTTCTACCATTGCCTGCTTATCATCTGCAGAAAACTTCTCTGCTGCAAGAGTTATTTGTTCTGCATTTTCGGCAGGTATACATAATACTCCAGTTCCATCAGCAACTATAACATCACCTTTTCTTACTCTAACCCCGGCGCAAACAATTGGCTCATTTATAGATAAAACTTTAATTCTTGTTTT
>Ga0209192_10003109_pt1 | contig 11387 bp, 19 predicted proteins | sample ArcticOcean_MG_C_11_FD_187433 | JGI IMG/M metagenome (GOLD analysis project Ga0209192, IMG submission 187433) | Marine microbial communities from western Arctic Ocean - ArcticOcean_MG_CB2_154 (SPAdes) (version 2) | ecosystem: Environmental > Aquatic > Marine > Oceanic | place: Arctic Ocean... | reverse complement strand
ATCGCTTGGGCTGATGCACTCGTCATCACCATTGTCCCAACATCCTGCGAAATCACATCCACCTTCGTAGTAGTACGCCTTCAAGGATACATCCAAGTTCTTCTCCGCCATACTTGTTATGAAGTGAGTGTAAGCACCAGTCGGTGGTGCCCAGGCTGAACTGAATGCGAATGATATGGTGTCATCATGCCTGTCCACACCGTAGAACTCGTTCACCTCCCACTTGGTGCACCAGTTGTCTGTTCTCCAACTGTACCAGTCTGAGTGTCCGTGCTTCGCCAACATCTCCTTGTCCTTGCTACCGTCCGCCGTCGTGTCATCTAGTTCCTTGGGCATCGGATACATGAAGTCAAGAAGTCCTTGATCGTCCTTCTCTTCTCTTACTATCTTCTCTATCTTGTCTATCACAGACTTGTCGCCTGTGATAGTGATTTGATTATCGCACCAATTAGGCATTAACTGCCTCCTTGATTTGAGTTAGGTGTGATCCTGGTACGTTCCATCTCTGATCTCTGTCAGTTCTTACTAGAACATATTTGATCTTAATTTTTTCAACAGTACCTTTTTCCGTGATACCGCCTCTGCCTTGGAATGACACCCTCTGTCCTACTCTCAATGAGTGGGCAGATGCGAAGTGTAATTGATTTCTTCTCAACTTCACAGATGCCATGATTGATTCCAATTCATCAGCATTCATCTTGAAGATTGTTTCGTGTATGTCTATTTTCATTTATTCAACTCCTATTTGTTAATTGGTTGTATATTCAGTATAGCATGGATGGTAATACCGTCAACCGCGGTTGAGTCGCATAGAATGGAAGTTTCTTGCCTAATCTTCTAGGTCAATCTCGTTTTTCTGAAGTATTTCCTGGATGGTATCCCTGTCTGAGTAGGTCCATACTGTGAACGATGCAGGATTCATGTCATCACCGTCTACCACACAATCAATGCCTTCGTTCTGTAATACGGAATTGATGCTGGGTACGATGCTTCTGTCCTGGTCGTTGTCGGTGTCGCCTAAGTCGGCTACCGCGAAAGTGTGTCTATGGGTCTCATGTATTGTCATATCTCTCCTAATTCACTGTTGGTACATCAAAGGGTTGGATGTTATCACCACTGTCAGCGATTGTCTGCACCATGGATCTGAATCCCTCTTCTGTTAGATTGGTCTTATAAAGTCTCAAGGCCTGTGCCATCATCGTGCCTGCGATCATCTGGTTGTTATACCTGGTCTGCATATCAATCACGGTCTTGAAGAACTCCTGGTAGCAATCGTTCAGCTGATCGTCTTCATTCTTCTTTTTCATTCTGTTTCTCCTCTTTTTTAATTTCATTACCTTTGTAGATCAGTTTCAACACCGTACTGGCTGGATCTATTTTTGCCTCACCACCGGTGATCAACAGGAATATTGCAAACACACTTTCTAATATCATTATGACATGATCCACGGTCCGAACAGGATCAGTATCAACATGATGGGCACCACAATGGTCATTGGCCAGAAGTCTAATAATTCTAATATGAGTTTTTTAGTTTTCTTTTTCATTACACCCTCTCCTTTTCTAATACTTCTCTGATGCTTTCAATGGCCACGCCACTCGCATCTACGAAAGCCTCTTTGGCTGGTTCCCAGTCAATGCCATTGTCTGAATATTGCCAAGTACCTTTCATGAACAGGAACAGGTGGCCAATATCTTTTCTCATGTCTTCCTTGTTCCATGATAGGTTGGATTCAATCACATCACCGTATCCGTCCACATAACAGTAATCGTCCTTCTTGAACACTGGTACCAACAAGGGTGAATCAACGACCTGTATCGCATCTTCCTTGTTAGGATACTTGTCCAATAGTAATTTTGATAATGCTTCTGGTTTGATGTCCCAACCAGTCTGCACGGCACTCACGTTCTGTGAACCATCTATGTAGCCCACCATCATTCCGTGTTTGTTTTCGTAATCTATTTTTTTATAATACTCTATATCTGTATAATCTATTTTCATATGTTCAACTCCTTTGGTTAGCTTTCATTGTAGCATGGAACAGGATAGCGTCAACCTGGTAAGATTGATGTATATATAAAGTAGGAAATTTTCCGTGTGAGTATGGTGCTGGATGTAGTAGTGGTTGACAAGATCAACTACAGGATACAGTGGTAATCAAACTTACCAAAGTAACCTAAATTACCAAATATCTATTTTACAATTTTGGATTTGATTGGGGCTCTGGCACCTGCTCTTTTGGCGACCGACTTGCCCTTGTTCTTTGCTCTCTTGATCTGGACACCCTGCAACCTTTTAGATCCTGCTCCAGACCTCTTGGTCATGGCCATCTTCTTGCCTGCTATGCCGGCCTTGGCCTGACGCTTCTTTCTGATCTTCGCAGACTTCTGTGGATCTGTTTTCTGGAAACAGGTACTTGGTTTGGCCACGATACGACCTTTCCTGGGTCCGGATGAGCATCTAAATCCTTGCTTGGGCGCCTTGCCTTTGGTACGCCTCAGGATCTGGCTCACGCCTTCTGCTATGGCTGAATGGTCTGGTAGTTCATCAATAGTGCCTTGGAAGTTTTCTGATACTATATCTTGTGGCACTACATCTTGTGTCTGATTGCCCTGGATGGCACTAGATATTGTGGCACTAGATCCTGTATCTTTCAGTTCTGTTGGCGCTAGGATTACTTCTGTGATCTTCATATCAGTATTTATAGACCTTACACCTAACTAAACTAAACCTTACTAATGCTTAACCTAATGCTTATACTAATGCTTATACTGATGCTTAAACTTATACACTGATAACATTTTGTTACAGGTGCTACATTCTGCACAAGATCAACTTGACATGGATAGATGTGTTAAATACAAATGCAATGAAGATATTTGAAATATACAACACAGACGAGAACATAGGACCAGCACCCAAAGGGACGTGTTCAAAACCCATGTCCAGCCTACCTGCAAGTTGGGTCAGCAGTTGTAAGTCACAAGGTAAGATGAAACGGACTGGTAAACGTAATGAGAAAGTTGGCGGTAAGACAATGAAGGTCAGTGGCAAGAGAATAAAAGGCAAGAAGTACGGCGGACCTTTGCCAGATTACTCCAAATAATTGCAAAATCAGAGATCTAATAGCGAGCCAATAGCGAGCCATAATTACAGTAGATGCAACTTGTAGATAAAATTCTAGGCAGGCTAACAAACACCATGCAGTTGAACATAGACTATGTGAAGACGCCTCCCTATCCTAACATTGCCGTAGACAATTTCCTACCAAGCGAAACAATCAAAGCAATGAAAGAAGAGTGTGACAATCTTACATGGACCAGAGAGTTCACAAGGAACGGAAGTCACATGTTTGAAAAACAGGACGTGGACGACTGTCCTGTTGCCAGTGAAGTAAAGAATGCACTCAGCAGTAAGAAGTTCTTGTCGTGGCTTGGGGAAGTCTCTGGACATCATGATCTAATACCAGATCCCTATATGATTGGTGCAGGATACATGAGATGCACACGTGGAGACAGCCTTAAACTACACAGCGACTTCAACTTCAACAACACACTCAATTTGTACAGGATGATATCTATAAACATATATCTTAATGCAGACTGGCAACCCGAATGGAACGGTGACCTACAGTTCTGGGATTTTGAAAGGAAGAAATGCATGACCAGGTACTATCCAGATGCCGGCAGAGCTGTGATATTTAGACATCACAAGTTTGGCTTCCATGGCCACCCTGACCCTCTGGAATGTCCTACAGGCACCTACCGTGATGGCTTTCGTATGTTCTACTACGTGAGTGAATTGTCAAACTACAAACTTGATAAGCACCCTCACAGGAGTCTGTATTGGTATGACGATAAAAGTAATCAACCCTACGACGTGCCCGAGAAGGACTAAAATAAATTATCTATCTTGTGTTGTTGCTTATCAGCAAACGTGAAAAAATGTTTCTGATTGTGTAACAGATCAGGCATCATGCCCTCGTACATCTTTTGCAGTTGATCAGGGGTCATGTCTTTTATTTGATTTAATGCATCCACGATCGAGTCATGTACCTTGTTGGTGTTCATGAAGTCAATGCCCGGGAAATATTTGTTGAAGGTTTTAAATCCGTGCTGTTGCAACCAATCGTAGGTCTTTGGGTTGCCATTAACCAGGAATGGCCGAAGTCCTAACATGGGTTTGAACTGTGTTTCCGAAACAAAAAGATCGGCGGTGCTACTGAACTCCGTGGCTCCTACTATGTGAAGGAAGTGCCTTTGCCAATATTCAATGTTGTGCAGGCTGAGTACATCGTGTGGTATGCCTACATCGTCATCCTTGTGATCTTCGGTGAACCAGTGCCCGTACTGTACGTAGTCTTTATCTTTTTCACCCAACGTTAGGTACAGCTTGTTGTTTGAATCATTGTCATAGGTTCTGTCTGGCCTGCCTAAGGTAATGAGCCCGTGCTTGTCTAACCCTTTCGTTATTATTTTCTTAACAAGTTCAACTCTGTGCTTTCTTGGTTTACGATTGTAACTGATGAAATGCCATTTGGGATCTTTCAACACAATATCACTACGTTCATACTTTCTAAAATGCTTTGCTAACACTGGTGCGAAGAAATTAAAGTGATGTTCTCCATCGAAGTTGCCTAGTTTGTATAACTTTGGATTGCCTGTGTGTTCCAGCATAAGTGCTATTTGATCTTGCTGTAACATTGAGGGATCAACTGTTGATAATATAAACAAGTTTTCAACCTTATCTGTTTGCGATATGAATTCCTTATAGGCATTGCCAGGATGATCAAACTGTGGACCAAACCATGTGAGGTTAATAAGCAAGTTTTTCTGGCCAGCGAACTTATTATCTATTTGCGAGCTAATGGAATCAATAAACTTATTTTCAAACTTTGACCACAACCATTGCTCTGGAAAAGTCTGGCCTATGTAGTCTGTCATTGCAATTTTTCGAACATTGCTTGAGGTGTCAATGTCTTGATCAGTTTATAATTGTGTTCAAGCACAGGATACATCTCCTGTTGTATTTTATTCAATTTCTCTATAGGTGCCTGTGAAACACCCCTGATCACTTTAAGCATTCTCCGGATACGTTGTACACCTTCGTAATCGTCGTAGTCTTCCGACCACCATTTGTCAAATGTCTTGAAACCTATCTTCTTAAGATTCTTTAAAAAGCCTTTGCCTGCATAAGCTACAAAAGGCGTCCTTGCTATAATCGGCCTGCCCGTTTTCTCATTTGGTAAGAAACACTGTCCTTCATGCCAGGTCTCACAGACCACATCAAGGAATATGTTATTGTAGTACGGCAGTATCTCATATGGTGTCTCCCAGTCTCCGCGTGTAATATCTGCTCCAGAGTTTAAGTTCAGCTCTATGTCCGTAGGATTTAGATGCAGAGGGAGGCACTTGACGAAGTCAGTGATGTGATCACGCACTAATTCATTACCATCTTTGAGCATGACATCGTCTATGTGTAGATTGGCAGTAGTATCTTTGTGTAGATGATGTTGCCAGTAAGACATAAATGACTTGTCCTTGAAGAGTCCGTGTATGACGCTGGCCAGATACAGCCTGTGCCATCTGCTCACACCAACGAAAAGACCAAAATGATATTGAATATCTTTTTGGTATGGCACTTCAAATCTATCTGCTCCAGTGAAATATTCTACTGTGGGTAATATTTCTATGTTTGGCCAGACCGATAGGTCCTGTATCAAATTCTCTGTTGTTATCTTTATAATTTTTTTGGGTATACCCAAGTTGTCTGACAACATCTGCAAAGACTTTATGAAGCTTTCTCCAAACAGCTTGGTTACAGACAGGTCAGGACCTTCGTCTATCAAAATTTCCAAGGATCCTGGTGTTGGGTCTGTGATTGCGTCAATCAACTCGTACTCGTTTATTATCTTATTTTCAACTATCTTTAGTTTTATTACGATGTTGTTCATATCACATACCAATCCATTGGATCTTTTACCTTCTTCTCTTTATTCTTTGCGTACCACTCGTGATAGTCCTGTCCATAAAACCAAGGCCTACTCCAACTAATAGAATATCTGTACGCACCATTGTGTACCACATTATTTTTTTCACATGTTGGACATGGCGTATCATAACACACATCCATTTTATAGTCAATGCCAATATTTTCATACGGCTCTAATAGTTCTTTCACATTTTCTAGCGTTCTATATTGGCCTAACATCAACTCTTGTAATCTATGACAGGGATAGACAACGTCAACCCCCACTGTTGATTTCTTCAAGTGTTTCAGGACAGTAAATCTACTGCCGCCTGGATCAAGAAAAGAATGCCCGTTGTTGAGAGTCATCACAACAGGTATCTTCACATCATTATCTTTTAAGTTGATCATCAATTGTTTAAGATGCCAAAAGGTCGCGTGGTCCTTGCCTGCTAACCATTCGTCTAGATTTTCTTCCAACACCGACATGTAATCAAAACTTTCTATCTTATCAAGCGGTGCCTGATCATATCTTCTGATAACAATATCCTTTTTGGCAAGTGTCTGCCACCAAGACTCCACATCATTTACATTCTTGCAGTGCATAAGTTAAATACTTATATAATGGTAGATAATGCAATTAAATTCAGGTTGGTTGAAAATTTACCTTTACATTTGCAGTTGGAAAAACTAACGCCAGCTGGATCAGAACCTGTGTGTGCCTCCATGGGTGTGGTTTTCCAAAAACTAGAGCAAGATCCCAATGGTAAATGTTATTATCCATTCTTCTTGCGAGAACCATTCACCTGGAAAAACATCGACTTCTGTGAATTGATAGAGCCCAAACATCTACAACAATTAAAGAACAGAGAGATAACGCCTTTGGTAGTCATGCTGTCAGAGAGTTGGACGCTACTCCAGTTAGAACCTAACAGAATCTTCAGGAATAGTACATACTTCAATGTGATAGATCAGCTTGTCAAAAAAGGTATCCGGGAAGAGGATGTGGTATGGCTTATCTGCAACCAATACCAACCAGCAGATCCAAGAGCCAAGGCAAAGTTCATCCATGCGGATTTCTACCTCGAACAACAAAAATTGATACCAACAGCATTTATGCCATTGACAGATATAAAAAATAAGTTTCTAAGCCTGGCCAGAGGCACTCCAAAGCATCACAGGTTCGCCATGACCTACATGCTATACAAGAACGATCTTATGAAGCATGGCAAGATCTCATGCAGGGAATATGAGAATTTTAGCTACATGGAATCACCAGAGAACACTGACGAATATATCAGCAGACTGGATGGCTTTGACAGCAACACGTTCGAACAGTTCAAAACTATGCTACCACTGGAGATAGGTAATGAACCGGCACGTGAATCATGGCAAAGTCCTATCAACCTACACCAGGACGGTAGAGACGAAAGCCATTTGTTTAGGAACACATTCCTTAATCTAGTAAATGAAACTCACCAGCAGGATGACCTAGTGTTCATTACTGAAAAAACTTACAGGAGCATCAATTACTGTCGTCCTTTTGTGATCAACGGTGACCGCGGATCCCTAAGATATCTAAAGGACATGGGCTTTAAGACTTTTGATAAGTTCTGGGATGAGTCTTACGATGAAGAAACATCAGACCATGCCAGGATAACAAAACTAATTGAACTTGTGACGCATATCACAAGTCGTTCTGAAAGAGAATTGCTTGACCTGTTTGATGAGATGCTTCCTGTGATAGAACATAACTACAAACAACTTAAGAACATTAAACAATGGAGTAAACTTGATTAAGATGGATGCTATTTACGGAGAGAAGATTGGATTTATAGGACTTGGTAAACTAGGGATGCCATGTTCAGAAGCAGTGGCTAAAAAAGGATTTGATGTCACAGGATATGATATACTGCCTAAAAGCAGTAGTGTCATTACAATCAAAGACTCACTGAAAGAAACTATAGCCGACAGAGACATAGTGTTTGTTTCTACCCCCACACCGCACGAGGAAGGATATGATGGAAGGAGTCCAACAAGCCATCTAACAGTAAAGGACTTCAACTATGATGCAGTCAAAAAAGTGCTGACTCAATGTAATGCGTTGATGACCGAGCAACAAACTCTCGTACTGATTTCAACTGTGCTACCAGGAACAACCAGAAGAGAACTGGCACCGTTGGTTACCAATACAAAATTATTGTACAATCCTTATCTAATTGCCATGGGCACAGTGTCCTGGGACATGATTAACCCTGAGATGATAATGATAGGTTCAAAGAACGGCATGTCTGGTACCAACTGTAAGATAAGATCTGAAATGTTGGCCTCATTCTACAATGCCATATGTGATAACTCACCAAGAGTCGAGATAGGAACCTACGAGGACGTGGAGGCGATGAAAGTGTTCTTCAACACGTTCATCAGCACTAAAATTGCATTCAGTAACATGATACAGGACGTTGGACATCGACTAGGACACATGGACATTGACAAAGTTACACAGGCACTTTCTAAATGCACAGTGAAATTGATGAGTCCTGCCTACATGAAGCCAGGCATGGGTGACGGAGGAGCCTGCCACCCTAGGGACAATATCGCTTTACGTTGGCTAGCAAAAGAGTTAGACCTGGGTTATGACATGTTTGAAACAATCATGACAGCCCGTGAAAAACAAGCAGAGAACATGGCCATGGCCATACTGGAGCACGGCAAACAAATATACTTTTCAAGTGATTACTACAAGCCCGGAACAAAACAAGTTGACGGATCAAGTTCGTTGTTGTTACAACACTACGTGGAGAAGCATGGCGGCACCATAGCTAGTGGCGTTGATACTCCTGTAGACGTGATAGTGAGAGTACACGAGTCTGACGAGGTTAAAGCGGATGAGAACACAATCATATTCGATCCATGGAGGACCTATCCTCCCGCGGATAATGTGTTCTATTACGGACAATCGATATGATAAATAATTGCATTAACAAGGAAAAACAAAACAATGGCTAACACATTAAAATACACATTCCGGATCATTGGAGAAGATTCCACAGCGATAACGTTTGACGACCTAGACGCGGCTAAAGACCTAGTTGATTTTGGAAACTGGACTCTTCCTGACTCTGGAGTAGCTTGGAGTTTAGAGGACTCAGATGTAACACTGGTAATCACCATTACTTTTGCAGACGGCGACGCCGGTAGAACGGCACAGAATGCCTTCCATAATAATGTGAAGGACACATGGGGCTACCCTACTGCAGTCTCACCTTATAATACCTCATGGGGTTTGGCATCTTCTATCTCAAATTCTTTCACTGTCGACGACGGTGACGGCGAAGTAGATCTTATATAGAAAATTCAGTCACAAAAAAAGGGCGACACAATCAAGCACCGCCCCTTTAGAATTAATCTAATTACGCAGAGTAATTAATTACTTTTCTTCCTGATTTCTTTAATAAAGAAATGATGTTTGACTTCATAGTCAAAGCAGAGTTCTTAGGTGCAACACCTAATACTTCTACTGTAAAGTCCAAACCTTTTGATAACAACTTGTTAGTAGCTGTTTTTCTTGCAGTGTTTTTAACTGCTAGATTTTTGAACTTGATTTTACCGCCGTGTACTTCACCGTTTACTTTGTAAGTAGATGCCGGTTCCGCAAATACACCAATCTGCTTCGCTCTTGATTTGAAGTTTCTTGTGTATACAACGTATTGTGTTGAGTTAGCCATGGTTTTTTCCTTTTTAGTAGATGGAAAAAGTGTATTGAACATACCTTTTAGCATATTGTGTCCTTTTCCTTTATTGTTATTACTGGTTACGTAACTCTGGAGTTTCAATCTCTGTTATCCTACGTTCCATGTTTACAATTATATACTAGAACGTGTAAAAGGTCAACCTTGGTCAAAAGCCATTGGTTATGCGACTAATTGTCTTTGTAGTCTGGTACCGCGAATAGATCGATGCCCTCGTCTAGCAGTTTGTTGGCCTCATCTTTGGTTGTGGTGCCATAGAACTTTTGATCTCTCTTGCCTTTAGACGCTTTCCTGGCCTCCTTGGCAAAGTTCTTACCAACATTCTGGAAGTCTTTCTTAATTTTCTTGTTAAGTTTTCTCAGTATCTGTTCAGCACTCTCGCCCATTACCATGTAGTCCTCAGGCTGTGCTTTACTTTTAGAAGTCTTCACGTTTGGTGCCATGATTGCCTTGTCCACTGCCGTGCTATCACACATGGGACATTGAATCATGCCTTTGTTCTTTTGTTTTTTGTATTGTGTGCTATCCGGAAACCAACCCTCAAACTCGTGGTTGCATCTACATTTTAATTGATATTTGATCATAATAATATTTACATTATATACTTGACTAATAAAACTGTCTACTATAATATATCTTTATGGCAATTAATGTTTCAGGATATACAAAAGGCAGACCTAAGAAAACTTCTCAGGGCAATAACAAGAGCAGGATCAAGATGAGCTCTATGAACAAGCACAAGAAGAGATCTTACAAACCCTACGCAAAACAGGGCAAGTAATGAGTGCCTCTGATCAAATCAAGGCCCTAGCTGTGGCCATAGAGGAGAAGGACAATCAGATCCGTATGCTGTTGGCACAACAAGGCAACCACGAAGTGCAGATAGCCGAGTACAGACAGATTGTCAAAGAGCTGTCAGACAAACTGGAACTGTACGAGAGCAAGTACGGTACTGTCTTTAAATCTTCTAGAAATTCCTAAGAGCGTACATCACAGCATCTCTCTTCCTACGGAACTTGATGTGTTCGTAATCTATTACATGTATATGTAACGGCCCACCGTATTCCTTGACCAGGTCCTCACCGTTGATAGGATATATGGTTATCCTCTCGTCATCCGGCAGTTTGATCTTGTAGCCACATACCATGGGCCACCAGTGCAAGGGATTGAGGGAATCAAACTTCTCTGACATTACTAACAAGAACAAGAAAGGTAGTATGGTAAGAGGTTCCGCCCACCAGATGATGGCATCCAACGTCAACCAGTCCAGGAAGTGTACTACCCCTGTCCATGTTCCCCATATGGCCAGCAGTATGCCCAGTACAGGCCAGAATTCTTCGTCCAAGCTGTCTATGTCGTGTTCATGATGTGAGTACATACGATGTTGCTGTTGCCGACTCAGTTTCATAAAAGTATTTAATATTGTAGGATAATTACATGCACATAATTTGTTGTAACGCTCCCGGTGAAGTTCACAACATTAACCCCAAACATTAATAATATGGAATTTGCTATACTATTGGCGGGTATTGTTTACGGCTTGATCATTGGCCTAATACCAGCCGCAGGTGCAACAACAGGTTTAATCACACTATTTGGGATCATGCCATACTTTGTGGGAGACCCCTACCTTGGTGTAATCTTTTGTGTTGCTGTTGTCGCCTCAT
>Ga0209192_10003108_pt1 | contig 11389 bp, 17 predicted proteins | sample ArcticOcean_MG_C_11_FD_187433 | JGI IMG/M metagenome (GOLD analysis project Ga0209192, IMG submission 187433) | Marine microbial communities from western Arctic Ocean - ArcticOcean_MG_CB2_154 (SPAdes) (version 2) | ecosystem: Environmental > Aquatic > Marine > Oceanic | place: Arctic Ocean... | reverse complement strand
TTCTTCACCAAGCATTTTCTGCCTAGTGTATGCGCCCAGTGCGCCAGAAGCTAGACCTCCCACAACCCAGCCGGCGGCTGTCCCAACGATAGGAACAGCGGTTCCCGCTGCGGCACCACCTAACCTTCCGCCCTCAGAGATAGCAATTTCAGCGGCTAAGGCAGTCGCTTCTTCGCCAAGAGTTGTATCTTGACCTGCGTTCTCTTCAGCTACAGCTAGAGCTACATCACCAGCAGCCTCACGCTGTTGGTAATTATCGTATGAGTCACTCTTAGCTTGCAGTTCCCTGAATCTCTTGTCTTCAAGTTCCTCAAGTCTTTGGGCTTGTTCTATGGAAAAAACCATATTGTTTTATTTAAGGTTGAACTTGTTGAGCGGCAAGATCTCTTTGTCTTCGGAGTTCTTCTAGCTCTTTTCTTTCGTCGTCATTAAACAGCCCCCTGATAGCATCAAAATTTCCTCCACCCGCCGACTGTTGGTAAGGAGTAGTCTTACCAATCACTTCTCCACCCCGCATCATTACCTCAGTTCCAGCGGGAGTCATCATAGTTGTTATATCCTGAGTCTTCTGATTCATCAGGAACATATTAGTAATCTCAGTACTCAAGCCCTCTGTAGCTGCTATTTTTTGCTCGAAGGGGACGTTTTCTCCAAAGCTCATAGCGAGTGAATCAGCGATGCTGTCAGACAAGGGATGGTCTTCCCCAAGCATATCGATCATTGACTCGCCAAAGGCGATACTTCGATTAATCTTTGCTTGACCAATCTTCTCCTCCTTCTTTTTCTTCTTGTAGCCTTTGATGCCCGAAGCTATGGACGCACCAGCTTGAGCCATTGCCTGCCCTTCTATCTCGCCGGCTCTTGCGAAGCCGCTGTAGTCTAATTGTCCCAGTCGTGGGTCTACTGTTGTTCCTGTTTGAAAAGCCATACTATTTAATTTTTGTTAATTTTTGTATTCATCCACTTGCGGATGATTGATTTTACACGGGGCTTGTTTGAAATGAACTTAGCTGTTCGCTCGCCATACTTCAAGTATAGATTACGAAGCCAGCTTGGTGCGTCGTTAAGCATCCATTCACGGAACTCTAGCCACTTAGGATTCTCAATGCCGTAGACCTCACGGGCTACCCAGCACGCAGCAATCATACCACCAGCAATACTACCAGCTGCACTCATAAGCCCCGACGATCCTGCCGCCTTAGCTTGCGCCATACTTCCAGCATAATTTACCTCATTAGCCTGCTGTTGCATTGCCATATTGATACCTACGTTAGGATCGAATAACTGAGGACCCATAGGTCCTGCTGCGCCTTGTTGTGCCTGTCCTAGCATTTGACCGCCAAGACCAATAGCACTAGAGGGACGACCCAAAATACTCATACCGACGTCACCCGCTATCTGACGATTCATACCAAAAGCCTGCTGTCCCATACCTGCCGCTTGACCACGAAGGCCAGCTAGATAGTTCTCACGACCTAGCAGTTGTCCAGCAACTGCACTCTGGTCCGTTACACGGCCCTGACGTTGAGCCATACCTAGTGCCTGCTGATCGACCAGACGTTGTTGCTCAGAGTTAAGACCCTGAGATCTCTGGTAGAGATCTTCAGCCATAGCAGTCTGCTGCTCGGCTAGTCCTGTGCTGTAGGGGTCAGCGTCACGATAAGCCTCGACTACTTGAGGTGCGAACTCTTGCAATGCACCTACGTCATCGGCACGCTGTAAACCTAATTGTTCACGTTGTAATGCACCTGCACGGGTTGATTGTTCTTCTAGTAAGTCAAACAATCCTGGAGTTCCGCCCTGAGTTTTTGGAGTATTTTTAAGTTGAGCTTCTAGAGTTGCAATATCTCCTGCGTTCACCTTTCCGCTTGAGTATTTAAGAAATTCTGCTCTGGATCCTGCGTTGATGTCTGAGTAAACAGCTCTAGGTCGCATTCGATCTCCAGTAGTCCCCGTTTGTTGGTTATTCACAGGAAACATTCTATTAGCTTGCGCCTCAAGTTGCTCTGAAGACATCCCCGATTCTTGGGCAGCCCTTGCACCAGCTAACTGCGCTTCTATTCTTTGGTATGCGGGATTAGGTGTGCCTGCTTCAATGCCACGAGCCATTACGCCAATGTCAGCAAGCTCTAGCGCAGTGTATTGAGGACGATACATCGCCTCTGACGCAATCAATTTTTCCTGTAACCTTGCGTCTGTAATGCCTTGATAATTTTTGCTAAAGCCTTTGCCGAATAAGTATTCGCCCATTGACTTACCTGGGTCAATTGGTGCTGGTGCTTTTGGTGATGATCCTTTTCCGCCTCCCATAGTATTATATATTTAAGATTTTGTTGAAGAGTTTAGGTGTGTATTCTACTCTAGTAGGTTCACCATTTCTGTGTCGTATACCCAGTAGTTTTTTCTGCATAACCTCAGGGCATTTGATAATGAAGTTATGTGTAAGTCGTTTAAAAGTATTAGTATTATCTGCAAATAAAAAAGCCATAAAGATTGCGTTGCCGTCGGGGTCATCCTGGATCCAGTTCTGAACAAACATCCAGTCATCGTCCTCGTCACAATTATACCACATAAATAAACCCTTGATGTTGCCTTCTTCGTCCTGCTCAAAAATAAAGGTATGCTTTGCCATATGGTAAGCCACAAGCAGTTGAATTGAATCCTTGGGCCATCCGTCCAATACCTTCCCGTTCTCGTGTTCAATGCAGAAATCTACGACTTTATTTATAAAGTCAATGGCTTCTTTCTGTTCGGCATTTTGCAACGCTAATTGAACTGATTGCAGGAGGGGGTTCATTAGTATCCTATTATCTGCCAAATACCAGCCAATGTGCTGTGACCTCTGCGCCGTGAGTATTCCGTATGGTTAAAGTGCCGGTATTTAGGGACTCTATTTTTAGTGGGTAGCGATCAGCATTGCCAGCGTGTTCTTGAGTAAGCTGTGCGCTAACAACAGCATTAGGAAAGTCTACGGCAAAATTAACAGCAGTAGTGGTATCCTTTGGCGCAGATATCGTCCCGAACTTCATAATCAGACCATTAGGAAGCGTCGTTGTTTCTCCGCCAGTATACACAGGAGGATCAAATCCATCGTCAATATATGCCTTAATATTACCCTGGGTCGCACCAGCGGTGTCACTAGTTCCTAGTGCATCATCGTCGATCAGTATACCAGAAGGACCCACGATATCTACCGCAGTCGGAGAAGCGTCCGCACCTGATATATTAGCAAGGACCGTCTGGTCAGCCTGTGTAGCTATCTTTGGTAGGGTTACATTTGCATCTTTGATATTAGGTGTCTCTACGGCATCATCTGCAAGTTGAGCTGTATTGATTCCTCCACCAGTCACGGCAATCTGACTTAATGAGTTTACAAATGTAGTGCTATTGTCGGCTGCTGCAGAATTAAAGACAGCCAGGTCAAGCATATTGTTAATCTTCTGAGCCGTCAGTTGTTCGCCGTTGGCGAAGGATGTTCCTTTATTTATAATAGCCATAATTTAAATTGTTTATTTTTTAGTGTCCGATTGCCATATAACGATAGCCAATTGCATACGGGTATCCTGACTGTGTAAACTGAGTCGTAGTTACACTATGAACACCGTCCGAATAGTAAGTGCTAGGGTTGATCATCTCATTGGGAGTAACTGTAACCGTGGGAGCAACCGTAAAATTAACTCCAGTTGGAAATGTTACGATATTAGCAGGGGCCGTAGTTGAGTCCGATGCTTTACCCCAAGCGATCTTTAATCCGCTTGCAAACACTTGATACCCTGCTGATTGGGTACTTTCAGTTGTAAAATTTGAAGTGCCTTCGGCGGTAGTATCTACATACGCCTTAATACTTTTCTGTGTAGCACCACGAGTAGCCGAACCTCCAGCGGTATCGCTATTGTCAAGCATATCATCGTTGTCGAAAAGCACACCAGCATCTCCAGTTCCACCTATGACAACAGCTACTTCTTCTACGTTACCCTCGTCAGCGGATGTTCTGCCCAGCACCTTGGCTGTGTCGATGTGCTGAATCTTAGGTAAGGTTACACCGTCAGTTTTGTCCGTGCTGTCCGCCACCTTTGCAGTTGTTACGCCTGCGTCTTTAATGCCCAGCTTGCCGTCATCTACAGTGCCGTCCGCAATCAGTTCAAGACTGTCTCCGTCTACTGCTCCGCTGACGAATGTAGCTGCGTTTGCAATATCGTTAAGTGTAGTATTCGTAATGACTGCTGTTGCTCCCAGTGTTCCGTTTGTAGTAATAATTGCCATATCTTATATTGCTGTATTTGTTGATCTAAATGCTTCAGCTCCGCCAACCTTGACTCCTCTGAATCTAGGTCGGCCAGCTATATTGTTAAGGGTTATCTGCATTCCGTATGCTCGCTTGTTACCTATTCTACCACGGACGGAAACATCCTCGTTTCGTTCCAGAAGTTTGTCTGAATTAAGTGACCTTAGTGTGCCAAGGTCTACAGTAGCGTCAATGTTCTCCAGCTCTGCGCTAATGCTAAGGTTGGATTCACTGTCAGGTGATGACTGCACGTGAAGCTCTAGGTTGTTCCAACGCTTACGATCCATACTACCTAATGTAAATTGCCTAGTCGTTACGGAAGCTGGTATAGCGTAAGGATCTTCGTCCTCGGCGCCTGATACTGGAATTGTCGTAGCAAGCACGTCGGTTGCATCTACACGGGCGTCAAGCCTGTGCAGACCACCTAGTGTATTGACTGCATAGACAGCACGGTCGGATTTCTTACCCGCTACAATTAAGTTAGAGATGTTCCAGTTGGGCGCATTAGTTGTATCAATGCTTTCCCACTGCTTATTAATAAAGTTAAATATCAATATAGCATTGTTAACTTGAGCGAGAGTTGTTTGTATTGAAGTATTTCCAGCTGCGTCGACAGTTACAACTTCTTCATTAAGAGGCACAGCCAGGTAGTATCTATTATCAAAGTATACTCCTACGCTCTTGTCCCACACGTCCTTATTGATTCTTTGAATAATGGAGTTAATGGGAGAACTCAGAGGAACTTCGTTACCACGAAGGTTATATAAATCCTGGAAGTTGGCACCGTATACGCCATTGTCAGACAGGAACAATACATTGTTCCCTACCTGTATAATACTCTGCCTTGCTACGCACCCTACCTCGTTAGTAATAAGCTGAACCTTTGCGCTCGTCCCTGCTCCACTTATAAGGTGAATACTGTTGCGGTTAAACACCAGCAGCTTGTCATCCGAGAATGAGTGCAGGCCGACGTTGAAGTCCGCTGTTCCTGCGTTAAACCTGAACTGACCGTAGATCTGGTCGTAGGTGTCGGAGTCCAAAATGTCCGAAGTAATAACTTCGTCCAGAATCTTCCGATAAGTAAAGGTATCGTCTGCATCTTCTACTGCATATTTAAACGGCACAACCAGCCTGCGCTGGTGATACGTTGCGTATTCAGGTGCTGGCATATGTGAGAATCCAAGCCCTTGAGAAATGCGCTGCTGGAAAACAACACTTGTAGAACCGCCTCCCGTAGTGTCTGCTTCTTGCACATAAAAAGATAGGGTAGCTGGGCTTTCGGTTACCTCGGCTATTACGAAGTTTTGACCAGCCTCAAGCGTAGAGTTTCCTGCGGATTCAATCTCAACTGCATCCCCAACCTTTACTCCACTTATTAGTGAAGATCCTCCAGTGAATGTAGCCACTGCATAGCCGTTAGTTATAGCTAGCGTATCAGGAGCCAGTTGAACTGGCTGACTGTATTGTCCGCTTGGGACAAGTTTAAATCCTGGAGATATCAAAGAAGATACTACGGTGTATGCAGGGACGGCGGTAGTTGAGCCTACACCAGTTTCATAAGTAAAACTCGTTGAGCTTGGCACTGAATCAATTTTAAATGTTCCATTGGGATCTTCGTCTGTTACGCTTGGGTCTCCCTCCCCAGGGAACCCAGTAACTCCAGAAATTGTAACAGCATTACCTACAGCAAGATTATGAGGGGTAAGCGTATTAACCGTTACCACTGAAGTAGTATTGATGCTAGCAGAATCAATGGCGATTGGGCTAAAGAAGTTGTCGTTCTCTAGGGCAGTCTGCCCGTCACGGAATATAAAGATTTTATTAAATGCCTGAAGCATACTGCTCGCAAGCGGTATGTTTTCATTCACGGGATAGCCCATCTTAATTTCAATGCTCGTGTCATTTAAATCCGTAGCGACTGCGCTTTCATTAGATGCCAATATAATGAACTGACTATTTTCTTGGTTGGGATCGCTAAACGTCGTGCTGGAATATACCGCAGTAACACTGCTCTGAAGTAATACCATATTAAAACCTATAACCGAAGATTTGGTTTCTCCGTTTAGCACAGGGGCAGTAGCGTCCACCAGGGTAAAGGGCAAACAAAAGGCAGTCGTATAGGTAGTGTCTGTTCCGCTCAGGGCGTATTCTATTGTCTTCGTTCCGTCTCCGTTGTCAGTAACCGCAGTAAGAACGTGAGATCCGTTAGGGGAAGGACTGCCCACTAGGCCCTCTACCTCGACAGTATTTCCTACAGCGAATATGTGACCTGCGTCAACGGCTGGGTTATCAATAACAATGAGTACCTTTCCGCTAGCCAAACTAGCGGACCTAATAGTCGTAGGCAGTAAACTAACCGTAAGGGGAGCTGTTTCTTCAGAAATAGTAGGGAGCCTCAATACAGCGTTACCAGAAGCAAATGGTGCCTTGATGACGTTCACGCCCTTGCGAACCTGCCACTCTCCGTTCTTCCCTAGGCGTCCATTTGAGCTGTCGGCAAGCATACCAGAAGGCAGCTGGTCGGGACGGCTGTAAGTATTGAACCCAACGAACCCCACGTCCATATCATCTTTGATAGGATCATCGTTGGGACCATATGTAGTATATCGTGACAAAGTTTTTTATTGTTGGTTAACAGTCCCAAGCCTTACGGCTCCAGTAGTTAGCTGATAGTTTATTACTCTTACCTTTAATGCCTCCACTACGAGCGCAGTAGCTTTTCTTCCGAGCAGGTTGATCCTTCTTGATGCTCATATTGGCATCACCAAATCTTACAATCTTTTCGGTTCCTCCCTGACAAGCCTTCACAACGAACTTTTTCCCGCCCTGAACTTCACGGCGAGGCACGTTGCACTTCATCTTGGACTTGTCTGCCATTTTATAATTCTACTTTCCGGCTTCCCACCTTTTCAATCTGACCAAGTAATTCCTTTTCGGCTCTGAAGGCTTTTGTATTGGTTTCGGTCCCCTTGGGGCGACAGGCTTTTTAGGTTTATTGTCAGCTTCGTATCTGTTTAACTTGGCAAGGTATCCTCTTGCGGAATCAGTAGCGAGTCGTATTGGCTTTGGAGCTTTAGTTACCTTTGGAGTTGTTACCTTTGGAGTTGTTACCTTTGGAGTTGCAGATGAACTTTTTGGAAACAAAGTCTTGGATGTTTGTAGAATGTCAATGCCACCTTCTTTAGTAGACAGCTCAGACCTCTTGCTTATTTCAGCTGGCTTTGCGATTGATTGTGTTTTAGCTGCACGTTTAGCTTGACCCGCAAGATAGCGCGATTTGGAGGCTTGGGTCGCAGTTACTGTAGCTTGACCAGCCCTGCGAAAGGCTCCTCTTACATCCGAGTTACGAATGATCGGAACAGAAACTTTACCGCCTTTTCTAGACATAGACTTGCTAGATGAACCAGTTGATATACCCGACTTCTTTGATGGAGCAGGACTTGAAGACGACTTGCTTTCAAACGGCTTGCTTGCATCCGCCCTTGACGGCCGATCTCTCCAATTAATAAACTCCTTCTTTGGTGTTGGTGCTACTGGTGTTCTGGCAGGCGAGGGGGTTGGTGTTGAAGGTGTTGAAGGTTTGTTTACTGGACCAATCTTGGCGTCACCACTCATTAGGTAAGCCGCTGTTCCTCCAACTGTTGTTACGGCAGCGCCAGTCTTGATCTGCTTGTCGAAAGCCGCCTCACGTGCTAAATTAATCTTTTCGCGTTGCTTTTTGTTTGCCATATATGGCTGCTTGGGCGGGACTAAAGATTTGCCAAAATCTTTGGATTTAGTTATTAATTTTCTTCCGAAGTCAAAAAGTGTTGCCATAATAATTAGTTGTTTAGAGTTATTTAAAGTTGTGAGTATTATACCACAGCAGTCTATTTCTTGACTGGCTTTACCCTGCGTGGTTTACCTTTTGGTTGTCCTAGTTTTTTCTTTTCTGAAACCTTTGATCGTTTCTCTGACGATGTCATTTCCCCAGCAGTCACAGGAGTTCTTCCGCTGACACGCTTGGATGGTCTGCAATAAGGCGTTCCTCGCTTTTCGCCCTTCTGTCTGCCACAGGGCTTCCCGGATCGGACATCGATCCACTTCTCCTCGAACCACCTCTTGAGATCCGCACCCTTCTTTGTCTTGCGGACAGCCATCTATACTTTCTTCCGCTTTGATTTGTTACCCCAGTTAGCTGCTCCTACCTTGCGGCACTTAGCTATCGCCCCACTTGCATACGCAGATGGGAATACCTTGTAACGGGCTTTGACTTTTTTATAGCAGGCGTCCTTAGGCATTGGCTCTAGCTTTAGCTGTCTTACTTAAATCCTTGAAGTGAAACAACTTAACACTAGTTTTAGTGTGTGACTTGTTCGTGTGAAGACTTCCATTGGACATCTTGTGAGATGTGCCTGTATGTAAACTGCCATCCCTCTTATAATGTTTAACGCCCTTCATCCCTAGTATTTCTTTTTAGTTGTTTTCTTAACAGGCTTCTTAACTTTTGGTTTACTTCCGTACATAATATTATTTGATTTGAGATGAACCAAAGTAGAACCCTACGATAGCTAAGGCAGTCTGCCTAATTTCTGGTAAAATAACGAAGCCCTGCACGGTGTCCCATTGCAGGCTCTTGAATAGCCCTAGGAAGCCGTTTGTCTCTCTACCTATGGTTACCCCTACGTCAGTCCACGCAAAGACGAATGGGGCTATTACGATGGCAAAGATTGTGCATACGACTAGAAACCTGCGAACTATAACTCCACCGTCACGCTTTGCCGCAGCATCTGCTGAGGCATCTGCCGCTTGCTGAGATGTAAGCATACGCTCGAACTGACGAGCCTGGCTCTCCATCTGAGTGCCAATGAGTTTCATTACAAAACCACTGATACCTCCTCCGAGCATTGCTAGTAGTTCTGGTGTCATTATTTCTTCAGAAGTTCTTTGATTACCTTGATTGCGGATGCGGTCATATATATGAATGTCGCTAGTCCTACGCAGAAACCCAGAGTTCCATTGACGGGAGAAATTTCAACAGTAGCTATAAAGCCTCCTGTTCCGATTGTTGATCTGTATATAATATCGTTCATTAAACTAAATTGACCCAAGCTCCGTTCTCGTATCCTTGAAATTTGTTAAGTGTGCTGTTGTAAATGACCATTCCGTTAGAGGCTGTTAAAGCGTTTCGTGCCGTAGTTGTTAGTGACCCAAATTGGGTGTATCCAGACGATACGATGTTTCCAGTAATATCTACGCCCGCATCGCTAACTTGTAGTCGTCTAGCAGAACTTGCGCCTGTTGCTATTTCAAACTTCCGTCCTCCTTCAACTTGGATATATCCAGCGTTAAGTGTTTGATTTGTATACAGGGAATTTGCTCCAACAAAACCAAGATTCATCTCCTCTACATTTCCAGTAGAAGCCTCCCGCTCGTCTCTTTTTATTTTTAGAATAGGATCCGATGTGCTTGCAGTGTTATCCGTATCCATCGCTATAACTAAAGAGGTATCATTATCTGAAGTAAATAGACCAGCACCCACAACTCTAAGTGCTTCATCAGGCGTACCCCCTGTCGTGTGACCTCCAACTACGTGCAAGGCACATACTGGATTATTCTGATTAATTCCAACTTTACCAATAGGAACTCCATCAGCTTTTTTAATAACCATTAAGTTACTAGGAGTCTCGTCGTAATCCCTAAAACGATGCTCTTTAGAATCGTATGTTATTGGTTGAGCGGTTCCGCTCGAAGTTCCCACAGACTGTATTTCGTTTGTAATTAGTCTAGGAGCAGTTACGTCTCCTGTAAATGTTGGAGATGCGGTAGGCGCAGCACCTACATTGGTTAGTATTGCCGCATTGTCTGCGGATTGTAGCATAGTATCTACGTCGGATGAAACTGTTATATTTGACATATTGTTAGGGTCTTGTGTATCTATCGATTGTGCCTGGACGCAAGTAAACCCCTGTTCCAGCAGTTCTTATATAATAAAAAGGACCTGGCGCAGGGGGTGTTACGCTGGTAGTGCGCTCTACGTTTAATGAAAGTTTTAAACCTAAGAACATATTACTTTAGTCCTAGACCTATTCCCATTCCCATATTCAATTAAACCTTGTGGCAAGCCACAAGCCCTGTAGTTAATTTTACAGCCGAAAACTGACCATATATAATTGTTCCTGCTGGTAGAGTAGCTCCTGTTAAAACCTGAAGACTTGTATCTACGTTGCTTGATGTTAAAGTCGCCAATACAGTGTCATTAATAACTTGTATAGCTCCAATGCTTGTTGCTGTTGACTCATCACTGCTTCCCAGTATTTGAGAACCAACGGATGAAAACTCTAGTGTGTTGTTTCGTGAAGTTGCCATAATTATTTATTATATCACAGGGGTTAAGTGTTATCGAGCTTGTCGATTGACGTAAGTTGAAAACTTCTTGTTGATTGTATTGTTGTTGGATTTAATGTCGATCTTCTCTAATTCCAAAGCTAGATAGTTATTGGCAACACCTTCCTCTACGAGTGCCTTGTTGTGTTGACCATCCATACGCAAGAAGTCAGCGTAGACAGCGTGTGCCAAAAAGAAAAAGAACTCATATGGTATTTCGTCAACGGATGAGGCTTCCGTGAATGTAGGAAGTTTCTTTTGGTAATTTACAAATACCTTTCCTGAGTCATTCGCAATAAGGTTTAATACGTGAGCGCCACTTGAGTCCACGTAGAATTCGTATTCCAAAGCGGAGTTGCGATTGAAGGGCTGTGTGCGATGGATCCGTTGGAAGTCTGCAATTTCACTAAGGCTTCCTTCTGTATAAGGAACTACACCAGCAGAACTGATCGTTCGCTCTTCGCCTATGACTGCGTATCGTGGCCAACTAGGGCTAGCACTGTATGCTTCAAATGCCCTGCGATTAACAAACTGTTCAATGTTGACCTTTTCCTCTGGAGTAAAGGTGCCTACACCCGAAAGTGCAACTACCAGTTTGTATAGATCGCTGTAGGATTTTATCTGCATTAAATCTTATTAGGTGAAAGGTCTGAGAATTTGTTTTGAAAATATTTTAAGAATTCTTTAGAGTGAACCTCTGCGTGTCCGTATTTTTTAATTAATCTAAAGTATTCCCTG
>Ga0209192_10003103_pt1 | contig 11395 bp, 8 predicted proteins | sample ArcticOcean_MG_C_11_FD_187433 | JGI IMG/M metagenome (GOLD analysis project Ga0209192, IMG submission 187433) | Marine microbial communities from western Arctic Ocean - ArcticOcean_MG_CB2_154 (SPAdes) (version 2) | ecosystem: Environmental > Aquatic > Marine > Oceanic | place: Arctic Ocean... | reverse complement strand
AAGCAATTAATAGACAAAAATATTCCTATAAAGATCAACGGTGTAGATGGAACGGCAAATGTTATAACTGTTTCACCTTTTTTAATGGGATACAGGGTATCGTTTAATTTGGGCACATTTCCTATTAAAGAATACATGTATTTCTTAAAGGAATTCTATGATGAATTTCAGAAATATGAAATTGAGATAGTAGATGGGATTGATTTTAAAGCGGCCAAGTATTTTGATATAACCACTAATAATTGGAAATTAGATAAGCTTGTGCCTTCTGTCTTAGAGGCTAATAAGCTTTGTAAAACCATTAATCATTTGGATAGTTAGATAATGTTAAGAATTCTTATATTTATCTTATTACTATTACCAACAATCTCAAATGCTGACCAAGGTTTGAGTATTTCATGTCTTAATATGAAATATGTAGTCATTGGAAGAAAGCATGATCCTTTAAAATTCACATTACAGGCAATAGGACTTCAATACTTTGATAAGGAGAAGGATGAATTTGTAATGATTGAGGCTAATAAGTTAGATATTGGTGAAGACCATGTAACTGCAAGATTTGCAGATTATGAATTAGGTTTTCAAATGGTAGTATTTGAAGGTGATAAAGAACCTACTATGACATTGTCTAAATATGATTATAAAAATAATAAGTTCCTAGAGCATTATAAATGTGATGTTGAAACGGGCAATATAGAATAAAATCAGGTGTCTAAGTAAAGGAACGAAGGTTAATCAGCTAATAAGCTGTAGATTAAAAAGGTTAGTTCAATTATTATAAGTGCTTCAATCATCTATTTCAAATTTTATCTTAAAGGGTCACAAGTCCAATCTTCCTGCATCCCCATCATTACTCCTAAAAAAAAATTTCCAATATTAGAGCCTGCATTAGCCTTGTTATTTGAATTTTTTTTCATTTGATTTTCACAGGCCATTTTTACATGCTCCGCTGTTCTATATTTATATGGAATAGTGTTTTTTGCCTTCTCACTTTTTGATACACAGCTACTCAATAAAAAAATCAAAGTAACGATCCCTAAAAATTTCTTCATTTTATTTTATTTTTAAATTTAGTGGGTATTTACCAAATCTATTTTTACCTTCAGTACCCTTTCCAATCAACATTATCGCAAGAATAACCCATCCAATAAAAGGAATTACCGATATAAAAACAAACCATCCTGACTTATCGATGTCATGTAATCTTCTTACGGACACTGAGATTGCTGGAATAAATAATAATAAAACTATAAGACCAGATATTCCAGAATAAATTAAATGTTTATCATTAGAGGAATCTTCATAAAAAAACAAAGGAATAGAAACAATTGTAAAAACTAATTGAAAATACCAATATTCAGATCTACTTGCTCTATCACGAAAATTAAAAAAATTTTTAAAACATGTAATAACAGAATCAAATAAATTTAATCCAACAATATTTTCATCATCATAAGTTTTATCTCTTTTTTCCTCTTCATTTTCTTCCTCTAATTCATATTCAGATTTTTCTTCTTCTTCATCTTTTGGTTTTTCTGTCTCTATCTCTTCTGCAACTATCTCTGGTTTTTTTACTTCAGTCTCTTCTAAAATTGTCTCTGGTTTTTTTTCTATTTTTTCAACTGACATAGCTTCCTTTTTAGTTTGCCATGGTTGAATTGTAGTTTCTTCTGTTTTTTTTTCAGAAGTATTTTCATCTGTCTCTTTTTCTAATTTAATAGAAGGTTTTATATTCGTTTCAGGAATAATGGTTTCTGGTATTTCTTCTTCGACTTCCTTGGCAAATGATAATTCCTCAATTTCAGAAGCAATATTCCATTTTCCTCTTAAGCCAGCTTTGATTTTAGTATTCTCTTTTATGGTATTACTATCTACTAAAGATTGTAAACTTGATATTGAATTTACTGATATCTCAGAACCATTAATGTCTATAAATTTATAAATCATATTAATTAGGGAAGACTATATTTCCAGCTTTTTCTACTACGAATCCTGCTCCACCCCTTCTAATTTCAGCTGGTTCTGTTGAATAACTTGATCCTGTAGAGATACCAAATATACCTTTAAAATCTCTACTAGCTTTTTCAAAATCTAGGTTCATGTAGGTGGCCATATTTGTTTTTACTGATGACCCAGGAAAGGCAAAATAATTATCACTAAAAGTAACACACCAAATTTCAGCTTTCTCGAATGCTCTAGTTGAGCTAACCAAAATAGTCTTAGTCCCATCTTGACGTTCTTTTCTACTAAGAGCAAGACCATGCCATTTTTGCTTAAAAACTGAAACTTTCGAAAAATCTTCTAAGGCTTCTTTATATTCAAATACTAATTCATCGTATTGAGATGCAGTAATTTCTTCAGCCGTTTTAGGAATTTCTTTTATGGGCTCAGGCACTGAAATATGTGTAGACTGCTGAGCTCTAGCATCTTTACTAGCGGATTTAATCTGATCGGATGTATCTCTGAGTCTTCCATCAAAATCTCTCTTTAATGATCCAACTTTCTCTTCATTTTCTCTTTTTAAACGTTTCAAGCTATCTTGCTGAATAAATATAAAAACAACAACACCAGTTAAAACTAAAAATATAACAAAATAAATTAGATATTTACCCCATGGTATTTTTTTTCCTAGTTCAATATCTAAATTAACTAGCTCTGTAACGGGCGTAGAAACATATAGAGTGATAAAACTATCTTGTATTACAATGTCACTATTTAATTCATCTATGTTGTTTTCATCTGTATCTGATCCAGATCCAAGGCTTCTATTTTTAAAACTTTGAAATTCTTGAATAAAACCAATTTTATCTTGCGAAAGTTTAAGTTCTGTACCCGGTATTTTCCAGCCTTCTTTACCTAAGAAATGTGCTGCATTATTTGATTTTTTGGCTTGGTTAATTAATTTTTTTAAATTAGTATAATTTTTATATTTTTCAAAATCTATTTTTTCAATTTTTTCAAATCTAACTCTAAACGCTTCAATCTCAATACCTGATAAATATGTTTTTTTATCCTCTCTAATTTGCCTTTTTAAATCTTTTATTTCTTGATTAGAAGTATTTGATAAATCATCAAAAGCAATTTCTATTTGTTCTTTTGTATTTTCTTGTAATAATTCTAATTCTTCAAGTTCTGCAGATAGCTTGTTTCTTTTTTCTTTAAGTTTCGTAATTACTATTTCATATTTGTTTAGCTTTTTACTAAATTGATCCACATAATTTTGTTTATTGTCTGATATCCATAAATTATTACCTTTCTTTATTTCTTCTTTTATTAGTTTTTTTTTAGTGTCTTTTGCAATTTTGGCTTTAATTACTTTATGTTTTTCAATTAGAAAATCTGGAACATACCCAACAGCATTAGGATTATTAATAATAATTCCATTTTCATTTTTAAAAATATTCTCTCCAAATTCCCCTTCTAAAATTTTTTTATTATAGTCTCCAATTTTTTTATCTCCTTTGAGTTTGTAAAAACCACTATCAAGAGCTACTTGAGTATAAAATTCCTCTAAATAAGAATTTTTAAAACTTGTTGGTCTATCTTTTTTACTGTCTTGCAAACAGTACATTTTTAAAAGATCAACTAGTTTTATATTTTCCCATTCGCTTTCACCTTTAAAATTTAATTTCGGTGTTGACGGAAGTAACCTATTTTCCAAATTAATTGATTCTGTCAAATGATAACCAGAAACTTTTACTTTAGGGGTATTAATAGTTTCAAATTCTGGTTTTTCAGTGGCTTCATTTATTCTTTGTTTTCCTGTAGTAAGATCCTCTATTGGATCACCCTGTGATGGCACTAAAACTCCTTTTGAAGTTAATGCACAATATTTTTTTTTACTTTTAGTCTCATATTCTTTTTTTGTTTCCTGACTGCCGTCCCATTCAGTTGGTTGATTTGTTTCTTTCATATTTACTTTATGAAAGCCATAAACGTTAGATGCTGTTAGCACTATAGATAATGATAGTGCTATTAATAATTTAGCAGTTATTTTAAACATGCTTATTTAAATTTCAATTTTCCACTAGTAACTTCACTAATTACTTGCTTCAATCCTTGAATAAATACTGGCTCTACAATAGATGATGTTCTTAATATTTCTGCTAAACTATCATCACCTTCTACAGATTGTTGGCTTTGTTTTAATTTTAAGGCTCTAGATTGGCCGTTAGTTAATTCAGTGTTTATTTTACCTTCAATATCCCCTTCAAGTTTTTTAGTTAGAGTTACTGGTATTTTTGAATAAGCTTTTAAATATTTTAAAAAAGTTTTTAATTGGGTTATATCTTTAACACGCCACTTTGTTGTGGGATCTAATTGAGAAACAATACCAACTTTATTTTTTCCAACCATAACATCTTCACCTAATACTGTTTCATGTGATCTTTCTTTAATATTAAGATCTGTTGCACCTTCTTGGTCTACAAGTAAACCATATGACACTTCATGTTTGGGTGCTTCTGTAAATATAATGCCAATGGATGTAAATATTCCACCTGTCATTTTTTCAATCATTTTAGATAATCCCTCTTGATCATCACTATCCTCTAAGACAATTTTATAAAGTGTGCTTGCTTTTCCACCTAAGCAAATTCTTAAAGCTTTTGATTGATCGGTGCTTGTTTTAAAATCACCATTTTCAACTAAATGATTTATAACTTGTGATACATAATAAAGTATCCCTGATAGAGCTAGTTCTGTTAATTCTGAAAGTTCTTTTCCTTTTTCCTTTCCATTAATTATATTAAACCTATTTTTAAAAGCCTCACCAAATTGTGGGCTATTAACTAATAATTCAATACCATTTGATAGTTTTGCTTTATTGGTTCTAATTTTTTGTAAAGTTTCATAACTCTCTAATAATAAATCGTCGTTACCACTAATATCTTTTATCAAAGTTAAATTATTTGTTAGATGGTTTATCAATACATCTTTACCGGCTAGTCTAAATGAGTTTCTCCAAAGTAAGTTTCTATCTTGCCATATAGAAAGATCAGACGTACCTCCACCAATATCTATAGTTACTACATTATTAACCAACGGGACTTCTTGTCCTTTAGCAAAATATAAAGCACTAGAAATACTTTCAGTTAAAAAGCTTGTTTTCTCCTGAACTTTAAATTTTTCGTCACCAAGACCAACTGTTACTGCTCTTCTAGTTATTCTTTTAAATGCTCTTAAGTGATCTGCGTTATATGCCTCTGGATAAGAAAAATTAAAAATAAGATTTTCTCTTTTAACACCATTAGCTGCAGCTTCTACTGCCGCCTGTAATACTAATTGTGAAACAAAGTATTGAACTTTAGTTCTACTTTGTTCGGCTTCATCCCATTTTAAATTAAATTTTAAAGGTCTCTTATCGTCAGGTAAATCTTGAATTGCGTATAAAACTTGATCTACGTAATAAATAAAATTACTTCTAAAAGGTAAATTCTCAACCGATGTTTCTTTATATGATCTCTCTCTTAAAATTGTCATAAAAGGAACTGTTACCACTCTACTTGGGACAAACTCTTTATGCGCCTGCATCACCTCTTCAATTTCATCTTCGTCTGTACCTGGTTCGTAAGGTAAATTAATTCTGTTTTTAAAGATTAATTCTTTTGGGTCTTCTTTATTTTCTTTGAAATAAACACATGAATTAGTTGTTCCAAAATCAATCCCAATAGCCCATTGATTGCTTGTTTCTTGAACTTCGTGAGCTTCAGGAAATAATATTAAACCAACATCTGCTCTTTTGCTGTGGTCTGTATATGATTTTCCACTTGATTGAGTAGCAATATTACAAAGAATAGCTTCTGGTGAAGATTTTAAAGATCTTAATTCAGTGACAGCTGTTGTTTGTTGTATTAGTATTTCTTCTCCAATCACTTGATGAGAGCTCATCATATTATCGATAAACTTAATCTTATCATCCCCTGTTAAGCTTTCTAACTTATTTCTAATATCGTTAACGGCAAATATATTCTTAGGTAAAATATTTACTTGTGCATTACCATCGTAGAAAAAGAAATATTGATCCCAATTTTCGATTTTAATATCAGGCCAAACACTAAATCCAAGTGGCACACCTCTATTTTTAACTACATCTTTAGCTTTATAAATTTTCTCTAGTGTATAATTCATCGAGTTGCCAGTTTCACTTACTAGCTCTAAATAAATTACAACTTTATAATTATCACCATCCGGTGTAACGATGCAATTGGTTGATAAAGCCTTTGGATCCATAAACATTAACAAGGCACTGTTAACTGGATATGCAAATTGATTACCCTCACTTGAGTGCTCTTTAAGTTTTCTATTGTCTCCGGCAAATACAGCTAATTTTTCAGTAAAAATTGTCTCTGGTGTTAAATATAAATATCCTTCCTTTTCGCATTCAGCCTTTAATGTTTTGGAAAGGTTTTCATCTTGTCTTAATGAATTTAAAGAATAATTATTCCATACCCTTATATCTGATAATGTTCGTCCTGTTGATTGAGCGACTCTAAAATCTGCAAATATTGCTCCGTTAATCTGTCCTTCAAATTCTGGTCTAACTGCTAAACCACAATCAAATTTTGCATTTTGATCAGTAGTCCCAATAAAAATTTGTGATAGTTTATCGTAGACTGGTTGTGCTGGTAAATTTAAATTAACTTTTATTGGTGACCATCCTGAAAACTCAGCAGTTCCGGCTTTACCATCACATGAAGTTTTAAACTCTTGTAGCCTTCCCATCATGGCATTAAAAACTTCCATGTTTGATGGGTTAAGTCCTTGAATACCCGAAATTAAATTTTGAAGATAGTGTGAAAGAACACGGTATTGTTCATTACGCATATCTTTTGCATTACAAGGATCTTTTAAAAAACCATCCTCGTACCAAGGTAGTTTACGTATATTTTCTATTGATGTGTAATCTCTTGCAGCTGCAACCATTGTATAAGGGTTAATCACTGCAATAGCTTTTTTATTAAAGTTAAGTACGCCTATGGCATTCCAATCTTGACCTTGAGTCATTGTGTCTTGTGGTTTTACATCAAATAATATTTTTCCAATGTGTGCATAGTTAGCGTTTGGCGATGCATTACCAACTGTATAAGGATTGTTCTTTATATCTTGTATGTTAACTATGTCTGAAGATAGTTCGTAGATATGCTTATAATAAGGAGCTAAAGCTAAAAGAGCTAAAGTACCTCTCCATTCATCAACTATAGATTTACTATTATCTAGCAGTCCATTTCTTACAATTAGCACTCTTGCCCACACATCCGGAACAGAGTTAATATCAGCAGCTGAAATCACTTCTTCGCCACTCATTTTTAAGCCTTTAGCTAATTTCTCTAAAAAGGTAGCATCTTCAGCCTTCCACTCACCTGATCCTGCTATATTTGGAACTTGGTTTTGGTCATTTAACGGCGGTAATACTTTTCTAACCATAATTATTGCTCACAAGATCTAAAGAGAATATCCATAAAGACACCTAAGCCCTTTTGATCTCTATTAATTTTTTTATAACAAATATTACTCATAATATTTAAAAGTTTTAAATTTTTACTATCGTTGATTAAAGTATTGAATTGGTTTTTCTCTGCAGCATTTAACTTCTCTTTAATGGTAACTCTCGTTGAGGTATTTTTTGCTGCAAATTCTGAAAAGAAGTCAGAAATAATTAGATCCATTTTTTGATCAGTGTTTGCAATTGTTGAGTACTGCATATCAGTAATCCAAGTTAAAACATCTTGGCAATATTCTTGCATGGATAGAATAACTTCTTGATTTTGTTCATGTCCAACTTCACATGCTTTTGTGTCATTGTTATAAGTATTTTTAAAAATTAATCTTTTAAACCAATTTTCATTTTCATATTTTTTAATTTTACTCCAGCTTCCTGTTAGTGCTGGGCCGTACATCCAATTATATGAAAAAGCAAATCTGATAAGGTTTGAAATATTATCTTTTGAATTTAAATTATTTGAAACATTTGGAATATCACTCCACAATATTTCGTTACTTTCATTTTTACCTATATGAAATATCTCTTGCGTATCACTAATTTTATTATCCGCACTAAAAAACTTTAAGGCACCCAGTGCTGCATAAAGTTCTGGAAATAAAGGGGGATTATTTTGTAAGTTTCCTCCCATTTTAAAATTTGGAAGTTTTGTAAGTGGATCCCAACCTGTTACATAAACTTGATCAAAAATTTTATCATATTCAAATAGTTTCGCATAATATTGTAAGGCACCTTTTGTTTGATCTAAAAATTCTTCTGGCTTTGCATACAATTCTCCTTCCATATTTTCTTCTGGAACTTCATAATTAAAATAAGGAAGCATTAAGGCTCCACCTAAATGAAAGTTAGATGTCACATTCTTTTCTTTTTGGATTTGTTTAATTCTTCTGGCTATGTTCGGAAATCCAGAAGCACCAGTTCCACCAAATATGGAGCTTATAATGAATACTCTAACTTCTTCACCACCTCTTGCAGCGTCAATTGCTTTATAAACTTGTGACCAAAAAGGATCATCTTCATTTGCAGTTGTAGCAAGCATAGCTGCTGCTCCAATATTTGGTCTTGCTCTAAAGCCTTCTGATAAATTTTGTTTTAATTCGTCAGGATCATACAAACAATCCATTAAACCTTTAACTTCAGGTTTTAATAATTCATAGTGGATTACTTCTTCTAATGTTGGGTCAGCCCCCTTTAATGGCAGCCATACTGCATCATTGTTTGCTGTAATATGAGTTTTAAATAAGTTGCTGTCTTTTGCTAAATCATGACCAGCCTCATTACGTAAGCTGGTTCTTAGGTTCATGTATTTACTTAATAAAATTTTAGTTCTACTAACATTACCGTTAGCTTCGTCCTGATCAACCATACCTGCCCATAAATTTTTAGGTCCTAGTCCAGCTGAACAGCAGTGTAATAAATGCTCTAAACATTTGGCACCCGTTCCTCCAATACCTATAATAAAATTTTTCAAAAGCCCCCTGGGAGTTTATTTGCTAATAGAACTGAGGATCTTGCAAATCTAGCTGTGCCTAAAAGAACACCAGCATAATACATTAATACATAGAAAACTAAGCTACCTAAGACAATTTGAGTTTTACCACTACCTGTTAGAAATTGTTGAGCCTGATAAGCAGTTGATTGAGTAAAATAGAAAGTTATGGCAAATACTAAACCACTAAAAATAGCAGTAAATATAGCCCAATGAATAAAATAAATTTTTGCTTTTCCTGGTGCATCAATATTAAGATAATGAGATCCGACACTCCACCCCATAGTCATAATTACCGTTAAAAACAATAATGAAATATTTAAATCTCTAAAAAATTTAAATATATAGGCTGATACGTCCTCAAAATCATCACCAGCATCCGCAAGACTTTCACTGTTTATAATGTAATCTCCAATATATATGGCTATTCCAGAGTCTGGACCTAACCCAGCTGTCATAGTAATAATAAAAATGATACTTAATATAGCAAGAGGGCCTAGCCCTATAAAGGTAAGTATTAAGGATCTAATAATATTTATCATAATCATTTCAATAAATTAAAGTTTAAAGCTAAGCTTGCTATTAATGTTGGTTTAAATTCATCATTTGCTACTGAATTTAAAATTTTTATTATTTTAGTTAAATTTAGTGTTTTGAATTCTGTTGGATTGCCGGCAGTAAATTCTTCAGCATCTGAATCTCTAATAGACCAATCTTTAAAGGTTTCCTCTGAAAGATTACCTGGTTTTTGAGCATAAATTTCCATTAGATAGAAGTATCTTCTTCCCCAAAAAATTTTCTTCAATGACTCTACATCGGAGCCCTTAAAAATTTGAACATTTAATTCTTTTTCATTTCTAACAATAGAGCTTATATCTAGTCTTTTATCTTTTTTCCAATCTCCATCATTAATTTTCCTACAATTAATTTGCTTACTTGACCATAAAGTATTTGTAATCTTAAAACTTGATACTCCTGTAGAGCCAGGAACTATTATATTTGAATTTTGAATTTTGAATTTTAAATTTCTTTTATTGTTAGTATCAAACTTATAAATTGGTAGAAAGTTATCTGAATATTCAAATTTAAAATTATCTGCTTTTGAAATATTTTTAATATCATCTTCTGTAATTAATTTATTTTGATTAAGATTTTGTAGGATTGGTGTACTTGTGATTAAGGTATATTTGTATTGATCTCCTGGATCACTAAAATGTTGTTCTTCTAAATTCTTTTTAACTTGATTGATATCTTTTTGATCTCCAATAACAATTATATAGAAAGGTCTTTTTTGTGCTTCTGTATATGAAATGGTCCCTCCTTCTCTTTGTGGAATATCATAAATGGTCCCGTTAAAAGAACTCATAACACCAATTATACCAACAGATTTTCCTTTTTTTAGAATTGATTTTAAGGGTTTTGTTAATTGGCTTAATGTTCCACCAACCAATTGTTTACTTGCTAAAAATAAATCAGTTACAATTATATAAGTTCCATCTGGGTTAGTTTTTGCCATTTTGAATGGTAAGTGAATTTTAGATTCTTGATTATTGCAGTCAGCTGCCGAACTAGTACAATCATAAAACGATGGTTTGATTACTTGAGAAATTTTATTTTCTTTAATAGGCACAATTGCTTTACCAAAACTATGATAATAAGTTTTGGATCCTACGTTTTCTGCTATTTGCTGTAAATCATCTATAACATTTACATATAAATTATTTTGTCCAGGTTGATCTTTTGTGTAACCTTGCATACTTAAACTCTGGTCAAAATAAATGAAGACTGATTTAGTATCGCTATCAGTATTTGTTGATTGAGCTATTGAAGAAGGTTGAGCTAACTTAAGCTCGGGTGTACAGTTTTCTTTAGCTTCTACGGTTAAAAAAGTGAAAACACCTAATACAGCAATAATTTTAAAGATATTGTTAGACATACTTATTTATACAAATTGTATGTTAATAATTTACCCTTCCAAGAGTCCACTAATTAATGCTAATATTAGTTAATAATAAAGAGCATTTATGAAGAAATTTTATTAATGAATAGATATTTAATATTATTGATCCCATTTTTATTAATTTCTTGTGGAGATAATGACGGATCTAGTAATAAAGTAACTAAAGGACACAGAGACTCTATAAAAATTCAGTGTGAAGATTCCTCAAACAAAGAAGCTTGTAGCCTTGAAACTCGTACAAATTTTATAAGTGATGGTAATGAGTATGCTGACTTTGCAGATCTCACAAATGATCAAATCGATTCTGTTAAATGGAAATGTGTAAGATCAAGAAAGTATGGACTTGTAGCTTATAATGACTGTTTGGAAAAATTTATTAATAAAGCAGAAGGTGGGACTCTTTTTGCTGATGATATCGAGAAAAAGCCAAAAAGTAATATCGAAA
>Ga0209192_10003099_pt1 | contig 11416 bp, 9 predicted proteins | sample ArcticOcean_MG_C_11_FD_187433 | JGI IMG/M metagenome (GOLD analysis project Ga0209192, IMG submission 187433) | Marine microbial communities from western Arctic Ocean - ArcticOcean_MG_CB2_154 (SPAdes) (version 2) | ecosystem: Environmental > Aquatic > Marine > Oceanic | place: Arctic Ocean... | reverse complement strand
AAATTTAAACAGATATAGTTTAATACATGGAGATACTCATCTTGGTAATATATTAGTAAATGATTGTGATAATTTATATTTTATTGACCCTAGAGGATATTTTGGAAATACAAAATTATATGGTTTAAAACAGTATGATTTTGCAAAATTACTTTTTGGTTTATCTGGTTATAGTATTTTTGATAATATGGAAATAAATAAATTAGACATAGAAAATGGTAATTTAAATATCAAATTTATTAAAAAATATGAAAATATTTACGAGAACTCTAATTTTGATAAAATTACAAAACTATTATCGTTAAGTATATGGTTAGGTAATAATAGTTGTTTTATAGATAAAAATAAAAAGATTACCAGTATAATGATAGCATTTTACTATTGTGAAAAATATTTGAATGATTTATGAATAAAATATTGAATAATTATCAAATAAATAACAATCTTCATTTTTAAATAAAGATTTATTATTAAAAATGTAGATATAATTTGTAACTGATTTTAAAGATTTAAAACCTACTATACTATCTTCTATTCCAATCTTAAATTTTTCATTTTTGTAATATTTATTTATTGCAAAATTATAAGAATCTGGGAAAGGTTTTGGTCTATTATAATCTTCTCTACATACCCAATTTTTTATATTATTTAATAAAGGTAATTTTTTTTTAAAAATTTCAACTGTTTTTTTATTTGTATTTGTCACTATGCAAAAATTTATATTATTTTTTGTCAAATATTTAATAAAATTATCACTGTTTTTTGTAAAATAAATTTGTTGTTTTTCTAATTCACTTATTTTTTCTTCTTTAAACTTTGTAAATAATTGTTTATCATTATTTGTTATATCATTTAAATAATTATTTACCTCTCCACAATTCTTTAATTTTTCCCATTCTTCAATAGTTAATATTTTTTTATTATATTTTTTAAAAACACAATTATAAGCGTTGAAATGTGCTAAGCTAGATTGTATAATAGTATCATCCAAATCAATCATATAAAAAAAATGATTTTTATTTTCTTTAATTGATGGATGTTTGTATTTCTTAAAACAATCTATAATAGAACTATTAAAATCAGTAAATTTATAATCTGATATATTGTATTTTGTATCTTGTAATTGTGTATCATAAGGTCTAGGAGCTATATTACTATCAATGCTATCTTTTGGTTTAATATTAGAAATATCAATATTTAAATATTGACTTATAATTTTTGTCATTTGATATTTGGTAAATTTATTTATAGGGTTATAAAAATGATATATTCCTGATTTTTTGAAGCAATCTAAAATAAAAAAGCATAAATCTTTAATATAAACAGGGCGTCTAATATTATAATTATCTTCTAGACATTCATTATTTTCTGTTAAATTCATGACTTTTTTTCCCAAAACAGTCACAGCATTGTTGTGTAACTTTGATAATGAAGAATATAATACAGGAGTTCGTATAATACAGTAATCTTTACAATTTTTTATTACTCTATATTCAGATATTAATTTAGAAATTCCATAATTTTGCAATGGATTTTTATTGTCATTAGGATAATTGGGTTGTTTAAATCCATCAAAAACATAGTCAGTTGATATATGAATAAATTTTATTTTTAATTCACTACATATTTTTGAGGTTGTATCTACATAATCGATGTTAACTTTTTTAATGCTATTCCATTGTTTTTCACATATATCTGTTAATCTTTGAACAATAGTAAATACGCATATATTGATTTGTTTTTTTATCAAGAATGATTTAATTTCTTCAGTATTTGAAAAATCTAATTTAAACATATTTGGTCCATTTAATTTATTACTATTATAAGTTCCATAAAAATTTATATTTTTATCTTCTAATAGATGAGATAATTCCTTGCCAACTAGTCCAGATGAGCCACATATTAAAACATTCATATAATTTAATATGTGTATATTTATTTAAGTTTATTATACCAAAAATCTAGTAAATCTTTGATAGTAGTTTCAATCGGTATAGTTGGTTCCCATCCCAATTCTTTTTTTATCAAAGACGCATCTCCGTCTTGAAATTGAATATCGATTGGTCTCCATAGTTTTTCGTTGATTACCATCTTAATATCTTGTAATTTACTAAATTTAATTAGTAAATCAGTGTAAACTCTCATTTTTAATGGAGCTCCGCCGCAGACATTATACACTTTCCTATTTGATACTTTTTTGTTAGTTGCAACTAAATAAAAAGCATTGGCAACGTCTCTTACATCTGTTACAGCTCTAGTAGTATCTAGATTACCTATCTGTAAAACTTTATCTTGCTTACCTTGCATCATTTTGACAATTTGTACAGCATCAGATGCTATTGAAAATCGAGCACCTCTTCTTGGACCAGTAAAACAAAAAGGACGAATAACTGTTGCGTTCATTTGTTTATTTTTCATCCTTTCACACACATATAAATCAATGGCACACTTTGATGCTCCATATGGATTGGCGGGCCAAATTGTATTTGTTTCTTTAATTTTTCTTTCATCAATTCCTTCATTACCATATACCTCAACTGTTGAACAATAAATAAAATGACAATCAGGTTGATGATCACTTAAACATGTCATTATATTAATAGACCCGGTTACATTTGCTTCCCAAGTGCCGATAGGGTCTTTAAAACTAGTTGGGGGATGTGTTTGTGCAGCTAGATGAAAAACAACATCAAATTTATGTTCTTTAAACATATTGTCCATAGTCCTGAAATGTATAATGTCTCCATATATAAATGTAATTTTATCAAATTCTTCATCTGTTAATAAATCTTTAATTTCTTGTTCAGACCCTCTTGTTCCTCTTAGTAAACCATATACTTTATGTCCATTTTTAATTAATTTCTGTGCTAAGTGTGGTCCCAAAAATCCAGTAATTCCCGTTACTAAACAGTTCATTTATAATATTTTTTAACATTATTCATTTAAATCACTTTTTTTCTATTTTAATAACCCTTAATTCTTTTTATAATTTTTGTTGTGCTAGAACTAAATGGAGATTTTATTACCATAATATTGTCTAATATAGGATGTAATTTTTTTATTTCAGCGACATTATAATCTGGACCCTTAAACCAAAAATAAGGTTTAATAATGTTAATAATTACATCTAATTCTGCTTGTTTATCATCATCTGTTTCTTCATATAAAATAACATTATCAACAAAATCAAAATGAAGTAACATATTAAGCCTATCTTTTAAAGTATTTATTGGTCTATCACCGCCCTTTAGTCTTTTTATCTGTTCGTCAGAGCTTAAACACACCATTACTCTCTCTACATTTTTTTTGGATATTTTCAGTGTATTAATATGGCCTCCATGAACTATATCAAAACACCCACTTGTTAAACCAATTTTTGATTTATTTAGTTTCAAAAAATCTTTTAATTGACTTTTTGAATATATTATTTTTTTATTTATAGATAAGTAATCATTTTTTAAACATAAAAATTCTACATTTTGACTTAATTGAGAAAAAGGTTTTTTAGTATTAATAAGCGAACCAGATGTTTTAATACTATTCTCAGTAAATAATTTTCCTTTTAATAAAATTACAGTATCATTATCTCTTATTTTTTCTATATCATCAGTGCAATAAACAAAAGTTTTATTCATAACAAATGTTTCGTTCATTTTATGTAAATTCATAATTTCATTTTCTAATACATCTTCTTCTACGACAGATTTTTCATAATTTGTTTTATCTCTTTTATAGTTGTCTCTTAATCTTAATAAATCATTTTTATCTGTATAACTAATAACATCAGTGTATATTTCTATTTCCATTATTATAGCGTCATCTGAATATGCGTGTAATCCGTGAAAAGTATTTCTAGGCACATATAGTTTATCTAACGCATATAATATTTTAAAGCTATCAATTAAATTAATTTTAAAACAACCTGATATAGGAAATAATATGGTGTCTTTCTTAAAATGACAATGTGTTGATGTTGCACAGTTTTTATTTATATGTAAAACCCATATAGCCAGATTTTTATTTTGATATACCAAATATTCCTTTCCCCAAGGTTTATTATTAATCTTATTAAAATAGTTTTTCTTGGAAGAATTTTGCCTAGTTCTAATTTCACTTGAAAGGCATATATCGGTTTCAGTCTTAGTAGTTTTAATAAATTCCATTATATAAATTATTTTTATTTAATGTTTAAATCCTTAAGACCAATAATTATATATAATCTCTTAACTGCGGGTTTTTTTTAAATCGGTCAAATTGACCGATTTAAATTTTAGATCTCAATAGGTCTATATATGGTCAAATATACTAATAATCTATTGCATTTCTGAACTGATCTAATACTTCTGACAAAATCCCCAAAATCTGGGCGCGTAAAAATAAAAATTGCAAAAGTTACAACTAATGGAACTACACGACTACACACCATGATGGACATTTATTGCCTATTTTGGGGTAGTACTGGGGCTTAAGTACCTATCCACCCCTATATTTTCCCCCTAGGAAGGGTAAAAATACCCTCACAAAAAACCCTAAGTTAAGAGATATATATTCGTTTAGGTAAATAAAATTAATTCAACCACTCATTGTATATATGGATAAAAAAAATGCGATATGTTTTAGTAATCCTGCTCACATAGGCGATGTTTGGCTATCAGTTCCATTTGTAAGAAAAATTTGTGAAGAAAACCCTGATATTATCTTTTATTTCTTCTCTATTATAGGACACGCGTTTTTTGATAATATAAGTAATTTGAAAAATTTACAAGATCATGTTAGTCAAAATTATGACATTTCGTTAAATAATCTTCAAGCTCCTGAACTTCACGTTAATATACCAAATGAATTAAAAAGGCATTTATTAAACACAGGTATTGGTAGTGTAAATGAAGTTTCTATTTTAAATTACAATAACACGAATATAATATGTTTAAACACTTGGTGTGGGTCTAAGTCCAATTATACACAAACATATAAGGTGGACAGCGTGGATGCAAATATAAAATTCTATTCACAAAAAATAAAAAACATGATAAATGTGACAAATGCAATTTTAAAATTAAAAAACTCTACAATAAATATAAAATATTCGCAAAGTTTAGGGAAATATGATTATTTACCAAAAATTGATGCAAATGTCGATATTTCCGAGTTCAATAACTGGTTAAAAAAAAATAAAGAAAAAAAAAAAATATTTATATACAATTTTATGGGTAGATGTAATTTTGTTAAAAAAGATTTTAATAATGATATATTAGAATTAAGTAAAAAAAAAGATATTATTATAATTGTATCTAGTTATTATCATGGGTTAAAAAATATAGAAAATATAAAATTTTGTGATAAAGATTTTAAGTGTAATTATACACCATCGTGTTATAATTTGTTACAAATAGCAAGAATTGCAGAACAATGTGAAAGTATTGTTACTTTACCTACTGGGGGTGCGTGGGGATTTTATAATTGTAATATGAATGTTAAAGATAAAAAATATTATATGTTCCGCGGTCGATGTTATACTGATAAGTTAAATAATTGGTATAATTTTAATTCACAATCTAATGATAATCCTATTAAAAATATTTATAGTTTAGATAAATTATTATAAATGGTAGATATTGGAAAAAATATTTATATAAAGCAAATATAATATTAACATACAATCCATTCTTTCCTAGGATTATGCCAAAACTTTTTATAATATATTTTTCCATCGCTTAATAACGCAGCAGTATAACTAAAACTACTTGCAGATGTAACTAATATATCTGCTGATACTAATCCAATAAATGTTTTGCAAATATCTTCATTAATATGAAATTTAACATCTCCCGATTTGTATTTTTTAAAATTTTCTGTATTACCTTGCGAATAAATATGAAAAATCAAATTTTTATCTTTATACTTTTCTCTTATTATTTTCATAATATTTAAATAATAGGAATCTGATGTTGCTCTCCCTCCAACACTATCATTATGACCCAATAAAACATCATGTTGGTTTTTTCTTCTAACATGAACAGCCACATTTACTTTATCATTTTTAAATACATTTCTTTCTTTATTTTGCCAAAAATAACTTTTTATTTGTTTAAAATATTTGGAATTACAAGCAATATCTATATTTTTTTCAAACCAGTTTCGGAGATTATTATATTGTACTATTTTTGCACTATTATTAGTATTATTTTCGATATTATTTTTAATATTCATTAAATCTTCTATTTGTTTCAAAAAATCTGGGTCATTATCATAATTGTGTTCCATCTTCTCCCTAGGTGTATATACAAATTTTTCATTATGAATATTACATACCACATAAGCTGTTATTAATTGTTGATATTGAGCCCCAAAACCATCACCGAAACCGATATGTGTATATTTAACATTTGATATTGGTTTTTTTCCTTGGAAATTTAACATATAAATATATAATATTTATGTGTTTAAATAATATTAATTTAAAATTATTTTTTTATAATCCTTACATTCTATTTGTTTCCAACCAGTAGGAAATAATGTTGGTAATGTTAAATTTGACCGGTTTTTTTGTGTATAAAACTTTTTTCCAAACCAAGCTTCGGGATAGCATACTATTTTGTCTTTATTAAAATTAAAATAAGCACCCCACCAGCCAAAAGTGCTATTATTTATAATATTATGGTTACATAAACTCATCAAAATCATTTCTTCCCAATCTGTGGAAGCCTTTCTTATAAACTTACAATTAGGAAAAATATTATTAAGTTTATTTGTTTCCTTTTTTACATAGTCAAAATCTTCCTCTTCACAAAAAATTAATATTGTATAATTAGACTCCTTTGTTTTATCGATAATATAATTTAAACTATCAATATAAAATTCAGGATATTCGTAAGCAATTATTGGATGGAATTCTAGAACAGACCCATCTTTTCGTTTTGCATCACCTATTCTATACTGAATTGAAATTGTATTATTTTTTAATATATCCTTGTATTTTTCATAAATAGTATTTTTAAATTTATCAAATTCTATTATTTTTAAAATTTTATCATAATTATTTTGAAAATATAAATCACTTTGCCAATATCCATTTAACAAAGAATTTCTTTTTAAATTTGGTAACTGTGTATAATCAAAACCAGGTTCTCTGTATATATTTCCTCTGACGATATTATATAATTCTTGATTATCAATTGTGTATTGTTTTAATGATGACAAAAAATTGTTCCAATATGTTGGTCTAGGATGACCTTTGGGGGCTAGAACACTAACGGGACTTCTTGGATCCTTAGAATTTTGATTATATAATGTGAATTTAAACGGAATATTATTATCTAGGGCATAAGAAATACACGTAAATATTTGGAACAGTTGGTTGCCCAATCCTCCTTGTAAATATACAGATATCATGTTGTATATTACTTGTAAAACATATCTTTAATTAATTTACCGTATTACTTACATATTTTACCAACCAACGTCTCTCTTGCTATTTTTTTTGCCATAATGCCATTCGGTTTATATAATTGATGTGTAACAACTGGGATAAATTTTTTTTCAATAGTTAGTAGCGCATATCCTTTACGCACCTCCTTGATGACTTCGTTTGATATTTCGGTTTTTACACCAAAAGTAGCATAGCCTCGATAAGATCCAAAATCGTTTCTAGTATCTGGAATAATTTTCATTAGCGCATCTTGAATTATTTTATCTTTTTCTTTTTCGTATTCATCTTTGCCAAGTTTTATTATATTCATAAAGGATAATACATCTTTTCTTACTTCTTCAGCATTAGGTCCTTGACATTCATACCAGGGTCCACTCATGTTTATAATTAATATATTTATAAATTTATATCAATATATTAATTCAATTTTTTAAAAATCAACACCCTCCATCGAAAATGCTTCTTCGGTTTTCTTTTCACTTGATAAACTATAATCACCCACACGCTTTTCAAAGAAATTCGTTTTTCCTTCCATAGAAATCATTTCCATGAAATCAAAAGGATTCGCAGTTTTATAATGTTTGTTACAGCCCAATTGCACTAATAATCTATCAGCAACAAATTCAATATACTCACTCATTAATTTCGCATTCATACCTATTAATTTACAAGGAAGTGCTTCACAAATAAATTCTTTCTCTATTTTAACAGCGTCTTTTAAAATATCAAGGATTTTGGCTTTTTTGGGTTTTTTTTCCAATTTTGAAAAAAGAAGAACAGCAAAATCTGTATGCATTCCTTCATCTCTTGAAATTAATTCATTTGAAAATGTTAGACCAGGCATCAACCCTCGTTTTTTTAACCAATAAATAGAACAAAAAGAGCCCGAAAAGAAAATCCCTTCTACACAAGCAAACGCAATTAATCTTGTAGCAAATGACGACCTATTATCATTAATCCACTTAATAGACCAATCGGCTTTTTTCTTGATACACGGGAAATTATTAATTGCTTCAAATAATTTTGTTTTTTCACGCTCTTCTTTTACAAGAGTATCGATGAGGAGTGAGTACGTTTCGCTTTGTCCAGTTAAAATACCGTTAAATATACCTGTATGGTTAATTGGTTCCGAAAAACAATATGTTTTTTCATTATCGCTTATTTTTTTAATATTAACAATTCTAATTTTTTCTTGTCTCGCAAAGAGATTTTCAATTCTCTCGCAAAATAAAATATTAAGTCTTCTTGGACAAAACCCGAGAATTATTAATTTATTAACATTTTTACAGGTTATGTATAATATATAACAAGCCTGACAGTTATATAAAGCAGATTCCCCTGTTCCGTCATTTTTAGGCATCAATCTTTTTTCGGCTTCATGGTTTAATTTAATGGACGATAAAATACCTACCGTTGTCAGCATTATTTGGACGTCTTTTAAAAACGGCTTGTTAATTGAACTGAGTTGTATAGAAGTTGCATCTTTTCGTCCATTTAAATTAATACAACCGTCCGCATCCACTAATCCAGCAAACCATTCTAATTTAGTTTTAATACTGTAGTTAATGGGTACCTCAAATTTGGATTTATTAATTTTATCTGTTATGTTAAAACAAATAGGGTTTTTTCTTTTTTGAATACTTTTCGGATTGAAATGTGGAAGTAATTTTCTTTTATCCCCGTACAAATATACTGCAGGGTATTTATTGTTGTAAGTACCGTCTCCGCAGAAAAAACCGTGAATATACGGATTTTTAAATTCATTAATGTCTTTAATATCTAAAATAGGTAGTTCATAATCGAACAGAACGTTACCTTTTTTTAAATGTTTAGTTTCTATTTTTTCAAGGCGACAACGTTCAGGATGCTTTTGATTTCCACTTCTAATTAACCATTTATGTCCATCCGTACAATCCAAATCCATACCGTTTGACAATGAAACCTTATACAAAGATTGATTACCTGTAAATTTAATTTGAACGTTTGAAAATTGGGTTCCGTTCCAAACATTCACATTTTTATTAACCATATCTCCAATACTGTAATAACCCTCGTCTGTTAATATTTTTGTTTCGTGAGAAACACAGTGAATGTTTTCCATCATAAGTTGAAAACCGTACGCGGCTCTAGCTTCTGAGAGTTGAACTTCACTTAAAAATCGTTGGCCAAGATTTTCAATAACTATCCCGTCGCTAGCAGCAAAGAAAGCAAGGATATGTTTGATAAAATACTGTTCATTATCGGTTAAAGTTGGCCAATGTTTTATATCTTTCGAAAGATCTATTTCTTCGGCGCGCCAAAAGCAATCCATTTGCTTTTTGTACATTTTCCAAATGTCAGCATCCACAATGGGAAACATGACATAGCGATTTTCGTTTTCGGTAAGAAGCATTTCTTTTCTTGAATTAGACATCCTAAATAATACAGGGTTAGATTTAAATTCATTTCAAATAATATTAATTAAGTTAGCTCATTATGCTCTCAAAAACTAAAAAAAAATATTTAAAACACCTTCTAATGCGGTCTATAATCAAAAAAAATACTTTGTGTATATATATAAAATATGGATATTTTTAAAAAAGATATGATTTTAAAGAAAATAGCTAGTGAAATTAACAGCAATAAACAAAATATAGGCAGTAGTGTAGCAGATTTATATGAATTAAAAAATAAAAATAGTCATTTAAGGGGAATATATGATGAGAAAAAACAATGTCATAATACAATTGTTAATTTAAAAAAAGATCAAGAAATACAAATTTTAAGATTATTACATTATTTAGAGAAAAGTTTAATAGATGCGGATTTAACAAATAAAATGATAGGGGAAGCAAAACACGAACAGCAAATTTTAATCAATAAATTAAAAAATATACAAGGAGATATATCTAATATGACCGAACAAGTGAAAACAACAATAGATGAAAATTAATATTGCGATATATATATATAAATGGCGAATCAACCTAATCTAAGAGAATATGTCGATAATGCTAATGGTGAATGGGATGCAATGAGAAATGGACCCCCATTTGGAACACCTTTGTCGCGACGCGTGGCAAATCCACCTCCAGCAGCAAATTTAGCCACCAATCCTCAAGTTTGGCCAACACTTGTCCAACCTCCAGCGGGTCATCCACAAGCAACACAACAAGCGATGGGAGGTATTATGGATTTATTTGACAATTTATCACAAGTCGTCGCGGAGCAAAGAAGTTCTAGAGTTGCTACCAATAGTTATGTGTTAGAATTGGAAAAACTTATTAATAAGTTACGAGATTGTATAGATAGATTATTTGCTCTTTTACAAGAATGCAAAGATAATAAAATTGCACTTGAAGAGTTGAGAGCTCGAGTTGAACAACATCCTAATTTAAACTTAATAAGGGACCAATTAACTAGCACAATAACAGAGATGACACAAGACCAACTTAACCCAGATGATTTTCGCAGTCAATTAGTAGATTTAGTTGCTGAAATAGAGAGAATATGTAATGAAGTTGATAATATACGTCGCGAAGGATTTGGAGATGATGGTGGTGATGGTGGTGATGGTGGTGAAACTAAGAATGATGGAGGTCTTGGTGGGACAGGAGGACAAAAAAGTCAGAGCGATAGTGCTCAAGCAGGACAACAAACCATGAATTCCTCGTCGGGCGGCCTTGTTGCGAGCAGAATAGCAGATATTCAAGGTGATATTGGGCAGAAGATGTCTGGAAGAACCGTCGCACCCGTATCGCCCGATAGAATTGGTAGTGACCTTTATCGTAATCCAGTGCAGCCGATGCCCGTCAACCGTGCCACTAATGCGTCGCTTAATAGAAATAGACAAAGGATAGGAGGTTGGCAAACACCAGAAAAATTAAAAAGTTTATCAAAATCAAAACCGATTAGAACTTTAGGTTCAATTAAAAAAAGAAAAGGAGAACGTAGAAAGAAAACAAAAGGAAGAAGAAAGAAAACAAAAGGAAGAAGAAAGAAAACAAA